>Ga0081539_10001646_pt1 | contig 36279 bp, 32 predicted proteins | sample TabmetS4T2R2_FD_71023 | JGI IMG/M metagenome (GOLD analysis project Ga0081539, IMG submission 71023) | Tabebuia heterophylla rhizosphere microbial communities from the University of Puerto Rico - S4T2R2 | ecosystem: Host-associated > Plants > Roots > Rhizosphere ... | reverse complement strand
GCGCGCGCCACCGCGACCCAGTTGCGGAAGCGCGGATTATCCCAAGGAACGTCTTGCTTTTTGTTCATGCTTGAACAATAATGTTCATGTTTGAACCATTTGTCATGGGGTTCAATATGGCACCTCTCTTCAAAAAATTCATCCGGGGGCTGTTCGGCATGGCCGAGCACGTCGCACCCGCCCTTGCCGGCCGCGTTGCCTTCGAACTGTTCGCCAGGACGCCTAATCCGAAATCGCTCGGCGACGGCGCGAAGAAGGCAGTTGAACGCGCTGCCGGCTTCCTTGCCGAGGCGCGCCGGCACTGCCTCACCACGCGCTTCGGCCGCGTCACCGTCTTCGAGTTCCGCCCCGAGACCGGCAGGCCGCGGCGCGGCACGGTGCTCGTCATCCACGGCTGGGCCTCGCGCACCGAATTCATGAAGGCGCTGATCGAAGGCTTTCGCGCGGCAGGTTACCGGGTCGTCTCCCTCGATCTTCCGGGCCACGGCCATTCGCCGGGCCGCAGGCTGACGATGGTCAGCGCGGTCGAAGCCGTCAATGTCGCAGGTCAATGGTTCGGGCCGCTCGATGCGATTGTTGGCCATTCCTTTGGCGGCGCGGTCGCCGTCAACGCAGTCGCCGGCTCTGTCAAAGGGGTTTCGCCGCTTGTCGCCGACCGCCTTGTGTTGATCGCGGCGCCAAGCTCCATGCCGGCGATCTTCCAGAATTTCGGCCGGCACATCAATCTCGGCAGAAAGTCGTACCGCACTTTCGCGGGACGGGTCGAGCGCATCGCCGGCTATCCCCTCGGTCACTATGTTGGTCGGCACCGGCTTGCCGAGGCTGCTGTCCCAGCGCTCGTCATCCACGCACCGGACGACCGCGAGGTGCCGGCAGACGATGCGCGCGACTATGCGGCCGCGGGCGACCATGTCCGTCTCGATTGGGTCGAAGGCCTCGGGCACAGGCGCATCCTCGCCGACCCGCGCGTGGTCGCAAAGGCGGTGTCGTTTCTCTCGGAGCCACAAAACAGGGCGATCGCCTGCTGAAGCGCGACATGCGCTTCGCTTGCCGCGGCCTATCCCTGCAACGATGTCGGCTCCCGCACGTTTCGGCAGTGGCGGGTTGGATATCAGCCAAGGGAGCGATTCGATGAAAACCCCCGACAAGCAATGGTCTGGAGAGAAGGACAAGGACCGCAACATGGCCGAGCGCGACAAGATGCGGCAGGAGCGGAGCAAGCAGCAAAAGGGTGAGGAAAAGCCCAGCCGACAGCAGGGTGATTGGGGTTCCGATCAGGACAATCAGCAGGGCGGCACGGGCCGCAAACCAGGCATGGACCGCGATCGCGACTATGACCCGGACGGCGACCGAATTGGCCGCTAGTCAATTCGTGAACGGGGCCGTCCGGTTCGAGCCCGGGCGGCCTGTGACTGCTTCGCAGCTTTCTTACTCTGCCGTGACACCGCGCGGCAACAGTCTCCTGCGAAGCTAACGAAGGCTTAACGAAAACAATATGAATCAATAAAGTCGCGCCTTACATCTGCCATGCGTGGGCGTGAAATCGTGCTTGCGGAAATGCGGCAAAGCCGCGCAGGGGAGCCGACCGGTCAGGCGGCTTGGGTGATCGATGGAATTACTCGGCAAGATCGCGCGACCCCTTGCGTTTGCCCTGATGGCGGCATCGTTCTCTGTCGCGGCGGCTCCGGCCGGCGCCGAGCGTGTCGACGTCGAGAAGCGCTCGCCAACCAGGGTCCAGAGCCAGGGCGGTCTGTTCGACATGCTTTTCGGTGGGCCGATTCGAAACAAACCGCGGGGCGAATTTCCCCAGGCCCCGAAGACCAAGGGCGGCGCGACCGTCAAGGTCACGGGTCCGAGCTACTATGATTACAAGGCCGATCCATTGGTGCGGGTGGATTTCGCGGCACTCGCAGCCGCGCCGAAGAAGGCGGAGTTCGAGCTCTCCCTGTCGGGACCAGATCTCGGCGGCGCGGCGACGACCCTGCAAGGCTTTGACCTGTTCTCGGAAAAGGATGTCGCCCAGGCCCTGGTCGACTACTATTCGGCCAATCCGGACTTCATCTGGGTAAGCGGATTTTCGGTCAACAGCAAAGCCGAGGCGGCGATTCGCCTGCTGGGCGACGCCGGCACTTATGGCCTCAATCCGGCTGAATATGCGGTGCCTGTGCCGTCCGCCTCCTTCGATACCAACGACATGGCCAGCCGCCTGGCCGAGCTGGCTCGCTTCGAGATGACGCTTTCGGCGCGCGTGCTGCGTTACGCGCGGGATGCGCAGAATGGCCGCGTCGATCCCAACCGCATCTCCGGCTATCACGAATTCCCGGCCAAACCTGTCGACCTGCCTAGCGTCCTGAAGACGCTTGCCCACACGCAGGAGGTGCGCACCTACCTCGAATCGCGGCACCCGCAGAATCCAGAATATCAGGCGTTGCGCGTCGAGCTCGAAGCGCTGCGCGCCAGCGAAGAAAACGAAATCGTTGTCGATCCGAAGCTGCTGCTCAAGCCCGGCGAGACGAGCCCCGAGCTGCCGAAACTCCTGCAGGTCGTCGCGCGCGACCTCGACGACGAGATGGGCGGCCAATATGGCGAGACGCTGTATACGCTGGGTGGGAGCGAGACGTATGTTCCCGAGCTTGTGCCTATCGTCAAGGAAGTGCAGAAGCGTGCAGGGCTGAAGGATGACGGCGTCGTCGGTCCGCGTACGGTCGCCGCGCTTGCCGGCACGTCCAGGGCCGACCGCATCAGCAAGGTTGAACTCGCGCTCGAGGAGCTGCGCTGGCTGCCTTCCGATCTCGGCAGCCCGCGCGTCTTCATCAACGAACCGGCCTTCACAGCGAGTTTCATCGACGGTGGCGAAGAGAAGCTGAAGATGCGGGTCGTGGTCGGCAAGCCGACCAACCAGACCGCCTTCTTTTACAAGGACGCGCAGCAGGTCGACTACAATCCCTATTGGGGCGTGCCGCAGTCGATCATCGTCAACGAGATGCTGCCGCGTCTGCGCTCCGACCCCGGCTATCTCGACCGCGCCGGCTATGAGGTGACCGATGCAAAGGGCCGGCGCGTCTCGTCATCGTCCGTCAATTGGGGTGGGTACGGCGCCAACATCCCCTTCAACGTCAGGCAGACACCAAGCGAGGCCAACGCGCTCGGCGAACTGAAGATACTGTTCCCCAACAAGCACGCCATCTACATGCACGACACGCCGCAGAAGACGCTGTTCCAGCAGGATATGCGCGCTTTCAGCCATGGCTGCGTGAGGCTTGCCGATCCGCGCGGCATGGCCGCCGCCGTGCTCGGAACGACGACCGACTACATCGCCGAGAAGCTGAAGCAGGGCCATTCGTCGGAGAAGGTGACGCGCAAGATACCCGTCTACGTCTCCTATTTCACCGCTTGGCCGACACTTTCGGGCAAGGTCGAGTATTTCCACGACATCTACGACCGCGATTCCTACCTCGAAACGGCGATCGAGAAGACGGAAGCCGTACGCGCGCCGTCGAGCTGAGATATTAGGCTAGCACATCCGGTAGCGGCGAGAGGGCAGGGCGCGCAAAGCCCGCCTTCCGGCCCGCAATCAGCCAGTAACTGATGCCGCCGGCCAACCCGCCGACCGCCACGATCGCGAGGTCGGCCCAGTCCGTTCCGCTGATGGACCCGACTAGCTCGGGACTGGCATAGATGAAGGCGCCGGCGCCGATCGCGGCTCCGAACAGACCGTGCAGCCAGATCTGCCGCAACGAGAAGATTTCCGAGATGAGCGCCGCGGCCAGCGCCGGCAGGTAGGTCAAAATGACGACAATGGCAAGCGCCAGCAGCCCGGCAGGGGGCACGACCAGCACCACCAGCGGCGATAGCGACATGGTGGAGAAATAGCCCGGTGCGCCGGGAAGGCTGGAGAGGACGACGTAGAGGATGACGATCGAGACAAGGCCGGTCAGCACGGCCACGACATAGGCGACGACGGTCAGCAAGAGGCGCTTCAGGACATACATCGCTCCTCGCTTCCACGTTGGTTTTGGCAATTCAATCATCCTGCAGACATCCACCTGATGCCAAGAGCAAGTGTGACCGCCGGTCGACTATCGTCGTGGTTGGCTTCATGCACCGCCGCACATGTGCTGCGAGTCGGGCAGGACCCACGAGGCGTTCGTGACAAGATCGACGCCGTAATAGACCCTGCCGCGCTCGTCGCCGGGTGGACAGTCGCGCGGGATCGACATGAGGCATAGAGCCGCGCGGTCGCCCGCCTTTGATGCTACCAGCCCTGGCTCCTGGTCGTAAGAAATCTGCGCGCCACCGTTGGAGAAGCTGACGGCGCTGCCGGCGTCGGCCGATGCGGACTCCAGTGGTTCCCCGAACCGCGTGGTCAGCTCCGCGATATGCGTCACGGCACACTGGCCGACCTTTTCGGGCATCGGCTGGTCGACGTTCTGCGGCGTCTGCTTTCCTGTCTCGATCGCCTCGCGACCAATCAGTCCCTCGACATAGGATCCAACCCAGGACGGCATCGCTCCGAACGTCTGCAACGCGTCATACTGAGCGATAGCGATACAGGTGGCGTCGCTAGCGCACGCATGGCGTTCGGCAATCAGGGCCCTCGCCATCTGCTTCTTGTCGCCGCCAAAGGCCGGCTCGAATTGCTTGAAAGCGTCGGCAATCAGCACGTCCACGGCCGAGAGCTGCGGATCGGCGCAGATCGCCTTTTCGTCCGGCAGGCCGGCCTTGCGGCAATCGAATGAAGGGCCGGTGCCAGCCGCCGTCCGGTCCGTCGATACAAGCCCGGCGACAAAGCCTGCGACAAGCATCATGCCGAGCATACAATTCATGAGTTTGCCCACGACTTCCCCCAAAGATAGACGTCGCCACTACGACAGAACATTCGGGCGCCATTCGGGCCACAAATCTGCCTGCGCCGATAGTGGGTAAATGGGGGATGGTGGGCGATGTAGGGATTGAACCTACGACCCCACCCGTGTGAAGGGTGTGCTCTCCCGCTGAGCTAATCGCCCGCCTGGGGCTCAAGCCCCGGAACGTGCGGCGATATAGAGTGGAGCGCCGCGTCAAGTCAAGGACGAGCGCGCGCCCTTCAGACGGCTGGCCTCCGGCTCAGTTCCGGGCAGCCTTCATCAGCCTCTCGATCAGCCCGACCGTCAGCTCGTCATAATGCGAAATCACCGCGCTCGGCTCGAATTCGCGTACATGCCGGTCGGTATAGCCGAAATCGACCGCGACCACCGGAATGCCGGCTGCCTTCGCCGTGTCGATGTCGTTGCGGGAATCGCCCACCATCAGCGCGCGTTCCATATCGCCGCCCGCGATCACGATCGTCTCCCTCAGATGGCGCGGGTCGGGCTTGCGGAAGGAGAATGTGTCGCCGCCGGCGATCGCGCCGAACAATTCGGCTAACCCCAGCCGCTCGATCAGGCGTTTCGCCATCCCCTCCGGCTTGTTGGTGCAGACCGCGAAGATGTAGCCCGCCTCGCGAGCCCGCTCTATCGCCTCAAGCACACCGGGATAGGGTCGTGAATTGCCGGGAATGCCGGCTGCATAGTGCTCGACCAAGACCTGATTGTGCTGCTCGACGAGCGCCTTGTCGATCCGCCGCTGGCTCATCATGAAGACGCGCTCGATCATCGCCCGCCCGCCCATGCCGACATGGGCGCCGATCGCCGCGCGGTCGACCAGGCCCAGGCCTTCCGCCGCGAGAGCATGGTTCAAGCTGTCGATCAGATCGGACGCGGTGTCGATCAGCGTCCCGTCGAGATCGAAGACGATAATGGGCTGCGGCATTTTCCTGTCGGTCATGGGGCGGGATTAGCCGGTGGCTGGACTGACGACAAGGGCTATGGGGCTTGCTTGGAAAGCCTTTGCCCTTGGCGGCAAAGATGATAGGAGCGGCGCCAAAACCCCCGCAACCAATCCGCCATGGACGTCACAGCCCTCAAGATCGAAGCCGCCCGCGCCGCGCTAACCCATGTCCATGATGGCATGCGGCTTGGCATTGGCACCGGCTCTACGGCCGAGGAATTCGTCAAGCTGCTCGCCGAGCGGGTGGACGGGGGCCTGACGATCGTCGGCGTGCCGACCTCGGAGCGCACGGCCGCCCTTTGCATGCAGCTCGGCGTGCCGATTTCCTCCCTTGACGAGACGCCGGAGCTCGATCTCACCATCGACGGCGCCGACGAGGTCGACCTCGAGTTATCGCTCATCAAGGGCGGAGGCGGCGCGCTTCTGCGCGAGAAGATCGTTGCGGCCGCCTCGCGCCGCATGATCGTCATTGCCGATCGTTCGAAGAAGGTCGAGATGCTCGGCGCCTTCCCGCTGCCGATCGAGGTGAACCGCTTCGGGCTCCGGTCGACCGAGCTTGCCATCGGCAAGGCTGCCGCCGCTCTCGGCCTTTCAGGGCCGCTCGTCGTCAGAACGCGCGACGGCAAGCCCTTCGTCACCGATGGCGGACATTTGATCATCGATGCATCTTTTGGCCGTATTCCCGATCCAAGAGCGCTGTCCGGCGCGCTCCACGCGATACCGGGGGTTGTGGAGCATGGCCTTTTCCTCGGCATGGCATCCACCGCTATCCTCGCCAGCCAGGATGGCATCGAAGTCCTGGGCCGCGCCTGAAAAACAAGGAGTTTCCGCAATCATGATTCTGAAAAGCCGCGTCCGCAGCACCGTCGCAGCCGCCTTCGCGTTCGCCTTCCTTGCGGTTGCAGCACCGGCTTCCGCGCAGGACAACAACATTTCCGAATCGCATCTGAAGGCCGCTCGCGACGCTGTGGCTGCCATCCACGCGACCGAGGACTTCGACCAGATCCTGCCGCAGGCCGCGGCGGCACTGAAGCAGGAACTCATCCAGAAGAATCCCGATCTCCAGGAGATCATCATCAAGACGGTCGACGAAGAGACCTTCGCGCTCGTGCCGCGCCGCGCCGATCTCGAGAAGGAAGCAGCTCTCGCCTATGCGCGTGTCTTCCCCGAGCAAGATCTCCAGGCCATCGCGGCCTTCTACAGTTCGGATCCGGGCAAGAAGCTTCTCGCTGACGGCCCGATCGTCACGCGCGAACTGTTCAAGGCGGCCGACATCTGGCAGCGCGGCGTCGCGCGCGACCTTGCGCAGAATGTCGGCGCAAAGCTCGACGCGGTCATCAAGAGCCAGGCTCCGAATCCCGACGTCCCGCAGACCACCGATCCGGTCATGCCGGCTCCGGAGACAGCGCCGGCGCAATAGACGTGTTGCTGGCGATCTCCGTGGGCCCCGCCTTGCCGGGCCTTTTCATTCGTGCCTTGGCCGCCTAACTGAAAAGGGGTGCCGGCTAAACGCGGGGACGAAATGCCTCACTATGACTACGACCTCTTCGTCATTGGCGGCGGCTCGGGGGGCGTGCGCGCCGCGCGCGTTTCTGCAGCGCTCGGCAAGCGCGTCGCGATCGCCGAGGAATATCGGTTCGGCGGCACCTGCGTGATCCGCGGTTGCGTGCCGAAGAAGCTGTTCGTCTACGCCTCGCAGTTTTCCGAACATTTCGAGGATGCCGCCGGCTTCGGCTGGACGGTGCCGGACGCGAGCTTCGACTGGCCGACGCTGATCGCCAACAAGGACACGGAGATCGCCCGGCTTGAAAGGATCTACCAGACCGGCGTGGAAAATGCCGGCGGCGCGACCTTCCATTCGCGTGCCGTGCTTCTCGACCGCCACACGATCCGCCTCGTAGCCGAGAACCGCACGGTCACCGCCGACCAGATCGTGATTGCGACCGGCGCCCGGCCCAATCCGCACGCCGCGCTTCCCGGCCACGAGCACTGCATTTTCTCCAACGAGGCTTTCCACCTTGCGGAGCTGCCGAGGGCAATTGTGATCGCCGGCGGCGGCTATATAGCGGTCGAGTTCGCCAACATCTTCCACGGCCTCGGCGTCGAGGTGACGCTGATCTACCGTGGCCGCGAAATTCTCTCCAGCTTCGACGAGGACCTGCGCCGCGGCCTCCACCAGGCCATGGAGAAGAAGGGCATCAGGATCCTGTGCCACTCCATGTTCGAGCGCATCGAGAAGCGCTCCGACGGAAGGTTGAACGCGCATGTGTCTGGCGGCGTGGTCCTCGAGGCGGACCAGGTGATGCTGGCGCTTGGCCGTATCCCCAACACGGAGAAGCTCGGCCTGGCGGCGGCGAGGGTCGAGACGGGAAAGCTCGGCGAGATTTTTGTCGACGATTATTCGCGCACCAGCGTCGACAACATCTGGGCGCTCGGCGACGTCACCAACCGCGTGCAGCTAACTCCGGTCGCCATCCATGAGGCGATGTGCTTCGTCGAGACGGCGTTCAAGGGCAATCCGACCAAGCCCGACCACGAGACCATCCCGACCGCGGTCTTCTCGCAGCCGGAAATCGGCACTGTCGGCCTGTCGGAGGAGGCTGCCGGCAGGAAATTCAGCGACCTGGAGGTCTACCGTGCCGTGTTCCGGCCGATGCGCAACGTGCTCTCCGGTCGCGACGAGAAGATGATGATGAAGCTGGTGGTGGATGCCGCGACGCGCGTGGTCGTCGGCGCGCATATCCTCGGCCCGGACGCCGGCGAGATGGCGCAACTTCTCGGCATCGCGGTCAAGGCCCGGCTCACCAAGGAGGATTTCGACCGTACCATGGCGGTCCACCCGACCGCGGCCGAGGAACTGGTGACCATGTACAAGCCGAACTATCGCGTGGTGAACGGCGAGCGCGCCGATTCCGAGGACGCCCGCCGGGTATGAGGTACATAGGGATCGACAAGCCTGCTGCAGTGAACTGCAATAGCCAAGCGGCTTGGCGTGCTATATAGAGCCGCGATCCCGTTGGGCGGGAGGCCTAGGCGAAAAAGGCGCCCTGGCAAGAAAGAGTTGGGTGCTGAAATGACGAAATGGTCGCCGAATTCCTGGAGGTCGAAGCCAATCCAGCAGGTGCCGGCCTATCCGGACACCATCGCGCTTGCCGAGACCGAGTCCCGTCTTTCCACCTTTCCCCCGCTCGTTTTTGCAGGTGAGGCGCGCAAGCTGAAGAAACAGCTTGCATCCGTCGCTGCCGGAGACGGTTTTTTGCTTCAAGGCGGCGATTGTGCCGAGAGCTTCGCCGAGCACGGGGCCGACAACATCCGCGACTTCTTCCGCGTCTTCCTGCAGATGGCTGTGGTGCTCACCTTCGCAAGCGCCAAGCCGGTCGTAAAGGTCGGCCGCATTGCCGGACAGTTCGCCAAGCCGCGCTCGTCGGACACCGAGACCGTCAACGGCGTGTCGCTGCCCTCATATCGCGGCGACATCATCAACGGCACCGCATTCGATGAGAAGTCGCGCACACCCGACCCGGCGCGCCAGGAAATGGCCTACCGCCAGTCGGCCGCGACGCTCAACCTGCTGCGCGCCTTCGCCCAGGGCGGCTACGCCTCGCTGGAGAACGTGCATCGCTGGATGCTCGGCTTCGTGGCCGACAGCCCGCAGGGCGAACGTTACGAGGCGCTTGCCAACCGCATCTCCGAGACCATGGATTTCATGCGCGCGGTCGGCATCACGTCGGAGACCAACTACGCGCTGCGCGAGACGGATTTCTACACGAGCCACGAGGCGCTGCTGCTCGGCTACGAGGAGGCGCTGACCCGCGTCGATTCCACCTCGGGCGACTGGTACGCCACCTCCGGCCATATGATATGGGTCGGCGACCGCACCCGCCAACCCGACCATGCCCATGTCGAATACTGCCGCGGCATCAAGAACCCGCTTGGCTTGAAATGTGGACCGTCGCTTTCAGGCGACGGCCTGCTCGAGCTGATCGACCTTCTCAACCCCGACAACGAGCCGGGTCGGCTGACGCTGATCGCCCGTTTCGGCTACGACAAGGTTGAGAAACACCTGCCTGAATTGATCCGGGCCGTGCAGCGCGAAGGCCGCAACGTGGTGTGGTCGTGCGATCCCATGCATGGCAATACGATCACGCTGAACAGCTACAAGACGCGGCCTTTCGAGCGCATCATGAAGGAGGTGCAATCCTTCTTCGATGTTCACCACGCCGAAGGCACGTATCCGGGCGGCATCCATGTCGAGATGACCGGCAATAACGTGACGGAATGCACCGGCGGGGCCCGCGCCATCAAGGCCGAGGACCTGCACGACCGCTACCACACGCATTGCGACCCGCGTCTCAATGCGGATCAAGCGATCGAGCTCGCTTTCCTGGTGTCGGAGCTGCTGAAGAAGCGCGCCAAGCCCGCAGAAAGTCTGACGACCCGCCCTGCGGCGGAGTGATGAGCCGCCGGCCGCATTTGGCCGCGACATTCCCTATGTTGAGTTGAGCATCTGTCGCCAGATCGATGCTCAATCCCTCTTATACAGCATCCAGTCCTTGCGCCGAGGGGCGGTGGTTGTATGCAGGGTCACGCGATTGCGGCCGCTGACCTTTGAGCGGTAGAGCGCCCGATCCGTCTTGGCATAGAGGTCTTCCGGGCCGTCGGCGTCGTTTGCCATGCACACGCCCAACGAGATGGTGATCGGCCCATAGGCCTGGCGCGTCTGCGTGTTGGTGAATGGCACCTCGGCAATCACTGCCCGCAGATGATCGGCAAACGCGACCGTCGATTCCACATTACCGTTTTCGACGATCAGCGCGAATTCCTCGCCGCCGGTCCGCGCCACGAACATGTCGCGGCGGCTGTTCGATTGCAGGACGCCGGCGATGATCTGGATGATCTTGTCGCCGACCGGATGCCCATGGCGGTCGTTGATATCCTTGAAACGGTCGATGTCGGCCAGGATCAGCGCGCCGTACATTACCCGCTCGCGCGAATCGTAGATGCTGGCGATACACCGGTCGAACGCCCGGCGGTTCCAGATGTGGGTGAGGGGATCGGTGTCGGCCAGGCGCTTGTATTCTTCCAGCTTCGACTTGACGTTTTCCAGCTCGACCGACTTGTCGTCAAGCGAAGTGACGGCCTGCCGGCCGTGGTCGATGATGGAACTGGTCGCCGTCACCATCACGCTGACGATCTTTTGCAGAATGTCCTTCGTCACCAGATGCCGGCTGTTGAGGCCGTCCGCGGTCTCGTCGAGGATACGGCCGTACCGCTCCAGATAGTTGCGCTCGGCCAGCAGGATTCTGGTGATTTCCTCGAGTTCCTTGGCGATGGCGGCGCGGGCGCTCTCGACGATGCCATGGCCGTGGTTCTGGGCGAAATATTTCCGGCCGATGCGGTCGAGGTCGGCCTGCCTGGGCCGCATGCCGAGCGAGACGAGCTCGACAGAAAGCTCGGAATTGGAGCCGCTCAGCGCTTCGTAGAAAATCTCGTAGTTGCGGGGCAGTCCGAGCACACCCATCTGGCGCATCGTCAGCGCCACCGTCATCATGATATCTGCGGGACGTTCGGGCGTGACATCGGCTGCTGGCAGATTCATTCCAAACCATCCCTGGGCGCGCCGCACGCCGAGGGACCATACCCACGGCATCGTGCCGGCAGGGCCACTGCCAGCGCACAGCAACGCTCGCGCCAGGTCCAAACCCCCACCATGACCAAGCTTTAATCCAGCGAGGCTAATCTTTCCTTAAACGCCAGGTTGCAGACACCCGTTAAATCGCTGATCTCCTTGATCATTTGTACTCGTATGAATTGTATAACGGTGGGCTCGGGCAAAGAGTTCGTTCGCTCCCGGAGGCGAGTCCCCAGTCTGCGGCATGTCGTTGCGTCATGTGTGTCGCTGGCTAATCGGGTCGGCGTCGCAAGAAAATCATCCTTGGCTTGAAAATTTCGCGATTTTCATGTGCCGGCACATCAGTGATGATTGCGTTCGTCTCACGGAGAACAGAATGGCTGAAACCAACACCGGTTCGTGTCTTTGCGGGGCCGTCACCTTTCGCACTCACGGCAGACTGCGTGGCATCGTCTATTGCCACTGTTCGCAGTGCCGCAAACAGACGGGCCATTTTTACGCTGCGACCAACGTCGCCGACGGCTGCATCGACGTTTCCGGTGGCGACATGCTGAAATGGTACGCCGCATCGGCCAAGGCCCGCCGCGGTTTCTGCAGCAATTGTGGCTCCGCGCTGTTCTGGAAGCACCAGGATCTCGATTATGTCTCCGTGCTTGCCGGCGCCTTCAACAAGCCGACCGGACTGGAGCCAGCCTGTCACATCTTCGTGGAGGACAAGGGCGACTATTACGAGATCAATGACGGGCTGCCGCAGTTTCCGCATTCGACGCCGTCGGTGCAGGTGGCCGATAACTAAGCTCCTCGGGACAATACACTTGTTCACGGCCTATGGCCCCTGTTCCAGGAGACGGCGCTTGCCGCTATTGATCGCCTTATCCGCAACGGAAGGCGACGATGGAAAGACTGGTCAAGGCGTTCTTCAACTCGGTTCGGGCATTCAGGATCCTGGCCCGCACGGAAAAGGCGTTTCAGCAGGAGCTTGGTCTGCTGGTGGTGGCGGTGCCAACCGGCTGGTTCCTGTCGTCGAGCTGGGCCGGCTACGCGCTGCTCATCGGCGCAGTGCTGATGCTCATCATGGTGGAGGTGCTCAACACCGGCATCGAGGCGGCATGCGACGCGATCTCGCGTGAATTCCACATCGACATCCAGCTCGCCAAGGATTGCGGGTCGCTCGCGGTCCTGATCTCGGTGATACTGGTGGCGGGCATCTGGGGCATTGCTCTGGTCGAGCGTATCATCGGCGGACCGATCTAATTCCTTCTGGCCTCGCGCCGACAGACGTGGCGCGCAAACCCCCAACCGGCCAGCGCAACCATGAGGCCGATGCCGAGTCCCACCAGCAGACGCTCGTGCTTGTGCAGCGCTGCTCCGACGATCTGCTCCGCGCCGAGGCCGAAGACATAGCCGATCGAGCAGAACAGCGACGCCCAGATAGCCGAGGACACTGCGTTGAGCAGGATGAACTTCGCCGGTGGAATCTTCGACAGCCCTGCCGCGACGCCACCGACCAGCCGGAAACCATAGGCATAGCGGTTGAGAAGAACGAATGTGGCCGGGTGCTCGTTGACCAGCCCGAAGACGCGGTCGAAACCCGGCTTTTCCCGCAGCCTGGCAACGAAGTCGATCATCGAAAAGCGCCTTCCTGCCAGGAAGAATAGCGTGTCGCCGGTGAAAGCGCCAAGGAATGCGGCCGCAATGGCCTGCCAGTCATGAAAGACTTTCTGGTGCGCGAAGAAGCCGGCCAGGATCGCCGCGCTTTCGCCTTCGGCGATGCAGCCCAGGAAGACGGCGATGAGTCCGTACCTTTCGATAAGGTGATGGATCGTCTCGATCATTGGCTGTTCTGGATGGCCGAGAGGCGTTTGGTGAGCTGGTCGAGATCGACGGCAATCTTGTGTATCTCCTCATGCATCTCCACGATCTTCTGGTGGCGCAACTCATCGAGTTTCTCGTGCAGTGCCATGATCTCGATTTCGGCCTTCAGATTGACTTCGTAGTCATGCGCCGCATCGAGGCGGTCGCGCTGGGCCTGCCGATTCTGCGACATCATGATGACCGGCGCCTGCAAGGCCGCGAGCATCGACAGCAGCAGGTTGAGGAATATGAAGGGGTAAGGATCGAAACTGTCCCTGCCGAGCAGCCAGACATTGAGGACCGCCCAGATGCCAAGAAAGGCCAAGAAGCCGAGGATGAAGCTCCAGGAACCGCCGATTCGGGCGATCGCATCGGCCAAGCGATCGCCGAACGACAGCTTGCCCTTGAGCGTTCGATTGATGTCTTTCGAGAGGGCGGTTCGCTCGGCCGCGCTTTTCAGCACCGCACGCTCGGCTTCGCCGAGGTGATCGATATCGCGCTTTAGCCAGCGCAGCGCGAGTTCAGCGGCGTTCTTTCTCATCGGTTGCCCCTTCGATCCTGTGCGCAAACCGTCCCGTCCAATATAAGAAGATCGCTGTCGCCGCGATCTAAGACAAGGAGGAGGGGATGGCCCGATTTGCTGACATAAGGTCGCGTGCTGCAAAAAGGAAAGGCGGTGAGGCGGTTTTGCAATCGCTGCTGGGGGCCACACCGGACAACGAAGCGCTCGCCAAGGTGCCGGACGACCGCGTCCTGTCGACCATGGCCGAGCGCATTTTCGCGGCAGGCTTCGTCTGGCGCGTGATAGAGCAGAAATGGCCGGGCTTCGAGGCGGCGTTCCTGGGCTTCGCGCCGAAGCGGCTCCTTTTCCAGCCCGACGAATATTGGGAAGGGCTGACGCGTGACGACCGGATCGTGAGGAATCCGCAGAAGATCAAATCCGTGCGCGAGAACGCTGCCTTCGTCGAACGGATATCGAAAGAGCACGGCAGCTTCGGCAAATTTCTCGCGACCTGGCCGCAAGACGATCAAGTCGGCCTCACGGCGTGGCTTGGCAAGAATGGCAGCCGGCTTGGCGGCAATACCGGGCAATATGTGCTGCGCTGGCTGGGCTGGGATACCTTTATCCTCTCGCACGATATGGTGCTTGGTCTGCGCGACGCCGGCATGGATATCGGCGAGAACCCGTCCTCGAAGAAGGACCTCGCCCTCATCCAGGAGCAGATGAACCGGTGGGCTGAAGAGACCAGCCTGCCGCGCGCCCATATTTCGCGCATCCTGGCACTGTCGATCGGCGAGAACCGGTCAGCGGAGGAGCTGAGGACCTATATGGGGGAGTAGAACAGCACTGACATTGCGCAGGCGCCGGCCCACCGCTACATCCACGCCATGACCAAGGACACCCTCCGCATCGCCGTCGCGCAGCTCAACCCGACCGTCGGCGACATTGCCGGGAATCTCGTCAAGGCGCGCAAGGCGCGCGCCGAGGCCTCCCGGCAGGGCGCCGATCTGGTACTGTTCACGGAGCTGTTCATCGCCGGCTATCCGCCGGAAGACCTCGTATTGAAGCCGGCCTTCCTGCGCGCCTGCGAGCAGGCGGGGGACACGCTGGTGGCCGACACCGCCGACGGCGGGCCGGGCGTCATTGTCGGCACGCCGCTGAGGCGCAACAGCATCCACAACGCGGTCATTGTTGCCGACGCCGGCAAGAAGCTTGCAGAGCGCTTCAAGATCGACCTGCCGAACTATGGCGAATTCGACGAGAAGCGCGTCTTCGAGGCTGGGCCGGACATGCCAGGCCCTATCAACTTTCGCGGCGTGAGGCTCGGCGTGCCGATCTGCGAGGATATATGGGGCGATCACGGCGTATGCGAGACGCTTGCCGAGAGCGGCGCCGAGATCCTGCTGGTGCCTAACGGCTCGCCCTACTACGGCGGCAAGGTTGACGTGCGTCACCAGGTGGTGATCCGCCAGGTGATCGAGAGCGGCCTGCCTATCCTCTACGCCAACCAGGTCGGCGGCCAGGATGAGCTCGTCTTCGATGGCGCGTCCTTCGCCATCAACGCCGATAAGTCGCTCGCCTTCCAGATGGGCCAGTTACAAGAGGCTGTCTCGGTGTCGACCTGGAACAAAGGAGGCGACGGAGGGTGGAGCTGCGTCGACGGCCCAATGTCGAAGATCTCCGAAAAGGAGGAGGCCGACTATCGCGCCTGCATGCTGGGGCTGCGCGACTACGTGAACAAGAACGGTTTCAAGGATGTGGTCCTCGGCCTTTCCGGCGGCATCGATTCGGCGCTCTGCGCGGCCTTGTCCGTCGATGCGCTCGGCAAGGACCGTGTGCGCGCCATCATGATGCCCTACCGCTACACCTCGGCCGACTCGCTAAAGGATGCCGAAGACTGCGCCCGTGCGCTCTGCTGCCGCTATGACGTCGTGCCCATCTTCGAGCCGGTCGACGGCTTTAGCCACGCACTCGCCCAACTTTTCGACGGCACAGAACGCGGCATCACCGAGGAGAATTTGCAGAGCCGGGCGCGTGGCACGATTTTGATGGCGGTTTCCAACAAGTTCGGCTCGATTGTGGTGACGACCGGCAACAAGTCGGAGATGTCGGTCGGCTACGCCACGCTCTACGGCGACATGAACGGCGGCTTCAATCCCATCAAGGACCTTTACAAGATGCAGGTCTACGCGCTGTCGCGCTGGCGCAACGAGAACGTGCCGCCGGGTGCGCTCGGGCCGTCGGGCATCGTCATCCCTGAGAACATCATCGATAAGGCGCCGTCGGCGGAACTGCGCGAGAACCAGACCGACCAGGATTCGCTGCCGCCCTATCCCGTGCTGGACGACATCCTGGAAAGCCTCGTCGAGAACGAGATGGATGTCGGCGCGATCGTCGCCAAGGGTCATGACCGCGCGACGGTCGAACGCGTCGAGCAACTGCTCTATGTCGCCGAATACAAGCGCCGGCAGGCCGCGCCGGGCGTCAAGATCACAAAGAAAAACCTCGGCCGCGACCGTAGATATCCGATTACGAACCGGTTCCGGGATCGGGGGTAGTGCGATTCGCCTGTCGGCAATCGAGCCGGATTTGCACCGACTTGCCGGCCCGCTTGAGCCAGCTCGCCGTGGCAAGAAGCCAGCGACCTGACGGTGCGCATGCCGCCTGTCTGCCCGCGCAGGCATCCTCGACCTCTCGCATTCGAGTGACGTGCTCGGCACAGCCACAACCTTCGGCAAGGGCGATTTTCGTCAGGTAGAAATGTTCGAAGGTTTCACGCCGCATCTGGCATCTCCCAAAGGCGCCGCTGAACCCTAGCACGGGCGCAGGCTTTGCGCGATTGCTGGCCGAGGCCTCTGCACTGAGACCAAACGAACAGCTGGCCACTGGCCGTTGGACTGACGCCTTGAAAGGGGACATAGCCATTGTCCGATGTAGACATCAGCCATGATCTGGCGCGGCTTGATTTTCAGCGAACTTCGGAGCTGATCAAGTCGAGCTACTGGGGCTCCGCCCGCACCGACGAACTGAATCGCCGCGCGTTCGCCAATTCGATCTGTGCGATCGCGCTGATCGGCCGCAGGCAGGTCGGGTTCGGCCGCGCCTCTGGCGACCGCTCCCTCTTTGCCCGCATCTCCGACGTCATCGTATGGCCGGATCACCGTGGCAAGGGTATCGGCAAGGTGCTGGTGCGGGCGCTGCTGGAGCATCCGGAGCTTGCAGCTGTCGGCACCTGGACGCTGAACACCGCCGATGCGCACGGTCTCTACGAGCGCTTCGGCTTTGTGCGCGAGAACGATCCGAACGCCATGGTGATGAGACGCTGAAGTGCCTACGGCCTGCTAATGCAGTACTTTTCATTGCTATCCCCCTTGCGAATCCTACTCCGCCGACTATAAGCGCCACTCTGTCTGACCTTGGAGGGAGATAAGAATGCGTGCATTCCCTTCGTTGCTTCAAGGCGGCGCCATGATCGCGGGCTGCGTGCGTTAGGTCCTTCGCGACCCGTCCGCAGAGCCTGTCGCTCCGAGGCCGCCGCCGCTCGACCCGTCCCCGCAAGGGCGGACCAAAGTCGATGTACGACGGCGCCGCTCCTAACGAGCTTTGCTCCGTACTTTCATAGATCGCAGTTTCGGGACCGGACGACTTCGATGTCGCCGGCAGATATCATGGCTTCCTTCCGCAGATCGCTGCGTGGCGGTGCGTTCCGCAACGTTTTCAGTTTCACCGGCAAGCACTGGCGGCGCCAGCCGCTCCGTCTGACGCTCATCGTCACGGCCGTACTCGTCTCGACGGCGGCCGACGTCCTGACGCCACTTTACTCCGGTCGTCTCGTCGACGCCGTCGCGCGCGGCGCGGCGACCGATGAGCTCGCCTGGAACGCCGCGATCGCGGCTTTCTCGATGCTGCTTGCGCTGTCGGCCGTCTCGATCGTGCTGCGCCACATCGCCTTTGTCGGCATCATCAAGCTCACCCTGCGCATGATGTCGGACATTGCGGCCGACGCCTTCGCGCGCGTGCAGCGCTTCTCGACCGACTGGCACGCCAACAGCTTCGCCGGTTCCACGGTGCGCAAGATAACGCGCGGCATTTGGGCGCTCGATCTTTTGAACGACACGATCCTGATCGCGCTTCTGCCGTCGGCAGTCATGCTCATCGGCTCGACGCTGCTGCTCGGCTGGTACTGGCCGATGATGGGGGCGATCGTGGCGCTCGGCTCGCTCGCCTATGTCGCGATCACCGTCACTTTGTCGCTCTGGTTCGTCGCCCCTGCCGCGAGCCTGGCTAACGCCTGGGACACGCGGCTCGGCGGCTCGCTGGCCGACGCCGTCTCCTGTAATGCCGTGGTGAAGGCTTTTGGCGCCGAGGCTCGGGAGGACGCGCGGCTCGCCCGCGTCGTCGCCAAATGGCGCAGCCGCACGAACCGCACCTGGGTGCGCGGCACGATCAACGGCACCGCGCAGGGCGCGACCATGATCGTGCTGCGCGTAGCGGTGATAGGTTTCGCCATTCTGCTGTGGAGCCGGGGACGGGCAAGCGCGGGCGACGTCGCCTTCGTGCTCACCGCATTCTTCGTGCTGCAGGGCTATCTGCGCGACGTCGGCATGCATGTGCGCAACGTGCAGCGTTCGGTCAACGACATGGAGGAGCTGGTCGAGATCGATGCGCATCCGCTCGGCGTCAGCGATCGCCCCGGCGCGCCGCCTATTGCCATCGAGGAAGGCCGCATCGCCTTCGATCGCGTCGCCTTCCACTATGGCGGGCACACGACGCCGCTCTATCGCGACTTTTCGCTGAGCATCGAGTCAGGCGAGCGCGTCGGCCTCGTCGGCCATTCAGGGTCGGGCAAGACGACCTTCGTCAAGCTCATCCAGCGGCTCTACGACGTGACCGGCGGGCGCATCCTGATCGACGGCCAGGATATAGCCGGCGTCCAGCAGGCCTCGCTGCGCTCGCAGGTCGCGATCGTCCAGCAGGAGCCGATCCTGTTCCACCGCTCGCTGGCGGAGAACATCGCCTATGGCCGTCCGGGCGCCAGCCAAGCCGAGATCGAGCGGGCGGCGAAGCTTGCCAGCGCGCATGACTTCATCGCGGCTCTACCGAAGGGCTATGGCACGCTGGTCGGCGAGCGCGGCGTGAAGCTGTCGGGCGGCGAGCGGCAGCGCGTTGCGATTGCCCGCGCCTTCCTGGCCGATGCGCCGATCCTGATCCTGGACGAGGCGACATCGAGCCTCGACTCGGAATCGGAGATGCTGATCCAGAAGGCGATGGAACGGCTGATGGTGGGCCGCACGACGCTGGTCATCGCGCACCGGCTCTCCACCGTGCGCGCGCTTGACCGGCTGCTGGTCTTCGACAAGGGCCGTGTGATCGAGGAGGGCGACCACGCAGCGCTGATCCGTCGGCCGGGGGGCATCTACCGCCGCCTGTTCGAGCGCCAGGCGCTGGAACTGACGCAAGGCTTCGTTGCTTGACTGGCGGGGCCGTTTCCGGGCGGCCCACCAGTGGTGTTTTAGTCTGAATTCCGGTTTCGACCCCCTTGCGGACATTGGCGCCTCTTTGCTCACTGACTACAAGCAAACTCACGAGACGAGGACGATGACGATGACCGAAGTGCTGGACGGGGGACCGTTCTTTCACGGCACAATCGCGGATTTGCGCGTGGGTGATTTCCTCACCGCAGGCAACCGGTCGAACTATCGTCCTGAAGTGGTGATGAACCACATCTACTTTACTGCCATTGTGGACGGTGCCGGGCTTGCCGCTGAAATCGCGGCGGAACTCACCGAAGGCGATGCAGTCCCGCGTGTTTATGTCGTAGAGCCGACCGGGACATTCGAGAACGACCCGAACGTGACCGACAAGAAATTTCCCGGCAACCCCACTCGGTCGTATCGCAGCAGCGCCCCCCTCAAGGTCACTGGCGAAATCACGCATTGGACCAGATTGACGCCCGAAGCACTACAGGTGTGGAGGGAACGACTGACCGCACTGCGCTCAGACGAACGAGGCGAAATCATCAACTGATGCGCAGCGATACGCATCTTGTACTCACCACCCGATCGAATCGCTAAAAGACGGTCAGCAAGCCACCTTTTTGCGGAAATTCAAACTGAGACATTACCGGCCGCCCGCCTTGCCAGCCCGCAACCCTTTCGCTACGTCCGCGCCATGACCGTCACCGTCCGTTTTGCGCCGTCGCCGACCGGCAACATCCACATAGGCAATGCGCGCACCGCGCTGTTCAACTGGCTTTATGCCCTGAAGAACGCCGGCCGCTTCATCCTGCGCTTCGACGACACGGACGTCGCCCGCTCGCGCCAGGAATATTCCGATCAGATCGAAAGGGATCTGCACTGGCTGGGCATCCATCCTGACGGGGTCTTCCGCCAGTCGGATCGCTTCGACCTCTACGCGGCCGCGGCTGAGAGGCTGAAGACGGCGGGTGCGCTTTACCCCTGCTACGAGACGCCGGAGGAGCTTGAGCTCAAGCGCAAGATCCTTTTGTCGCGCCGGCTGCCGCCGGTTTACGGCCGCGAGGCGTTGAGGCTTGACGACGCCGACCGCGCAAAGCTTGAGGCTGAGGGGCGCAAGCCTTACTGGCGTTTTTTGCTGCCCAATTTCGACGGCGACCCGTTCGCTCCCCGCCGCACCGAAGTCCGCTGGCACGACCTTGTGCGCGGCGAGGAGACCGTCGACCTGGCCTCCGTCTCCGATCCCGCGCTGGTGCGCGAGGACGGCACCTATCTCTACACGTTCACTTCCGCGGTCGACGACATCGATCTCGGCATCTCGACGATCATCCGCGGCGACGACCACGTCACCAACACCGGCGTCCAGATCGCGCTGTTCAAGGCGTTGGGCAGCGAGCCGCCGGCTTTCGGTCACCACAACCTGCTCATCGCGGCCTCCGGCGAGGGCCTGTCCAAGCGGACCGGCGCCCTGTCGATCATGAGCCTGAAGGAGTCGGGCATCGAGCCGATGGCGGTCGCCTCGCTTGCCACCCTGATCGGCACGTCGGAGAGCGTCACTGCGGCGCCATCGATGGCGGCTCTGGCCGAGCATTTCGATCTTTCCGCCACGTCGAAATCGGCCTCGAAATTCGATCCGGAAGAACTCACCGTCCTCAACAAGGCGCTGCTTCACCATATGTCGTTCGAGCAGGCAAGGGACCGCCTGCGTTCCCTCGGCGTGCCCGACGACAAGGCCGAGCCCTTCTGGCTCACGCTGCGCGGCAATCTCGACATCTTTGCCGATGCCGGCCGCTGGTGGCGCATCGTCTCGACCGGCCCGGAGGCACTGCCTGAACTCTCCGACGAAGACTGCGCCTTCGTGCGCGCCGCTTTCGACCTGCTGCCGCCCGAACCCTGGGACCGAAACACCTGGAAAGCCTGGACCGACAGCGTGGAGGAGGCAACCGGCCGTAAGGGCAGGGTGCTTTATCATCCGCTCAGGGTTGCACTGACTGGGCTCCCTTCTGGGCCGGAGCTTTCAGATTTATTGCCCCTTCTGGGTCGGGAAGGAACGCTGGACCGACGACCCTGATCTTGCGCTCGCCGGGCGGCGGCAGCGGCGCCACTGCCTCTTTCCGCTTCAGGATGCGCTTGATGGTCTCGACATCGAGCTTGCCCTCGGCATTGGCGAGCGTCTCAGGGTCGGCGGCCGGGTCCGGGCGCCTGGACGGCGCCGGTATCACGGGCTCGGAAGGTACGTCGTCCGTCTCGCCGCCGACGATGGAAAAATTCGGATTGACCGCCGCTCCGCCGCATCCGCAGGCGAGTTGTCTGGGTTTGGTTGCGTCGCGATAGACGTAAGCGGTCGGCAGCGAGGCATAGGCCTCTCCGCTCGCCGTCGACATCATCGTGTCGGCGTCCTCAGTGTCGGCCGGACGATAATAGAGCTGCACGTCCGTGCCGGGGCAGGTCGCTTCGCAGTTCTTCTGGTCGCGGTCGAAGTCGGCCGAAGACGAGTTCGGTGAGATCGGGAAATAATAGCCATCGCAAGTACGCACGCACATGGTCGAGAATTGGCCGTCGTCACCGCCCAGCAGCATGGTCTCGCCGTTCGGATTGAGGATGCGCGTCACGCTGGCCGGGCCGTTGCGCGCCTCCAGCGCCTCGCCTTCCTGGATGCCGCTGCCGAACAACTGTTTGAAAAGATCGCCGTCGGTCTCGTCCCGCCATTCGCGGGCAGGCTTGTGCTCAGCCACGGTCTTGTCGCGGCAGCCGTTGGCTTCCAGCGCGGCCAGGATAGTGGCGCGGCTTCGCCGCGGCTTCGCGTTTGCCAATTGGTCGCGCCGGCGCTCCAATGCAGCAAGATTGCCTTCCATCCGCTCAATCTGGTCTGTCAGCGGCCTGCACATTTGCGGAGAAAGAAAGGCAAAGCCGCAGCCTGCACTGCGGGCCCTGGCGCGGGCGTTCGAAAGCTGCTGGCGCTGCGCGGTCGCGGCACGGTCGTATCTTCGGAACTGAGCCGAATTGCCGCCGCCACCTCCACCGGCAAGCTCTGCTTCCAGGGCGCGGCAGGTGCGGGAGGCAGCATGAGAAGGTTCGGCGATCAACAGCGACGGCAGCACAGCGCCGGCAATTGCCGCGCATCGCAACGCCCCTTCGCCAAAGTGTTTCATTCGCCCTCCCGCCGGAGCGCCTGGTCGCCGATATTCACCGACACTCTGCGGCGGCGAAGTTAATCTCGGCTTAGGGTTTGACAGATTCGTGGCGTCTGAGGAACGCGAGGGCGATCACGGAGCCGGCAAAGCCGCCTGCGCCTTGTGCCCGGCTTCGACGACCGCAAGCGCCGTCATGTTGACGATGCCGCGCGAGGTGACCGACGGCGTCAATATATGCGCCGGCATATCGGTGCCGAGCAGGATCGGCCCGACATGCAGCGCGTCTAGCATCTGCTTGGCGACAGTGAGCGCGATGTTTGCCGAATCGAGGTTCGGGAAGACTAGCAGGTTCGCCTCGCCCTTGAGGTCCGAATGCGGGTAGACCCGGTTGCGCAGCAGATCCGACAGCGCCGAGTCTCCGTGCATTTCGCCATCGGCCATCAGTTCCGGTGCAATCCGCTTCAGAATTCCGGCCGCTGCCCGCATCTTCAGCGCGCTCCCAGAATCGCGCGAGCCGAAATTCGAGTGCGATAGCAGCGCCGCTTTCGGCTCGATGCCGAAACGCCGGATTTCTTCGGCGGCCAGTATCGTCATCTCGGCAATTTCATCGGCCGAGGGGTCGACCGTCACGTAGGTATCGGTGAAGAAGGTGATGCCGCGCTGCCAGATCAGCATGGACAGCGCCGACAGATCGCGATCACGCACTTCCGCGCGCCGGCCGATGATCACATTCACGTTACGCAGATGCCGCTCGAAGTGGCCTTCGAGACCGCAAATCATGGCATCGGCGTCGCCGCGTTTCACGGCGAGGGCGGCGATCACGGTCGTTTCGGTGCGCACCATGGTGCGGGCCGCTTCCAGAGTCACGCCGCGCCGGCCGGCAAGCTTCACCAGAAGCTCGACGTAGTCGCGGTAACGCGGATCGTCCTCGGGATTGATCAGATCGAAATCGGTCCCGGGCCTGATCTTCAGCCCGTAGCGCCTGAGCCTCACGTCGATCACTTGTGGGCGGCCGATGAGCGTCGGCTTGGCTATGCCTTCCTCGAGCACGACTTGGGCTGCGCGTAGCACGCGCTCGTCCTCGCCGTCCGCATAGATCACGCGCTTCGGCGCGGCCTTGGCGGTCGAGAAAACCGGCTTCATCACGAGGCCCGAGCGAAACACGAAACGTGTGAGGCGGTCCAAATAGGCCTGCCAGTCCTCGATCGGCCGCGCCGCAACACCCGTCTCGCAGGCGGCCTTTGCAACGGCCGGCGCTATCCTCAGGATCAGCCGCGGGTCGAAGGGCGAAGGGATCAGAAAATCCGGCCCGAACATCGGCGTCTCGCCGGAATAGGCGCGTGCGGCGATGTCGGACGGCTCCTCCCGCGCAAGCTCGGCGATCGCCCGCACGGCAGCCAGCTTCATTGTCTCGTTGATGCCACGCGCCCCACAATCCAACGCCCCGCGGAAGATATACGGAAAGCAAAGCACATTGTTGACTTGATTGGGAAAATCCGACCGCCCTGTGCAGATCATGGCGTCCGGCCGCGCCGCGCGCGCTATCTCCGGCATGATCTCGGGCACGGGGTTGGCGAGTGCGAGGATCAGGGGCTTTTCGGCCATGCTTGCAAGCAACTCGGGCTTCAGCACGCCGGCCGCCGAAAGGCCAAGAAAAATGTCCGCCCCGTCGATCACGTCGGCCAGGGTGCGCGCGTTGGTGTCCTTGAGATAGGGCTCTTTCCACCGGTCCATCTCCTCGACACGCCCCTTGTAGGCGACACCGAAGCGGTCAGTGACCCAAATGTTGTCGCGCTTGGCGCCAAGGGCGACAAGCAGGTTGAGGCAGGCGAGCGCGGCCGCGCCCGCTCCGGAGGTGACGATCTTCACCTCTTCCAGTTTCTTGCCGGCAAGCTCCAGCCCGTTGAGGACCGCGGCCGCCACGATGATCGCCGTGCCGTGCTGGTCGTCATGGAAGACAGGGATGCGCATATGCGCCCTTAGCTGCTCTTCCACGTCGAAGCATTCAGGCGCCTTGATATCCTCCAGGTTGATGCCGCCGAAGGTCGGCTCCAGCGCTGATACCGTCGAAACCATTCGGTCGATGTCCGGAGCGTCGATCTCGATGTCGAAGACGTCGATGCCGGCAAACTTCTTGAAGAGTACGGCCTTGCCCTCCATGACCGGCTTTGCTGCCAGCGGCCCGATATTGCCAAGGCCCAGCACGGCCGAGCCGTTGGAGATGACGGCGACCAGATTGGCGCGGCCGGTATATTCGGCCGCTAGCCCGGGATCGTCCTTGATGGCGAGGCACGGTGCGGCCACTCCCGGCGAATAGGCGAGCGCCAGGTCGCGCTGGTTGCCGAGCGGCTTGGTCGCCTGGATTTCCAGTTTTCCCGGCACCGGGTATTTGTGGAAGAACAGCGCAGCCTGGTCGAGATCGGAAAGTTCCGGCTTCTTGCTCTCTGCGTTCATAGCTGTTCCTCAAACACAGTTTTCGTAGTCTTTTCAGTTCATTGCTGAGCTTTGTTCACGCCGCTCGATCAGAACGCGCTGTTGTAGCGCCCGCCGTCGACCGGAATGTTCTGTCCGGTCAGGTAGCCCGCATGGATTGAGCACAGGAACGCGCAGACATGGCCGAACTCCTCGGTCGTTCCGAGCCGCTTGGCCGGAATGTCGACGAGGAGTTGCTCGCGATATGCGTCCTTGCTGCTGCCTTTCGGCACGCCTCCCCACAGCCGTTCAGTATCAATCCTGCCCGGCAAAAGGTTGTTGATCGTCACGTTGCGGCTCGCTACCGTGCGTGCCACGCCGGCTAAGAATGCAGTGAGCCCGGCCCGCGCGCCCGAAGACACGTCAAGGCCGGGGATCGGCGTGTAGACCGACAGTGACGTGATGTTGACGATGCGGCCGAAACGTCGCTCTGCCATACCGTCGACCAGCCCCCTGATGAGTTCGATGGGCGTGATCATGTTCTGAACCACACCGTCGAGGATGTTCTGCCGTGTAAGTTCGCGGAAGTCCCTGCGCGGCGGCCCGCCATTGTTGTTGATGAGTATGTCGGGCGTGGGCGCGGCAGACAGCAATTCCGCCTGTACCTTCGGCTCGGACACGTCGCCGACGACCTCTGTGACAGTCACTCCGAATCGCTCGCGGATTTCGGCGGCGGTCGTCGCCAGCGCCTTGACGTCCCGACCGTTGACGACGAGGTCGCAGCCCGCTTCGGCGAGCGCGAGGGCCGATCCGCGACCCAAGCCGCGGCTCGAAGCGCACACGATCGCCGTCCTGCCCCTGATTCCAAGATCCATGATCCTATCCTCCTTGAATTTACCATCCGGTCTAGCGAGCGCCGCCACACCCTGCAACCGTCACACGATTGTTGCATGAATCGGGTCATAGCCAGCGCGGTGAACAGGCTGATCAGCGCATGGCGAAAGACGAGACCCGCAGGTACCGGACGCTGTTCCTCTCCGACATCCATCTCGGATCGAAGATCGCGAAGGCGGAGTTCCTGCTCGAATTCCTCAAATACCACGACGCCGAGACCATCTATCTGGTCGGCGATATCGTGGACGGCTGGCGGCTGAAGCGCTCCTGGCACTGGCCGCAAAGCCATAACGACGTCGTTCAGAAGTTATTGCGCAAGGGCCGCAAAGGCGCCAAGATCATCTACATCGCCGGCAATCACGACGAATTCCTGCGGCCTTTCCAGGGTACGCATTTCGGTGGCATCGAGGTCGCGGATCGCGCCATCCATCGCGCCGCTGACGGCCGCGACTTCCTGGTCATTCATGGCGATCAGTTCGATGCGATCGTCCACAATGTGCGCTGGCTCGCCTATCTCGGCGACAAGGCCTACGACTTTGCCATCATCATCAATCGCGCTATCGGCGGCGTGCGCCGCCTGTTTGGCCTGCGCTACTGGTCGTTCTCGTCCTGGGCCAAGGTCAAGGTCAAGAAGGCCGTGAAGTTCATCAGCCATTTTCAGAAGATCGTGGTGGAGGACGCGCGCCGTCACGAGGTCGACGGCGTCATCTGCGGCCATATCCATCACGCCGCTATCGAGCATATGGACGGAATCGAATACATCAACACCGGAGACTGGGTGGAAAGCTGCACGGCCGTTGTCGAGCACTTCGACGGCAAGATGGAAATCATCCGCTGGACCGAGGTCGCGGCGAAGCCCGCCGCGGAGCGTTTCGTGCCCGTGGTCGTCAAGCCAGACGCCGCCGCGGCCTGACTTTTCGGAGCCCGACATGTTTTCTCAGAACATGCCGCGCCGGCGGCACGATCCTGATTCGTCGCATCCAGATCGGACATTGCAGCCGGCCGATCGACGCGCGCGGCGGCTGGGCGTGCTCGGCCATCTCGAATGCCGTAGTGTCGGGTTCATCGGTGTCGCCATGGCGTCGAACCGGAATTCGGCCGGCTTGGCTTGCTACCCCCGCTCCGTCTCGTTTCGCTCGGCGCCTCTCCCCCTCCAAAGGGGAGAGGAAGGGCCGGCTGTAAGCCTGGCGCCCAACCTCTCTCCTGTCGAGCGGGGGAGAGGCGCCGAGCGAAACGAGACGGAGCGGGAGGCGACCACAAAAAGGCCCGTTGTGCTTCCGGCCGTTGCCTGACCCGCCGCCAGCGTGTCACCGCCGTACATCGATTGTCCCAGCAGGTTTCGGCCCCGGCGCATGCATGCTATGCGGGGAATTCGCGTCGGCGACCGCCCCCAATCGCCGCCTACTTCCAGACTCCGTCGAATGCCGCTCCCTCCGCTCCGTCCGGAACAGCTCGTCAAGCCGCGCCATTTCGAAGCGCGCATCGCGCTTATCTTTGCCGCGCTCTTCGTCTCGACCGGAATAAACCTTCCGTACTTTCCGCTATGGCTGGAGGCGGGCGGATTCAACGCCGAGCAGATTGCCGTGATCCTCGCCGCGCCCATGTTCCTGCGCGTTTTCACGACCCCGCTGCTCACCGCCTATGCCGACCGCGCAAATGACCGCGTCCACGTGCTGCTTGCGCTCGTCGCCGCCTCGGTCGTGCTTTCCTGGGGCTTCTTCCTTCGGCCGGTCTACGGCGTCGTGCTCGTCGTGTCGTTGGCGCTGTCGGTCGTGTGGACCCCGCACGGACCGCTCGCCGATTCGCTTGCGCTTTCCGGCGTGCGCCGCTTCGGCTCGAACTATACCAGAATGCGCATCTGGGGCTCGATCTCGTTCCTCAGCGCCAATTTGTGCGGCGGCATCATCCTGTCCTGGACCAGCGCGCAGGCGGTTCCCGTCATCATCGCGGCGAGCCTCGCGATCGCCCTGCTTGTCGTGCTGATTGCGCCACGGCTCGGCAAGCCGAGACGCGCATCGCCGCTGTCGGTCGAAGACCTGCAACAGGCGCCGAAGCTGCTCAACCGCCATTTCGTGCTGTTCATTGCCGGCGCCGGTCTCATCAACGGCAGCCACGGCTTCATGTACGGTTTCGCCTCGATCTACTGGAAGTCCATCGGCCTTGGCGACGCGCTGATCGGCTTCCTGTGGGCCTTCGCTGTGGTGGCTGAAGTCTGTATTTTCATTATCTTCACGCGCGTGTTCGGCCGTTTCCGCGCCACGACGCTGCTCGTGATCGCCGGCGCGGCCTCGGTCGTGCGCTGGATTGCTTATCCGCTGGTGTGGCCGGCCGGCCTCGACGTGCCGGGCTTCTTCGCTGCCCAAGGCCTGCACGGACTGTCGACGGCGATTTTGATCATCGGCGTGCAGAAGCTCATTACCGAGACCGTCGACGAGGAGCGCACGGGCGCCGCCCAAGGCGCGGCATTCTTCGCCAACGGCATGTGCATGGCGATCACGACGCTGTTGTCCGGCCCACTCTACGAGCGTTTCGGCGCAGACGGCTTCTTCGCCATGATCGGCGTCGCCGCGCTTGGTATCGTGCTTCTCCTTCTGTCGATCGCCTCAGCCCCAGAGCGCAGCGGCGGGCAGTGAAACCACTGAGCCCGTGTAGACAAGCGCTGGCGACCGGTCGCGCGCCAGCAGCAGCGGCCCGTCGAGGTCGACGAAATCGGCGTCCTGCGCGAGCAGCACTGCCGGCGCCATGGCAAGCGAGGTGCCGACCATACAGCCGACCATCACCTGGAAGCCGGCGGCACGTGCTGCGTCGCGCAGTTCGATCGCCGCGGTCAGCCCGCCTGCTTTGTCGAGCTTGATGTTGACGGCATCGTAGCGGCCCTTGAGCTTCGGCAGGTCGGCGGCCGTATGCACGCTCTCGTCCGCGCAGATCGGCACGGGATGCGCTATTTCCGCAAGGATTGCATCGCCTCCGGCAGGCAGGGGCTGCTCGATCAGCGCCACGCCAAGCTCAGCCGCCGCCGCGAAGTTCATGCGGATGTTGTCTTGCGTCCAGCCCTCATTGGCATCGAGAATGATGCGGCTTTCCGGTGCGGCCGCCACCACGGCGCGGATGCGGGCTATGTCATCGCCTCCGCCACCGATCTTGACCTTGAGGAGCGGCCGGCCGGCATTCTCCTTCGCTTGCGCCGCCATCGCTTCAGGCGTCCCGAGCGAAAGCGTGTAGGCCGTCACAATGGCCGTGGGCCGGAACGCGCAGACACGCGAAGCAGCGTTCGTGCCTGTCGTTTTTGCCTCCAGATCCCACAGCGCGCAGTCGACCGCGTTGCGGGCAGCGCCGGCCGGCAGGAGCGACAGCAGCCTGTCGCGCCCCGCGCCGCGCTCCATTTCACTGCGGACACTTTCGATCTGGCCCAGGACGCTATCGATCGTCTCGCCGTAGTGCCGGTAAGGCACGCACTCACCACGCCCGGTTAGGCCACCCTCTGCCATCGAGCAGCAGACGACCTCGGCCTCGGTCTTGGAGCTGCGCGAGATGGTGAAAGTGCCTGCGATAGGAAAGCGTTCGGCAGCGACCGAAAGGACACGGCGCATGAATTTTTGACCTCCGCTGCTCATGGCCGGTTGCCTCGCAAAGTGACACGCCCCTTGTGGCCGGCTAAGACTCGGGGCGCCATGTTGATCAGCCGCCGCCGCAATGCAAGTAAGGCCAACCCCGCCGAGGCGGGGCTCACGCCGCGCATCGAGCGTACCGAGCGAGACGATGTCCAGCGCATCGCTCTGGCGGGCAATTGGACGACCCGTCGAGTGGCGCATGTCGACGCGACCCTGCGACAGATCGAAAAAGATAAATCTATCAATGGTTTGCAGATCGATCTTTCGGGAGTTGGAAGAATTGATACGGCCGGCGCCTGGCTGATCGAGCGACTGATCTCGGCCATGCGTGCCCGCGGCGTCCAGCCGCAAATCCTGGGCGCCAGCAGCGCCGCCAACATCCTCCTCAAGGCCGTCGAGGAAGCCACGTCGCGCGACGGTGATTCGCTTCCCGAGCCGCGCGACAACATCATCATCAGGGCCCTCGAGATGCTCGGCCGCGCCATGGTCGGGGCCTGGGACGATGCTCGCGCCTCTCTCTATATTCTCGGCGCCACAATCCGCGGCGCGCAGATGAAGGCGGGCCGCGGCCATGCCGTCAACGTCGCTGCGATCGTCACCCAGATCGACCGCATGGGAGTCGGCGCGGTGCCGGTGATCGTGCTGATGTCGACCATTGTCGGCGCGATCGTTGCCCAGCAAGGCGCCTTCCAGCTCCGTTTCTTCGGCGCTGAAATCTTCGTGGTCGACTTGGTCGGCATATTGGTGCTGCGCGAGATGGGCGTGCTGCTCACCGCCATCATGATCGCCGGCCGTTCGGGCAGCGCGATCACCGCCGAGATCGGTTCCATGAAGATGCGCGAGGAGGTGGACGCGCTCACCGTCATCGGCCTCAACCCGATCGGCGTGCTCGTCTTCCCGCGGCTGGTCGCTCTGGTAATCGCCCTGCCGTGCCTGAGCATCATTTCCAATTTCGCGGCGCTCGGCGGCGCGATTGGGATTTCTTACTTTTATTCGGACATATCGCCGACCCAGTTCATTGACCGTCTGCGCTCGGCCATTGACGTTGGCACTATCTTCGCCGGCCTGATCAAGGCGCCTTTCATGGCCTTGGTCATCGGCATCATCGGCTCTGCTGAGGGGCTGAAGGTGGGCGGTAGCGCCGAATCCCTCGGCTTGCATGTCACTGCCTCGGTCGTGAAGTCGATCTTCGTTGTGATCGTGCTCGACGGCTTCTTCGCTATCTTCTATGCGGCGATCGGTTTTTGACGATGGATCAGGCAGAGACGGTAGACAGGGAGATCGATCCTCCACAATCGGGCGACGATGTCGTGCTTTCCGTCCGGGATGTGACCGTCGCGTTCGGCAGCAAGACTATCCTGGAGAAGCTCTCGCTTGACGTCCATCGCGGGGAGATTCTGGGCTTTGTTGGAGCTTCCGGCGCGGGCAAGTCGGTGCTGTTGAGAACGGTGCTCGGTCTCAATCGCAAACGGTCCGGCACCATCAAACTGTTCGGCATCGATCTCGACGAGGCGACCGAAGAGCAACGAATGAGGATCGATACGCGCTGCGGGGTGCTTTTCCAGCACGGCGCGCTGTTCTCGGCCCTTACCGTCCAGGAAAACGTGCAGGTGCCGATGCGCGAGTACCTCGACCTGCCGCGCGCGCTCATGGACGAACTGGCGCAGATCAAGATCGAGTTGGTCGGCCTGCCGCGCGACGCCGCCGCTAAATTTCCGTCGGAATTGTCTGGCGGCATGATCAAACGGGCAGCGCTCGCCCGCGCGCTGGCGCTCGACCCCGAGATCGTCTTCCTCGACGAGCCGACCTCCGGTCTGGATCCGATCGGCGCGGCCGAGTTCGACGAACTGGTTGCCAACATGCGCGATACGATGGGGTTGACGGTCTACATGGTGACACATGATCTGGACAGCCTGTTTTCCGTATGCGACCGCATTGCCGTGCTGGGAAAGAAGAAGGTTCTGGTCGAAGGCACGATCAAGGACATGCTGGCAAGCGAGGAGCCCTGGGTGAAATCCTATTTCCGTGGCAAGCGGGCGCGTCAGATCGATCTCGAAGCGCGTGGGGCGCGAGCCTGACCGATGGAAACCAAGGCAAATTACGTTCTTGTCGGCCTGTTCACGCTGATCGCCATCGCTGCCGCTTTCGCCTTCGTTTATTGGACGGCGGCGATCGGCGACCGCGGCGAGACCGTGCTGCTCAGGGTGCGAATCCCCGGTTCGGCCTCGGGGCTCGGGCGTGGCAGCGGCGTGCTGTTCAACGGCGTCAGGGTAGGGGACGTCAGCCGAGTCTATATCGACGTGAACGACCCGACGCTTGCCATTGCCGACACGCAGGTTGATCGCCTCACGCCCATCACCCGTTCGACCAAGGCCGATATCGGCATCGCCGGCCTCACCGGCCAGGCTAACATCGAGCTCAGGGGTGCAGGCATCAACGAACCGAAACTGCTGGACGAGGCCGAGGAGCAGGGCAAGGTTGCCGAGATCACCGCCAATCCTTCCGCCGTCTCCAACATCCTCGAGACCGCCCAGGACGTCTTCAACCGCGCCGATAGCGTGCTCGCCAACCTCGAAGGTTTCGTGAGCGATGCCCGTGGCCCCCTCACCAACACGATCAAGAATGCCGAGACATTCTCCCAGGCTCTCGCCGACAACGCCGATGGCGTCGACGATTTCCTGGCGAATGTGAGCAAGCTGTCGGAACAGCTCGCAGGTGCCTCCGACAAGCTCGAAGCTGCGCTCGATGCCGCCGAAAAGCTGATTACTTCCGTCGACACGGAGCAGGTGAAGCAGATCGTCAGCAATGTCGAGAACCTGACCGACAATCTGAGCCGGACCAGCAACCAGCTCGACGGCGTCGTGGCGCGCGTCGATGGAGCTCTGCAATCCATCACGGATTTCGCGGACGACGCCCAGGTCGCGCTCGCCAAGGTCGATGGCATCCTCGACAGCGTCGACCCGGAAACGATGCATAACACGCTCGCCAATCTGGATGCGACGCTCGACGCCGCAAAAGGCGTGCTGTCGGCGGTCGACAAGGAGCAGGTCAGGAACATCATCGCCAATGTCGGTGTGCTCAGCGCAAACCTCTCGAAGAGCAGCGAAAGGCTCGACGGCGTCATCGCCAATGTCGACGGCGCGGTGAAGTCCATAACCGAGTTCTCGGACGGCGCGCAGGGCACGCTCGCCAAGGTCGACGGCATCCTCGATGGCGTCGACCCGAACGCGGTGCGCGAGATCGTCGCCAATGTCGAGACCGCCTCGAAGAGCGTGAATAAGGTCATCGACGACGTCTCGAAGGCCACGACGAAGATCGGCGATCGGGCCGACGACATCGACCAGATCATCGTCGACGCGAGGCAACTGGCCGAACGCCTCAATCAGGCTTCGACGCGTGTGGACGGCATTCTCGTCAAGGTCGACAACCTGCTCGGCTCGCCGGAGACCAAGGGCCTCGTCACCGAGGCGAGCGAGACGCTGAAATCATTCAAGCAGGTCGCCGACACGCTGAATTCGCGGCTGGGAACCATCATGGATGGGGTTGCCCGATTCTCCGGCCAGGGCCTGCGTGACGTCGACGCGTTCGTGCGCGACGCTCGCCGCTCGATCATCCGCATCGAAGAGGCGATCACCAGCTTCGAAGCCAATCCGCAGCGCATCCTTACCGGCGGCGAAGGCGTGGTTCGCCAATACGACGGGCGCGCCCGCCGTTGACTTTGCGGTCACGGAACCGCAAGACAGCAACAAGGGGATTCTCGCATTTCGGCGAACCGGTGGGGGAGCAAGCTCGTTGCGGCCAGGCTTAGCTTTATCCAGTTTCGCGGTGCTGGCTGCTGTCCTGTCGGGATGTGCGGTATTAGGCGGTGGTACGCCGGTACTGGACACCTATCAGCTTTCGGCTCCTGCGGTGAAGGAGGGGCCGCGCCGCTCCCGACTACAGGTGCTGATCGCGCAGCCTACGGCTCTCAAGGCGCTCGACGGCCAGAACATCGTCATCACCACGGGGCCGGGCGTAATCCAGTATCTGAAGGGCGCACAATGGGCAGATCGCCTTCCGGAAGTGGTCCAGGCGAGGCTCGCCGAAACCTTCCAGAAATCGCGACGATTCGGCGGCGTCGGGATGCCGGGCGAGGGGCTTGCCATCGACTATCAGGTGATCGTCGACATTCGCACTTTCCAGGTAAGGGTGGACCAGGCCAGGTCGGCCGAGATCCAGCTCTATGTCCGTGTGCTCAACGATCGCAACGGCGAGGTGAAGGCCTCTCGCACCTTTGACGCCGGCGCGCCGGTCTCCGGCGAGGGCAACGACGCCTTCGTCTCCGCGCTGGACACAGCCTTCGGCGAAGCCCAGACCGCCATCATCGATTGGTCGGCGTCCGTGATGTAGCCGCTACCTCCTGCGACCGGCAATTCGCTGTTCTTTTTCTGGTTCGCAGCAGGCTTGCGCTGACGCCCACGCATCCAGGACCAGAGGCCTTCACCCGGGCAGGCAATGCTGACAGCCCTTTCCGGTGGGGCGTTCAGCGAGCGCTTGATCAACCACGTCGTTCGCACGGTGGTCGAGGGCATAGGCGAGCGATCCCTACTTAAAGCGCGTCGCGATCTTTCAGATTCGCTTCCGCGCTTTAGCTCTTTGTTTTTACGCATGTCTTTATGCCGAAACCGGGGCCACTTTCGGGAGACATGCTGTAGGACCCGATGACCGCTTCCGGCGGCTCAACCCAGGGGGCGATGGCCAGGATTCAACAGAAAAGGCGGGCCTGGCCGCCTTTTCTGCGTCGACATGCGGTTGCCGTCTTAGCGCAGCCTGCCCGATGCATGTGCCAGCATGGTGTAGACCTTCCCCGTATCCGAGGTGAGGTAGGTCTGCGTCATGATATTGTCGCGGTCGCTGCGGGCGATGTCCTTCAAGAGCTTCTCGAAATCCTCGCAGTAGCGGTCGACGGCCGCGCGGAAGTCGGGATCGTTCTGGTACTTGCGGCGGACCTCGTCGAAGGTCTGCTGGCCCTTCAGCGTATAGAGCCGACGCGTGAAGACGTCGCGCTCGCCCCGCCTGTAACGGCTCCACAGCTCGATCGACGCCTCATGGTCGATCGCGCGAGCGATGTCGACCGAAAGAGCGGAAAGGGGCTCTGCCGGCTGCAAAGTCGGGCGTAGAGGCTGGCTGGGGCGCGGCGCCGCCTCGGCGGCGATTGCCTCGTCGTCCTCGCGCGAGGCGCCGCGTAGCAGGTCGCGGACCCAACCGCTTTGCGGCTGGCCGTTGCCGGAACGCCCGGCCGGACCTTCGGTGGCGCGTTCGGAACGCTCAAGGTCGATCGCACCGCGCAGTTGCGGCTCGGCCGGCGCACGCCGCTCCACAGGCTGTGCTGGACGGCGCGGCTGTTCCGGTGTGCGCGCTACGGGGGCCGGCGGCGGTGCCGTGCGGGCAGGGGTCCGGTCGGAGACGTCATACATGCGTCCCGACTTGGCCACGATGTCGGACAGCTCCTTGAGCGCGTTGATCTGCTCGGTCACGGCCCGGCGGATCGCGGTGGTCGATTCCTTCGCCTCCACCGGCATGTCAATCACGCCCTTCTTCAGTTCCGCGCGCGTCTCCTCGAGCTCGCCGCGGATCGCAGCCGCCGTCTGACGCATGTCCTCGGTGGCATCGGAGAAGCGTCTGGTCGCCGATTCGACCGCCTGCGTGATCGACTCGCGGATCTTCTCGGTGGTCTCCAGCGTCCGGCCCTCGGCCTTGTCCAATGCGCTGCCGACCAGGTTTTCGAACGACTTCATGACGCGTTCGAGGTCCTCCGACTTCTTGACCAGGCCGATAGCGAGATCCTCCAGTGAGGATTGCCGCTCCATCGTGTGCTCGAAGTTGGACTGCGCAGCCGAGATGAGGTTTGAGGCATTGGCAAGCAGCCTGCCGTGCTCGTCGAAGCGGCTGGCGACCGCTGCCACTTCGCGCAGTGCCGCCTGCGACAGCTCGGTCAGCCGGTTGGTGTTGGCGTCGATGAGCCGCGCCGAGGTCGCGAATGTCTGCGCGGCCTTCTCGGTGGTCGAGGAGAACTTTTCGGTCGTGCCAGAAAGCTTCTCGTCCACCCCGAGCAGGTTCTCGTTCGCAGTCTCGATGAGGACGTTGAGCTGCGAGCTCGAAGCGGCCAGCCGGCCGATGACGTCGTTGATGCTGTCCGATAGCGTCGAGCGTGCGCCGTCGACCGCGGCCAACGTCTCCGCAGTGCGGTTGGCAAGTGCGTTGACGAGGGCGGCATTCTCGCTGCGCAGGCGTTCTGTCGCCCGCTGAGTCGCCGTCTCGAGACTCCGCTGCAGCTCACCACCGCTGTCGGCGAAGCGCTCGACCAGCGGCTTGGCGGTCTCGTCGAGGATTTTGGTGATCTCGGCGGAGCGGGCAGCCAGCATGGCGTTGAGCTCGCGGGTGTTGACGCCGATCGTCTTGGCCGCCTCGTTGGTGCTGCGGCCGATGTGCTCGCCGACGGCGCTGAAGGTCTCGGCAATGACATTGGCGCGCGACACGAGCTGGGTCTCGGCCTGCGAGACCTGGTCGGTGATCTTCTGTGCAATGGATTCGGCACTGGAGGAAAGCCGGCGCTCGGTCTCCCCGACCTGACTGGCGACCCGGGCGGCGGCCTGTTCCGCACCCGCAGCGAAGCGCTGCTCTGCATCGTCGATGACGCTGACGATGTCTATCGCACGCGCCCCCAACGTGTTGGCGCTGTCGCTGATGCGTGCCGCGATCTGCTGGTCGGTGGTCTCGAAGATGCGCCCGAGTTCGGCCGCGCGTTCGGCGATTGCCCCTGCGGTCGTATCGACGCGCGCGGCAAGCTTGTTGTCCGCGTCCTCGAAGATGCGTCCGAGCAGCGTGGCCCGATTGGCGATCGCCACGACGCTCTCGTCGACGCGCGCGGCAAGCCGGCTGTCGGCTTCTTCGAAAGTGCGGCCGAGTTCGCCTGCGC
>Ga0081539_10001645_pt1 | contig 36305 bp, 10 predicted proteins | sample TabmetS4T2R2_FD_71023 | JGI IMG/M metagenome (GOLD analysis project Ga0081539, IMG submission 71023) | Tabebuia heterophylla rhizosphere microbial communities from the University of Puerto Rico - S4T2R2 | ecosystem: Host-associated > Plants > Roots > Rhizosphere ... | reverse complement strand
GTAAGCCAGTCGCGTTGCCAGACAGCGTAGTCCGCATACTGGATCTCCAACTCAGGCAACGGTGAGCTCTCGCCGCGCAGGTAAGCTTGATAGAGTGCTCCGACTTCTCTGACAAGCACATCCATCGACCAGCCATCGGCGATGATGTGATGCATCGTGAAGAGCATGACGTGATCTTCCTCAGCGAACTTGAGCAACTTCACGCGCAGCAATGGCGCTTCAGCTAAATCAAAGGGAGCATTAATTTGCACCTCACTCGCGCGCTGCACTTCCGACTCTTGTTCGGCGGCGGAAAGATGCGTGAGATCCTCTGGTTTGAGTGCCAGGCGCAGCTCGGGAACGACGACCTGGACTGCATGACCATTCTGCATCGCAAATTTGGTACGCAGCGACTCATGACGCCGCAGCATTTCATTCAACGTCTGCTCGAGGACTGGAACATTCACCGCCCCATTCAAGCGAACCGACGCCGATATGTTGTAGAACGAATTCTGCGGCGCCATTTGATAGAGGAACCAGAGGCGTTGCTGAGCGAATGACAAAGGCAATTCGCGCTCTCTGCTCACTCGCGTTAGCGGAGGTGATTCGAGTCCGGATCGTTCTCTCTGCGTTTGATCGATCAACTGGGCCAATTCTGAAACAACCGGAGTCTCGAATACTTTGCGCAGCGGCAATTCGATTTGGAACACCTCGCGCAGCCGCGAGCTGATTTGCGTCGCGAGCAATGAGTGACCGCCGAGATCGAAGAAGTTGTCGTTAGCGCCAACCTCTGTGATGCCGAGCACTTCGCACCAGATACCGGCCAGCATTTCCTGCGTGGGCGTCTGCAGAGCATCGTGGCCGCTGACAGTCTGCGCCGGTTCGGGAGCGGGAAGCGCTTTGCGATCGATCTTGCCATTTGGAGTCAACGGCAATTCCGGCAAAGCTATAAAAATGTTCGGCACCATGTGTGCCGGCAAACTCTGCTTGAGGAAATTGCGCAGATCGTTGGTTGTTGCCGCATCGTCAGTGTTCACGATGTAGGCGACCAGTTGTTTGTTTCCCTGCTGGTCTTCATTGACTACAACTACGCATCGTCGCACGGCAGGATGACGGCTTAAAACGCTTTCAATCTCACCGAGCTCGACGCGGAAGCCACGGATCTTGACCTGATGATCGGCGCGGCCGAGGAAGACAATCTCTCCACCGGGCAGATAACGCCCGAGATCGCCTGTGCAATACAGGCGTGTTCCCGGTTGGTCGCTGAAAGGGTTCGGTATGAATTTTTCAGCAGTCAGCTCCGGGCGATGCAAATAACCGCGTGCGAGTCCTTCCCCCGCGATGTAGATCTCACCGATCACGCCGATCGGAACCGGTCGCATTTGCCGGTCAAGCAAATAGATTTGTGTCGCTGCGAGCGGCCGTCCGATAGTGACGCCGTACTGTGAATCACGATCCAGCACGGCCTGGGTCGAGTACGTCGTATCTTCCGATGGACCATACAAGTTCCACACCCGGCGGACGTTGGTCGTGTCATAAATCTGTTGCACCAGCTTGCGGGTGAGAGGCTCGCCGGCGAGATTTACGACGAGGACCGTTTCGGGCACAGAGTTAGTGCGAACCAGCTCCGTGATTGCTGAAGGAACGGTATTGATCAAGCGCACTTCTGCTTTTGCCGCCAATTCAGGTAACTGGAGTGCATTCTCGGCGAGAATCACAGTACCGCCCGTGCTCAGCGGAACAAACATCTCGAAGATCGAAAGATCGAAGACAATCGACGTGCTGGCAAGAACGCCTGAGAGCTCCTCCGGCGTGAAATTCTCTTTGGCCCAATGGACCAGCGTCACGGCGCTGTGATGTGTTATCGCAACACCCTTTGGTTTGCCGGTAGAGCCTGAGGTGTAGATCACATACGCCAGATTGCCGCTGGTTGTAAGGCCGGGTTGGGTTTCGTTGCTCGCGGCTTCGATTGACGGCCAGTCGCTGTCGAGACAAACGATCTGCGCTGAGTTGCTCGGCAGCGTGGCAACCAGCCGCTCCTGAGTCAGTAAAACGCTTAGTTTCGCATCGGCGAACATGAAGGCGAGTCGCGCGGACGGATACGACGGATCGAGCGGCACATAAGCGGCGCCGGCCTTGAGTGTGCCTAGTAAGGCGACAATCATTTCGACCGAGCGCTCCATGCAAACTCCCACCAGCACTTCCGGCCCAACTCCCTGCCCGCGCAGGTACGAAGCTAAATGAGTTGCGCGGCGATCCAGCTCACGATAAGTCAACCGCTCTTCGCCAAAGATCAAGGCAATGGCATCAGGCGTGCGAAGTGTCTGCTCGGTGAACAACTGGTGCAGCGTCTGGCCCTGTGGATAGTCGACCGAGGTGTCGTTCCACTCAACCAACTGACACTCGAGTTCTTCATTTGTAAGCATCGGCAGATCGGCAAGACGTCGATGGGGATTGGCCGCGATGGCTTCGAGTAGAGTGCGAACGTGATTCAACATTCGTCGAATCGTCGCGACGTCGAAGCGCGTGGCGTCGTACTTGATGTTGAGCATCAGCTCCGGCACCGGTCCGGCCGTCATGGTGATTGGATAATTCGCAGCCTGAACGACAAGCAAGTCCTCGACTTTGATCGCTCCGCCACGCTCAGCCAGCGTGAGATCCACCGGATAATTCTCGTAAACGAGAAGAGAATTAAACAGTAAGGTGCCCGCCGGAACTTCGCTCCAACGCTGTACCTGTACGAGCGGTGTGTGCTCGTATTGACGCGATTCGACCTGTCGCTCCTGCAGCTCGCTTAACCAGGGAAGCACGAAACTGTCAGTTTTCACCGCGACTCGCACCGGCAGCGTGTTGATGAACACGCCCATCATCTCTTCTACGCCGATGAGATCCGCCGGACGTCCCGACACGACTTCACCAAACACTACATCCGCATCGCCGCTGTAACGTTGCAACAATAACGACCACGCACCCTGGACCAGCGTATACATCGTCAACCGGTGGCTGCGCGCGAGGGCTTGCAAAGCTTGTGTCGTTTCGACTGTGAGACTGACATTCTCTTCGCCATAAAGCTGTTGTGGCGCGGGACGAAACTCGGCCAATTGATCTACACGCAAAGACGTCGGCGCAGTTATGCCGCCGAGTCGCTTCCGCCAAAAGCTCTCGGCGCCATTTAACTCGTGCTGTCGCAGCCAGGCGATGTAATCGCGGAAAGGCCGGCTCTGCTTTAAATCAACTTCACGTCCTTCCGAGAAAGCTTCATAAAGAGTGAAAACCTCACCCAGCAACAGTGCATAGCACCAGCCGTCCAGGATCAGGTGGTGATAAGTCCAGATGAATTTGTACGCGTCTGCTGAGATACGTATCAGCACGAATCGCATCAGCGGTGCTTCGGCGAGATTGAAATCCTGCTTCCGCTCGGTTTCCAGATAATCGTCGAGCTGGCGCTGTTGTTGCTCTCGCGTAAGTTTGCTCCAATCGAGTTGTTTGAGACGGGGTTGAACCTGGCGGTTAACGATCTGTACCGGCTCGTCGAGACCTTCCCACATGAAGCTCGTGCGCAGAATCGGGTGACGCTCGACCACGCGCTGCCACGCTCGCTCAAAAGCTGCGATGTTCAGATCGCCGCGGAGCGTGCAGTATTTCTGCACCAGATAGACACCGCTGTTCGGCTCGTACAAACTATGGAACAGAATTCCATGCTGAACCGGTGAGAGTGGATACAGATCTTCGATTTGATGTTTGCTTTTCATTGGAGTCTTGCCTTGATGGGATTTGGGTTCTGAGGCTGAGTGTCTTCCTCGAAAGTCGAAACAGAGCGCCAACGGCACGATAAGAGCACAAGGGAAGCGCCAACGGCGCGGCATATGATAGCCAGGGGCAAGCCCGAAGCGCGTCGCCCCTGGTTATTCAATAGCAGTACGAGACAAGGCCTGAAGGGCCGAAAATACGGGCCGTAAATTACGCCCTTTCAGGGCTGGGATAGGTTGGTTGTCTGTTACCAGGGGCGACGCGCTTCGCGCTTTGCCCCTGGCTATCATATGCCGCGCCGTTGGCGCTCTAGTCCGACGTTAGGCGGTACACAACTTGAGCACGGCCATGGCGCTGGTCAACTTGTGGTGTGCCTGTCGAAACGCGCGGCTCTGCGGGCCATCCAGAACTTCATCAGACACTTCCGCGCCGCGAACGGCTGGTAAATCGTGAAGAAAGATCGTTCCCGAGGGTTTTGAAACCCGCGCCATGATCTCCTTCGTGATCCCGTAGGGTTTGAACTTGTCTTCCCAACCAGGATCCGCCTTTGGCACTCCCATCGTTTGCCAGCGCGTCGTGTATACAACGTCGACATTCTTCGGGAGCGCTTTAACGTCGTTATGTTGCACTATCGTCGAATTAGTCCCCGATGTGCGTGCCAAAGCCTCAGCCTTTTCAATAATGATCGGTGAAAGGCCGTAGCCTTCCGGCGTTATCAGCGTCAGATGCATCTGTTCGGTCAACGCGACAGCGAGCGCCAGCGCGGCGGCGGAATTATTACCTTCGCCCATGTAGAGGACTCGTACGTCGTGCAAGCGTCCCAGCGCTTCTTTGATCGTGACCAGATCGGCGATCGCTTGCGTGGGGTGTTCGTTATCGCTCATGGCGTTGATGATCGACATCGTGTCCTGATTGGCCAGAGCAATCATCTCGTCGACCGATGCGTTGGTCCGGATCACCAGTACGTTGAGAAAATTCGACAACACGCGAGTGGTGTCTTCGATAGTCTCACCAGTGACGATTTGTAGATCGTTCGGACCATACGTGATCACCTCTGCTCCCAGCTTCATGGCGCCGACAGTGAAAGCAGTTCGGGTTCGCGTTGAGGTACCGCGAAAATAGATGCCGGCGACTTTGCCCTTGAGCGGTTGTTCCGGCGCTGTTTTTCCCGTTGCTATAGCCAGGGCCTCATCTACCAGGGCCGCGAGATCTTTGGGCCCGATGTCTGTCAGCGAAATTAGGTGTCTCATGGTAGTTCTCCTCCAGAGCCGCCACACAGGCAGCACAGAGCCCCCGCAGACTACGCCGGGTAGCCGCGCCCTCTGTGCCTGTGTGTGGCTGCCGCTAATCAGGCTTCTGGAATTACTCTTGTGATTGAAGTCGCACGGCGCCGGAAACGCCATTGATTGAGATTAAAGGACCGCCTTTACCGATGCGCGCACGCATCCCCGCTGCGCTTTTCTCTTCGATGCTGACGTGTGGCAAATCAACCGAGACGGGACGGGAGACGCTCCTCGCACTAAATTGAGCATCGACTTCGCCCTGGAAACGAAGTTCGACTGCGCGACTGACAGTATTGATCTGCACGCCGCGAGCTCCAAGTTTTGTGATACCTGCTGACAAATCGCCACTGATCCCCGTTATGTCAAGTGAGTCGTCGCTGCGGCCAATCTTGAGATTGCCACTGACACTTTTGATACTGAGGGGTTGGGCCACTCGATCGAGGGTTACCGTGCCGCTCACACCGGAAATATCGACTGGACCACCAACCTCACCAATATTGAGATCTCCGCTAATGCTCTTGAAGCCGGCTTTCTGTGAAACCTTAGTCAAGGTGACACCGCCGCTGACGCTGCTCATTTGGACCATCCCACCCACAACGCCTGCCTTAATCGCTCCGCTGACACTATTCGCCTCTAATTGTCCATCCAGATCGCCAAGCTGAACCGGGCCGGCAATACTGTTGGCGGTTAGACTGATATTGCGGGGAAGTTTAAGCTTTGCCTGATGACTCACGTTTAGCATTTTGCCCTGGGCTGATCGCGAGACTTCTCCACGAACGATCAAACGATCGGCCTTGTTTTCGATAATAATGTTGTCTTGTTTGAGCGCTGCCGCGCTCTCGGCTGTGCGTGTGATCAGGATCTCAGCCGTGTCGTTATCGGATGTCTCGATATCGACCTGGCCTTTGATATTCGCGATCTCAACGCGCGTGCCGGACGCGAGTTTGAAAGTCTGATGAACCTCGTCAGTCTCACTCATAGTATTTACCGGCGACGCAGCCGCCATTTGCCGAATTGCTATCAATGACACAAGCGTACCTCCCAGCATGATGAGAATTGCATACTTCATTTTCGTGTACCTCCACTGGTGTTCGTTGGTTATTGGGGAGTGAAATTGAATGGGGAGCCTTGTAACACGGGCTACCGCTTACAAAGAGAAACGTTGGGCCAATTCCCGATAGTTCATCATATACTCCTTGAAGCTTACCGATTTTTCCAGGAGTGACTTATCTTCTACACCCTCACAGATTCCGATTAGCCAGTCGAAGAAGACCCCGAGACTGACGTCTTTGTAGAAGTGAACGCGAGAAAGAAAGAGAACGATATCGCGATAGTTGGCATGATTGATGACGTGCTTCATCGAGGCGATGGTCTTCAGGAAGTTGTCATCGACGGGCTCGCGCTCGATCATCATTGGTTGTAAATCCGCTTCGGGGCCCGGCGGATGTTTCAGCGCAGTTTCGAGCGGCTGGCCGTCGAGGCAGAAATCGAGCACGAGCGAGATGCGCGGTGTTTCCGACAGATTGCAGGCAGAGTGAATATTGCTCACGTCGAGATACCAGATTTCGCCTTGTCGCATGTGAAAGACTTCTTTGCCCTCGGAATGTAAGGAGTGCTCGTCCGTCTTGAGGGGAAGGTGAAGACGCGCCAGCCGGCGATAGTCTGACTTGAATTCGACGTAATCACGATGCGGAATCAGGACTGCGTCCTGCAACAAGTTCGCGCGGGCCATCTTCAGCTTCTCGGTATGAAAGTTTTTCTCGATGATGGAGCTGATGTATGTCAGGCGCGCGCCCAGCGGCGTCTCAATGCCACCGCCGTCGGTTCCGAGAAACAGAGTGTCGTCCTGTTTTCCCGTGCTGTTGCGCAGCACGTAATTCTTCCACGTGCCAAAGCGATATTCAGAGTATTCTTCTTTTACATTTTCGAAGTTGAGGATCTGTTCAATGTCCGTTTGAAGTAAGGCGTCATCGAGTTTGATCTTGCTGATGATGCTTGAATTCATCGTCGTCTCACTTTCTAATTACTGCTGAACGGCTTTGCCTCAACAGTCGCAAAGATAAGATTCGCAGCGCCAACGGCGCGGAATATAATAGCCAGGGGCAAGCGCGAAGCGCGTCGCCCCTGGTAACAAACGATCAAACGTATTCGAGCCCTGAAAGGGCGAAATTGGCCTGTGTTATTACGGCCTTTCAGGCCTTGAGCTCGCGTGCTTTTTAGTAACCAAGGGCGCTTCGCGCTTGCCCCTGGCTTTCATATTCCGCGCCGTTGGCGCTCTATTTGGATGGTTTAGTTTTGTTCGATCCAGGAAGCGGGTAAAAACTGTCCGATGGAGGTCCCGAGACCCCGCTCGAGGGCGAAGTCGTAAACGTGCTTGCCCACTGCGAGGTCGAGCACGCCAAGGCCGAAAGGACTAAACACGAGCGGCTTTCCGTTTTCTCTGACTGGCTCGACACCGACGAGCACGTCGGCGAGATTGCATCTGATGAACCCGCGATGACCGACGAGTTGCTCGGCCAGATGCAACGACGTGTTTGCACGACAAACGTGATCTTTATCGTCAGCGACGTTGTCAGACATCAGGATCGCTTCCGGCGAAAGATCGCGCAGCGACACGTGCAGGATCGTCGTGTTTTCCGGACAAGCAGAGAGATCGGCAACATACGGTCGCGCCGCAGTCGTTGCGAACGAGATGAGCGAGCAATCTTTCAAAACGTTGTTAATGTCGCTTTCGAGGCGGACATCCATCTGCCCAAACTTCGCGAGACACTTTCGATTGAACTGCTCGGCGCGTTCCCGATTGAGATCGCAGGTCACGATGGATTCAAACTCCAGACCACCGGCGACCAGCGATTTCACGATCTCGAAGTTGATGAGGCCGGTGCCGACGACTCCAAGATTCGTGCGTCGCCGGCTATCATGAAAAACTTTTGCGGCCAATGCCGCGCTCGCCGCAGTGCGTTTAGCGCTGATGATTGAGCCTTCGAGAATGGCCTGAGGTCTACCCGTTTGCGGTGAGTTCAGGATCACAACGGCTGAAGCGCGATCGAGTCCCTGAGTGAGATTTCCCGGAAACGAAGAGACCCATTTGACTCCTGCCACACCGAATTCCTGGCCGAGATACGCAGGCAGCGCGATGATGCGATTGCCGTCGTCTCGCGGAAATCGAAGAAAGGTCGAATGAGGCAGAGAGCTGGCGCCGCTTGCGTGTGTCAGATATGCCTGCTGCACGATCTCAATGAGCGCCTGCTCCTGCCCGTTCAAAAGCGAAGAGACTTCAGAGCCTCGCAGAATTAATACTTCATCCTGGATTGTCATGCTCATGGTTTTCTAGTGCCTTCTTGCTAGTCTTAGACCGCTTCTTTGCGCATGGCTTCAGGCAACGTCATTGGTCTGTGGGGTGAGATATTCATGCGGTAATGATCTCGCGACGCGCGCCCGATTGAGGGCAGCTTGAATTTCGTTTCGGCTTTCAACGCGGTGTCGATTTCATTCGCCAACCCTGCAACAGTCGGCTGTTCGAAGAAGGTGCGCAGCGTCAGCACCACACCAAACTTTTTCGTCACCTGCGACATCAGGCGCGTAGCCAGCAAGGAGTGGCCGCCCAGCTCAAAGAAGTTATCGTCAACACTCACCCGGCCCACCCGCAAAATTTCACGCCACATTTCCGCCACTGCGATCTCAGTGTCTGTTTGCGGCTCGACGATCTCTTTCTCGCGCACAAACTCCGGCATATCGAGGGCGAGTAGCGCTCGTCGATCAACCTTTCCGTTCGCAGTGAGCGGCATTTCGTCAAGCAGCACGAAAGCCTGCGGCACCATGTACTCAGGCAACTGTTCCAACAGGTACTTTCGTAATTCGGGGCTGGTTGGTGAACCATCGGCAACGACGTATGCGATCAACTGCTTCTCGCCGTCTTCGCGAATCTGGACCACCACTTCCCTGATCTGTGGATGCTGGGTGGCGACTGCCTCTATCTCGCCGAGCTCGATGCGAAAGCCGCGAATCTTGACTTGATGATCGATGCGGCCGAGGTACTCGATCTCGCCGCCGGGAAGATGTCGCGCCAGATCACCGGTTTTATAGAGCCGGGCGCCGGGTTGCAGAGATGAAGGATGGGGCACAAACTTTTCGGCAGTAAGCTCGGGACGACCAAAGTAAACTCGCGCTAAGCCGGCGCCGCCGATGTGCAACTCGCCAGCCACTCCCACCGGCACGGGTCGCATTTCACGATCGAGCACATACATTTGAATGTTTGCAATCGGTCGCCCGATGGGAACGATTTGCCGCGAGCTGCCGCGCCGGCAGTGCCAGTAAGTAACGTCAACGGCGGCCTCGGTTGGTCCATAAAGGTTGTGCAACTCTGTATCGAGGCGCGCAAAGAATCGTTCCTGCAATTCGTAAGACAGTGCTTCGCCGCTACAGATTACGCGCCGCAAACTGGCGCAGGAACTTCTCAGATTATGTTCCTCGAGAAACACCGCGAGCATCGACGGAACGAAGTGCAGGGTTGTGATTGCGTGCTCCCCGATCGTTCGCGCGAGGTAGGCAGGATCCTGATGTCCACCCGGACGCGCCATCACCAAAGTGGCGCCGGCGAGCAGCGGCCAGAAGAACTCCCACACCGAGACGTCAAAGCCGAACGGCGTTTTTTGCAGCACGCGATCTGAAGCATCAAGTTGATAAGCATCCTGCATCCAGAGCAGGCGATTGCAGATGGCGCGATGCGTGATGATCGATCCTTTCGGGGTTCCCGTGGAGCCGGAGGTGTAGATCATGTACGCCGCGTTTTCGTCACTGATCGTGAGCGTAGGATTCTCAGAGCCCTCCTGAGGCAACTCAACATCGAGACAGATTGTTTCAACACCGGCGAGCGGCACGCGTCCGAGGAGTCGTTGCTGTGTCAACAACAGCTTGAGTTTTGAATCCTGCAACATGTACGCGAGTCGCTGCGGTGGATACTCCGGATCGAACGGTACGTAACCACCGCCCGCCTTCAATACCCCCAACAAGCCGACGACCATTTCAAGCGAACGCTCCATCATGAGTCCGACCAACACATCTGGTGCTACCCCACGACCGCGCAGATGATGGGCCAGTTGATTCGCGCGGGCGTTAAGTTCCGCATACGAAAGCTGCTGATCTTCGAAGACGAGGGCAATCGCGTTTGGCGTGAGTACAGCCTGTTCTTCGAAGAATTGGTGCAGGCACATACCTGGCGGATACGAGACGGCAGTCTGGTTCCAGTCAAAGAGAACTTGACGTTCTTCTGCTTTCGTCAACAGCGGCAGTGCTGATAGACATTGCTGCGGGTGAGTGACGATGCCTTCGAGCAGGGTCTTGAAGTGCTCCTGCATGCGTTCGATAGTCGCAGCGTAGAAAAGATCAGTGCTGTAGGTGATCGAAGCAGCGATTCCTTCGTCGTCCGTTTCCCGCATTGACAACTTGAGATCGAATTGCGCGCGCGCAGCATCTACTTCAATCGGAGCCAAGGTGATTCCGGGCAGCTTCAACTCAGCGACGGGAGCGTTTTCAAGCACGAAAGCGACTTGAAACAGCGGCGAGCGATTCAAACTGCGGCCCACTTGCAACGTTTCAACGAGCGTTTCAAATGGTAGATCCTGATGTGCGTATGCCTCGAGTGCGTTTTCGCGAACTCTGGCGAGATATTCCTCGAAACTGGGATCCCCTGAGAGATCTCCGCGCATTACGAGCATGTTCACGAAAAGGCCAATCAGCCCTTCGAGCTCGGAGCGATTGCGATTCGAGATAGCAGTTCCTACTAACACATCCGTCTGTCCGGAGTATCGTGAGAGCAGGACCTGGAAAGCCGCCAGCAGCACCATGAACAAGGTTGCGTTTTGTTCCTGACCAAGCGTCCTTAATGACTGAACGACGCGCGCGGAAAGCTGGAACGATTGGGTCGCGCCCTGAGCACTCCGTACTGCCGGTCGCGTCTTATCGTAAGGAAGATTCAGTGCCTCCGGCGCACCGTGAAGCTGCTGTTTCCAGTAAGACAGTTGCTGGTCCAGCACCTCGCCTTGTAACCATTCACGTTGCCACGCCGCATAATCGGCATACTGCACCGGCAATTCATCAACCGAGGTAGTGTTATCACCGTTGTGGTACTTGCTATAGAAGGCAGTCAACTCTTTGACGAATACGCCGATGGACCAGCCATCGAATATGATGTGATGTACTGTCAACAAAAGGATGTGTTCGTCTTCTGCTAAACGCAGCAAAGTGAAACGAAGCATTGGCACACGGCCCAGCTCGAACGGTTTTTGTGCTTCTGCGGTGGCTAAACACAGCGCCTCTTTCTCACGTTTACCCGCGGGCAGAGTGCACAAGTCGATCTGTGGAATGCTGACGCTCCGAGCGGGCAGGATAATCTGCGCTGGCTCGCCATCTTTCATCGTAAAAATCGTTCGCAGGATTTCGTGCCGGCGAATGATCTCGCTGAGGCTGCTCTCGAGTGCCTCGATGTCCAGGGCGCCTTTTAGTCGCAACGCCGCAGGCATGTTGTAGGCAGTGTTGTCAGCTTCGAGTTGATTGAGGAACCAGAGACGCTGCTGTGCAAACGAGAGTGGTGGATTTGCATTTGTGCTCCGACGTTTTATTGGCGGTTGTATCAAAGCCGGCGTCGATTTGAGCGCGAGATCGATCTGATTCGCCAGGGCCTGGACCGTGGGCTCTTCGAAGAAACGGCGCAGCGCAATCTCGACCGCGAAGCGTTTGGCCACCTGCGACAGCAGCCGCGTGGCCAGCAACGAGTGGCCGCCCAACTCAAAGAAGTTATCCGCCACACTCACCTGTTCCAGCCGCAGCAACTCGCGCCAGATAGCCGCCAGCGACACTTCCGTCTCCGTGCGTGGAGCGACGATCTGCTTCGTCCCAAACTCCACCCGCAGCCCCAGCAGCGCCCGCCGGTCCACTTTGCCATTCGCCGTCAACGGCATTTGCGCCACGCTGATAAAGGCCTGCGGCACCATGTACTCCGGTAAACGTTCCCGCAACCAGCCGCGCAAGCTCGCCCCACTCGCCGTGCCCACCACATAGGCCAGCAGTTGCCGCTCCCCTTCTTCCTCACTGACCAGCACCACCGCTTCCGCCACCTCGTCGTGCCGCCGCAGGGCCGCCTCAATCTCTTCCAACTCGATGCGAAAGCCGCGCAGCTTCACCTGTTGGTCCAGCCGCCCCAGATACTCCAGTGCCCCGCTCGCGCCATAGCGCACTAAGTCTCCGGTGCGATACAAACGTCCGCCAGCTTGCTGCCCAAATGGGTCCGGTACAAACCGTTCTGCTGTCAACTCCGGTCGTTGCCAGTAACACCGCCCCAGGCCCGCCCCACCCAGGTACAGCTCGCCCGCCACTCCCACTGGCACCGGCGCACCAGCGCGATCCAAAACGTAGGCTTGCGTGTTCGGCAGTGGCCGCCCGATCGCCGGAGCTTTCTCCTCACCCGGCGCGATCAGCGCCCAGGTCGAGTAAGTCGTGTCTTCCGATGGTCCATACAGATTAATCACACGCTGCACACTACCCACTGCATATAACTGCCGCACCAACTCCCGCGGCAGCGCTTCGCCAGCCAGGTTCACCGTCTCCACCTGCTCCGGTAGTCCGCCACTGCGCACCAGCTCCGCCATCGCCGACGGCACCGTATTCACCAGCGTCACCGCCGCGCGCGCCGGCAGCCGCGGCAACTGCAACGCATTCTCTGCCAATATCACCGTCCCGCCGACACTCAGCGGCGCGAACAACTCAAACACCGAAAGGTCGAAACTGAACGAGGTCGAGCCCAGCACTCCCGCAAGCTGCGCCCGGCTGTAATACTCGCCCGCCCACTGCGTCAACTGCACCGCGCTGCTGTGATTGATCACGACTCCTTTGGGCTCACCCGTCGACCCCGAGGTGTAGATCACGTAGGCCATGTTCTGCGCCAGCACCGCCGTCTCAGGCGCACTCTCCGGCTGCCGGCTGATCGTCGCGCGTGCTTCTTCGAGGCACAGCAACCGCGTCCCTCCCGGCGCGACGAGCTCGGCCGCCAGCGGCTTGAGACTCGTCTGCGTCAGCAGCAAGCCGGCCCTTGTGTTCTGCAACATGTAGCGCAGTCTCTCGCGCGGATAGTTCGGCTCCAGCGGCAGATACGCGCCCCCCGCTTTCAAGGTCGCCAGCAACGCCACCACCAGCTCCACTCCGCGCTCCAGCAACAGCCCCACGAATACTTCTGGTCCTACTCCCTGCGCCCGCAGCTCATGCGCCAGTTGGTTGGCGCGCCGCTCCAGTTCCCCATAACTGACGTGCTCATGCTCCCAGATCAGCGCGGTCGCTGCCGGTGTCCGCGCCGCCTGCGCTGCAAACATCTGGTGCAGACAGATTCCTTCGGCATAGCTTGCGGCGGTCTCGTTCCATTCAACCAACAGTTGCTGACGCTCGCCCGCGCTCAGCAGCGGCAGTTCCGATAGTCGTTCTTCCGGCGCCGCGATAATCCCTCCAAGCAGCGTCTCGAAGTGTTCTGCCATCCTCCCCATCGTCTCTGCTTCAAACAGATCAGTGTTGAATTGCAGCGAACCAGCAAGACCGCCGCCTTGTTCGGCCAGCATGAGCGTCAGGTCAAACTGCGAGATGCGTTGGTCCAATGCCATCGACTCAACCTCGAGCTCGCCGAGTTTTATTCGTGCCCCAGCTTCGCCGAGGGCAAAACTCGTTAATCCTTCACGATCGAGCAGATGCGCTTTTTGCAAAATGAACATCGCCTGGAACAGTGGAGAATGGCTGATGTCTCGGTTGGGCTGAAGCCGCTCGACCAGCAACGGAAACGGAAAATCCTGATGTGCGAAAGCCTCCAGCACCGTTTTTTTGGTCTGTTCCAGAAAAGACCTAAAGGTTGAGCTGGCAGACGGACGCGAGCGCAATACGAGCGGATTTACGAAATAGCCGACGAGTCCCGCCAAACCATTCTGATTCCGACCCGCAGTCGGCGAGCCGACGAGCAGATCTTCCTGCCCGGTGTAGCGGAAAAGCAGCGCCTGAAACGCCGCGAGCAGGATCGTATAGAGGGTAGCGCCATGAGCCTGGGCCAACTCCCGCAAACCTTGAGTCACTTCTTCGCTGAGGGTAAAAGCCCTGGTCGCGCCTCTATAAGTTTGTACGGCTGGACGCGGATGATCTGACGACAGATTCAATATTGGCAACTCACCCGCGAGCTGCTTCTGCCAATAGGACCAAAGTTGCTCGCCGTTTGAGCCACTCAACATTTCCCGCTGGCGTTCGACATAGTCAGAGTACTGGCCCATATGCGCCGGTAGTTGCGCGGGCACCCCGGAGATCTCACTTGCGTATGCGATACTGAGCTCATTCACGAGCACCGACAGCGACCAAAAATCAGCAACAATATGATGGACTACCAGCAGCACGACGTGATCGTTCTCGGCGCGCGAGAACAAGTAAACGCGTAACACTGGTCCATGCTGTAGATCGAACGGGCGGTGCGCTTCTTCGACAAGCCGTTCGTGCAACGTCTGCTCAGTCCATTCGGAAGCATCGTTTTCAGTAAACGAGATCTCCGCCTGGTCCATGATGCGCTGCACCGGCTCGTCCTGATGAACGTCAAAAACCGTCCGTAGCGACGAGTGTCGATCCAACAAGATCTGAAAGGCACGTCGCAGTGCCGCAACATCCAGAGACGAAACGATGCGAAGAGCAGTCGCGATGTTGTAGGCGGCGCTTTCAGGTGCGAGGTTGTATAGAAACCATAGGGCACGCTGGCCATGTGAAAGGGGAAACTCAGAACGCACGGGCGTTGCCGGCATCGTCGTATTCACCGCAGCGCGGGTCTGTGCCGCGAGCTCCGCAATCGTCGGGCCTTGCAGCAAACTTGCCATCGGCAGGACTACACCAAACTTCGCTTCGACGCGATGTGTCACATCGATTGCTTCGAGAGAATCGAGTTTGTAATCGGTAAGCGGCCGGTTGATATCGATTTCGTCGATGCTGACGCCACGTTTCGCCGCCAACTCCGCGCGCAGCCATCCTTCGAGATCGGTTTCCTCGTTTTCCCTTTGCGGTAGAGCTTTCCATTCGGCAACAACGTCGAAACTCTGCGCCAGGAACTTTTCCCGGCACGCGTGTCTTTGAATCTTGCCACTCGACGTTTTGGGGATGCTCGAGGTCTTGAGTAATACGACCGCGTGCACCTGCAACTCGTGCTCTTCGATAACTGCGGCACTGATAGCGCGAATAATCTCGTTATGATCGACTTGCTTACGGCCGTTTAACTCCTGTGCGATCACGAGCCGTTCCTCGCCGTCAACTGCGATCGCAAACGCGGCGCCGCCTCCCGGACGCAAAGCGGGATGACTCTGCTCAACTGTCCGCTCGATGTCATGTGGATAATGATTACGGCCGCGAATGATGATCAGGTCTTTCAGACGCCCGGTGACAAACAGATTCCCATCGAGCAGGACGCCGAGGTCTCCGGTGCGCAAAACCGTTTCACCATTGCAGGAGTAAAACGCGTGCGCTGTTTGCTCTGCGTTTTTCCAGTAACCTTTCGTTATGTTTGGACCGGAAACGCAGATCTCGCCCACCTCACCAGGCAAGCACTCGTCGAGCGTTTCCGGCCGGCAGATGCGAAGCGTTTGGCCGGACGACGGACTGCCGCAACTCACGAGGGCAGCGCCATTTGCAACTTCAACCGCGAGGTTCTTTTGCAAGGCTGCGGGATCAACAGTCTTTACCTGCGGCTCGGTGTCTGTTGTAACCAGCAACGTTGCTTCAGCCAATCCGTAGCAGGGACGAAAAGCGCTCATGCGAAACCCGCAAGACTCAAATGTCTGCGCGAACACCGCCATTGTCTCTACGCGTACCGGCTCGGCCCCATTGAACGCAACTTCCCAGCTACTCAAATCAAGCGACTCGCGTTGCTCTGGTCCAATCTTGCGCACGCAGAGATCGTAAGCGAAGTTTGGTCCACCACTGGTCGTCGCTCGATAACGACTGATCGCCGCAAGCCAACGATACGGATTTTGTAGAAATGACACTGGCGACATCAGCACGCATGGCGCGCCCACGTAGATCGGCTGTAATACGTTGCCGATCAAACCCATGTCGTGATAGAGCGGCAGCCAGCCAACGATTAGTGATTGCTCGTTTTGCCCAAATGCCTGCTTGATCATCCCTTCATTGCTGAGCAGATTCCCATGAGTGACCATCACGCCTTTCGGCGTCGATGTAGATCCGGACGTGTATTGCAGAAAGGCAAGGTCTTCGCTTTCGATTGCCGGACGTCGCCAGAGTTGGGCCACGTTGTCTGCAACCGTATCGGTTGCCAGCCAGCGCAGCTTTTTAAGATCGGGACACTGAGCCGCGAAGGCGTCGATCTTCGCGAGCAGCACGGAAGTCGTTAATGCGACTGTCGATTGTGCGTCCCTGGCAATAGACAGCAAGCGGTTGAGAGATCGATTCTGATGCGGGGGATAAGCAGGCACTGCAATTGCCCCGGCATACAAGCACCCCCAAAATGCAGTGATGTATTCAAGCCCGGGCGGGTACAACAGCAACACGCGCTCTCCGGTTGCATGCAGGAATTGCAACCACGCGGCGATGGCACACGCACGTCGATCAAGTTGCTCGTACGTGAGACTTACTTCTTGATTCTCGCCATCGGTCAGAAACGTGTACGCGTTCTGACGTGGTTGCTGCTGTACCCCTTGTTGCAGCAAATCTATCAGGTTGGAAACTTGCTTCGCCATGATTATTACCGGCTGATTAGTTCGGTCATACCCACGAGAATTTTGCGCGGACCTTCGTAAGGCGCACGTCCGTGCGCGGCCAGAATGTTGTCAAGCATCAGGATGTCGCCGCGTTGCCACCGAAAACTCACCGTCTCCTGCCGGTAAGCCTCGCGCAACTCTGCGAGTGTTTCGGGTTCAATCGGAGAGCCATCGCCGTAATAAGTATTGGTCGGCAGATCTGCTTCATTATCGAAACCCGCCAGCAAACCTTCACGCAGCGAGGGCTCGAGCGTTGAGACGTGAAAAAAGGTGGCGTGATTGAACCAAACTGTCTCGCCGCTGCGTGGATGCTCGATGACGGCAGGTAGCACGGCTCGAGTCTTGAGACGGCCATCGCTGGTCCACTCGATCGTGATTCCATTTTGCCGGCAATGTTCTTCCACAGCGTTTTTGTCGTCCGTCTGGAAAGTGGTTTGCCAGTCGAGACCAAACCCGTCGCCGTAATTGCGGGTGTACATCCAGCCTTTGTCCACGAATCGATCTCGGACTGCGGGCGAGATTCGTCTGTAGACGTTGCGACAATCGGCGATGGGCGTCTCGCCCCCTCTGGGCGCAGGCGTTTCGCAGAAGAAGAAGATCTTCAGATTGAAGTTACGTTTGTAAGAGTTTTCGTTGTGAACAAAGATGCTCTGATTCGCGGGATAGTCGGTTGAAGTGTAAATGTTGCGGTTCGTCACGCGTGTGCGTGGCGATGAACGTTCGCTGTACTCCAATGCTTCGCCTGATGCAAGCTCGATGAATCTTTCGAACTGCTGCGTCGTTCTGACGCCGAAATCACGGAAGAGAATGCCGCCGTGTTTCAGCAGGCAACCGGCGATGTAGTCTTTGTTCTCCGCGACCCAGGCCATCAGGTCAACGCCCTCAGTTAAAGGAGTTATCAGCAGAGGCAGTCTGCGGCCGGCGAACAATGGCTCGGTATGAACCATAGTCTCCTCTGAAACACTGACGAGCCTGCGCCTCATCGCAGCCGGATTTTTTCGACTTATTACCTGCATGAGCTTTGCCTTCAAGAGGCGGAACTGAGCACCAACGGCGCGATATATAAAAGCTAGGGGCAAGCGCGAAGCGAAGCGGAGCGGCGTCGCCCCTGGTTACCAAGAGCAAGCGAGATCAAGGCCTGAAGGGCCGAAATACCATGATGCAATTACGCCCTTTCAGGGCTGGAACATTTTCATTGCGTGTTCCCAGGGGCGACGCGCTTCGCGCTTGCCCCTGGCTTTCATATTCCGCGCCGTTGGCGCTCTCTTTCGGGCGTTTGCGGACGACTCAGGCGGCGCCGACGAGCAACTCTTCCGGCGTTTCCCACAGGTGAGCTATGTCACCAAAGTGTTCCGCCACCCACTCCTCCGAATAGATCGTGTCGAGATATCGTTCACCACGATCCGGAAAGATCATCACGCAATTTGCCCCAGCGGAAATTTCATCTTTCGTCTGGTCTACCGCGGTCAACACTGCGCCCGACGATCCGCCGACAAGCACCGCTTCCGTACTTGCCAGCCGGCGGCAACCAACGACGCAATCCAAATCCGAAACATGAACCACCTTGTCAGCCATGTCGTCTCTGTACAACGCCGGTCTGATCGCCGCGCCGTGGCCAGGGATAAGCCGGTTCCCTCTGCGCGAACCGAAGATGACGCTCCCGATCGCATCAACGGCATAGACTTTGGTCGCCAGTCCGTTCTCGTCTACGTACTCAGCACAACCGCGAATCGTGCCGCACGTGCTCGTCGCGCAGAAGAGATAGTCGACCTTGCCTTGCAGCGCCATGGCAATCTCAGACATCGTCCGATGGTGCGCGTTGGAATTGGCCTCATTCACGTATTGATTCGGGCAGAAACTGTTTTTTACTTTGCTCAGCAGCTCGAGCACGCGATCGAGGCGAGCCTCGAGAAAGTCGCGACCGCGAAGATGAGAGTGAGTGATCACGTCGACCTCTGCACCGTACGTCTCGAGGAGACGAATGTTTTGTTTGGTCGTTTTATGGTCCACGACGCAGATGAAACGCAGCCCGAGATAGGCACAGACCTGCGCGAGTCCGATACCCATATTGCCCGAGCTCGATTCGATAATCGTGGTTTGCGGTGTGATCGCACCGGTTCTCATCGCACATCTGATGATGTTGATGGCGGGTCGATCCTTGATGCTTCCGCCGGGATTGAATCCCTCCAATTTGGCGAAGAGGTTGAAAGGAATGTCTCTCAACACCCTGTCCAGGCGAATGAGCGGAGTATTGCCAATGGTTGATAAGATACCCTGATCCATAGTTCCCTCGTTTTTATGTCTTTACTAAGATTGAATAGCCGAAGGCGTTCGCTAATTCCAGCGAGGGGGTTTAACGCCGATGGCGTTCACTAATTTCAGCCCAGGGTTCGAGCATGGCGAGAACCCTGGGGGGATAATTATTAAGTTGCGACCAAACCCTGAAAGGGTTAACGGTTGGCGAACCCTTTCAGGGTTCAATGACTATTGCTGTTCTGATCCCAGGGTTGTCGCTACGCTCCAACCCTGGGCTGAAATTAGCGAACGCCTTCGGCGTTAAAACCGCGGCTGATTAGCGCACCGTCTTGCGGCAAAGTGCGAACGCCTGCGGCGTAATTTCAAACTGATGCACTACTTAAGATTGCTATGCGGCTTCCGCGATGCGAGTTGTTTCGAGTGACTGAAGGATGATCTCTTTTTGTCCGAAGAGTCTTTCAGACGTGATGCCACGACTGCGACAGTCCGCAACGACTTTGTTTGATTCAACGATCGGTCGCGATTGCTTGGTGTATTGAATTGAAGTAAGGAAAGTCAGCCACGGCTCCTGGCCCATGGCGTAGATGTAGACCTGTTTTGCGTTGAGCTGGCTAACGAGTTTCATCGCTTTCGCGTGGTCCGACCCGTCTAGTCTACGGGACTGATCCATGTTTCGCGGCAAGGGACTGTTCAGCAGAGGACCATACAGCCAACTGAGTGGACCACCTTCACATTCCATTCCGATAAACAGCACATCCACATCGCCGAGTACGGAATGAACATGACGGTAGAGACTCGGCTCGATGTTATTAGAATCGGCGGCACACATGATTTTGCGATCCTTTAGCTTCACGAGGTAAGCCAGTTTTGACCTCACGTTGAGATCCGCATGTTCGCCGAGAAACGGAATTCCGGTTAACTCGCCTTCTTCCAGCTCGATGCTTTCCAGCTCGTCGATTTCGATGACGTTTTTAAAACCCACTTGCTGAAGAATCAGTTTTAGCGAAGGATCGGCCAACCCGCCGCCATTACTCTTCGGCACCACGACGTTTCGAGCTTTGTGCCGCAACTGTAAGAGCGTTTCGAACATGCAGTGGTCCTGGTGATTGTGCGTAATCACGAGATAGTCGATGACTTCCGGTAAATCGGAATAGGTGTAACGCTCGATGCCGTTGTCGTAGTAGTAACTGATCAATGGATCAAACAGGACACTGGTTTGGCTCGTCTCGATCAGGACACAGGCGTGTCCGAAGTAGCGAACTCTCACGTCCTCACCGTCATAGCGCGGCCGGACTGGCGGCGGCTCCCCAGTGAAGAACGACCGGAACAACTCTTCATCAGCCTCTGCGACGTTCAGTGCTTTTTTGATCGCGTCGAAGGAATTTGAAGCGGTCTTCATACGGAATAGATCATCGAGCGCTGCGGAGCGAAATGGCACCGGCAAATAAAGCTTGTGTTTGTCATCGAGGTTAGGTGTGCTCAGCGTGAAGGGACGCTCGTCATGCTCGACCAGTGAAAGGGCAATGCTCTGCGATGCCTCGTTGTAATAACGGCTCCTGTACAGCAATGCTTCGATAAACCGCAGTGATGGTTTGTTATTCAAGTCGTAGATGAGCTCGATGTAACCTTTCAACGAATCAGGAACCTTTTCGTAGAGTGGCTCCAACGAGAATCCCGTGGCTTCGTTTGCCAGCATTGCGTTGGTCTTTTGAATGGCGCCGGCGAGCTCGATCAAGGCCGTGTTCTCTTTGGTTGTTTTCTCCAGCAGCGCCTTGATTACGGGTGCTTTATCGGTGTCATAGTTGATGAATGGACCACCTCTCATGGCAGGATTCTTGAGCGCGGCGACGTGAATCTGCGGCGCCGATGCGAACGACTGCATGAGTTTGAGGTGTGTGCCGACGTACATTGCCGCCGTCGCGGGCGAGATCAGATACGGCCACGCGTACCATTGGTTGAACAGAGGTTCGACTAATACATTCTGCTTGAGATACATGGCGGTTTTTCCGAAACAGAGCGCCAACGGCGCGGAATATGACAGGGGGAAAGCGCAAAGCGAAGCGGAGCGCGTCGCCCCTGGTACCAGACAATGAAAATGTTGCAGCCCTGAAAGGGCGTAATAAGCGGTGTGTTATTTCGGCCTTACAGGCCTCGGTCTCCTGGGTCCTTGTTAACCAGGGGCGACGCGCTTCGCGCTTGCCCCTGGCTATCATATTTCGCGCCGTTGGCGCTTGCCCTTGGCTATCATATTTCGCGCCGTTGGCGCTTGCCCTTGGCTATCATATTTCGCGCCGTTGGCGCTTGCCCCTGGCTATCATATTTCGCGCCGTTGGCGCTAAGTTCTGGTTAACCGGTTAGCGATTAAATCGAGTTGTCGCTGACTGAGATTGGCAAGGGGAAAGTCCGAGGGGGAGAATTCATTGGAATCCAGTGAGCGGCAGTGCGCAATAATCTCGCGCAGGGCCGCTACAAGAGTTGAGCTCAAACGCTCGATCGTCTCGCGACGGTGAACGTTCTCGCTGTAACTGACGTTGAGTTGAAGCTGGCCGCCAGACACCGCGCTGGACACTTCAACCAAACAGTTTCGTTGTTGCTTCTCGTCGCGCTCTGCGCCTCTTGCCAGCGAGCTCAGATTGAAGAGCGAATCTGACGAAAGCACGTTGTCGAGCTGGCCGAAGTAGTTGAACTTCAGATCGGGCTGTTTTGCTCCTTGGGTCAACTTCTTACTCAAGTAGCGCAGCACGCCATAAAGCAGACCGCGATTGGGCACGCGCCGGAGCTGTTCCTTCAGCGACTTCAATAACGATCCGATGTCGCTCGTGGAGTCGATTTCGATCAGCACCGGAAACAGAGACGTAAACCAGCCGGCAGTACGTGATAGATCGATGTCTTCCCACAACTCCTCACGGCCATGACCTTCCATCTGCACGAGGACCTGTTGCCTGCCGGTCCACTTATTTACTGCCTTTGCCAAAGCTGTCAGCAATACATCGTTGATTTGTGTGCGGTAAGCCTCCGGAACTTCCTGCAACAGCGCGCGCGTCTCTTCAGCATCGAGTGAAACGGAGATCGTCCGGGTCGAGGCAACGGAGTTATCGGCCTCGCGATGATCTGCCGGCAATTCCCAGGCGGCGGATTTCTCTGCGTTCGACCAATAGGCGAGCTCTGCCGCGACCGCGTCTTCCCTGCTGTAACACTCCAGGCGTGTGGCCCATTCGCGGTACGACGTGGTCTTGCGGCCAAAGTCGATCGCCTTCCCTCGCTCAGCCTGGTCCAACCCGCGCGCCATGTCTTCCAGCAGGATGCGCCAGGAGACGCCATCGATTACGAGGTGATGGGCGACCAGCAGTAGTCGCTGGGTTGTTTCCGTTTGGAACAAAACAACGCGAAACAGTTTGCCACTCTCGAATCTGAAGCTCCGCTGCACTTCATTACACGCGGACTCGATCTCACTCTCGCTAATCTCGACGACTGCGACTGTGGTCTCGTCAATAGCTTCCGGCCCGGAGTAACGCTGCGTCCAACCATGGTCTGTTTGTTCGAAGCACAGTCGCAGAGCGTCATGATGCTCAATCAGGGTCGTCACCACTTCGCGGAGGTGACCGGCGTCCACCGGACGCTGCACGTCAAGCAGGAGCGATTGATTGAAATGCTCTTTGGCAACCAGCACCTGCTCGAAGAAGTAATGTTGCACCGGAGTTAACGTCACCGCGCCGGTGAGTAAACCCTGTTCGGCCTGCAAGACGGGCGCGCTCGCTTCAGTCTCGGCAATCGCGAGGGCGAGTTGAGCAATCGTCTGGTGACGAAAGATCAACTTCGGCAACAATCTCAGTCCCGCTTGATTTGCGCGCGCAACGATCTGAATCGAAAGAATTGAGTCGCCACCAAGTTCGAAGAAATTGTCATTGACGCTGATTTGAGACTTTCCGAGCACCTGGCGCCAGATGTCTGTGAGCAACTGTTCCGTGCGGTTCGACGGAGCTACAAACGTCCTTTCCCGGTTTGGATTGAGCTCGACCGGCTCCGGCAAACCCTTGCGATCGATCTTACCGTTAGCAGTCAACGGCATGCTCTCGAGCAACATGAAAGCTGACGGGACCATGTGCTCCGGGGTATTCGCCTCCAGATATTTGCGCACGTCTGCGAGCAACGTATCAGGGCTGGTCCATTCGCGTTGGGGGTTCGACAGCGAATGGACCAACCGGCGCGGGCGCTCCGGGCGCACGCAGTAGACGTCGTACAGTCCGGTCTCCTTAAGCATCACCTCTTGTTGAACCGCCACCTGAAATCCACGCATTTCAAAGAGTGATATGATCTGTCGCAGGCGATCATCGATGTCGTGCACTTCAAGCACCACTTGCTCGATCTTGTTCCAATCGCCGTCGTCGATACCGCGCAAGACTTCAAGCTCGCTTTTCTGCACGTCGATCTTCAGCAAATCGATGCGCTCGACGCCGTGCTCGCGAATGACATCGGAGATTCGTTGCATCTGACACGTAAAACGCTCGGTCGTCATTCTCTCCTCGAGCATTTCATCCAGGAGCTGGCTGTTCCAGCCGTTCTCATGCCGGTTTGACTCGAACAATTTCACCACCTGCCGGTCCTGCGCGAGATCGGCGAACTGTCCGGACATCAACGTGAGATGCGGGTAATAGGTAAATTCCTGGGCGTTGTTGTCAGCAGCGACTCCACACTGGAAAACTTTTGCGTCGAGATCGTAAAGAGCGATGTTCGTGCGCAGCGTTTCAAATAGTGGCGGCATAGGTTCGAATGCATAGATCTTCGCATTCCTGCACTCGGCTCCGATGAAGAGACTGAACATTCCGATGTTTGCCCCAACGTCAAAGACACAAGCGCCATCGTGCAACTGGACGCCATGTTGCAGGTAGATCTTTTCTTCAAAGATCTCCTTGTACATGAAGTTGGTTTCGTTCTTGTTTTGACTTGCCACCAGCATTTGGTTCGGCAGCTCGTGCGCCTGGTTAAGACGGCCTTCTCTTTTCAAGCTTAAAGCACGCCGTACCGTAGCGGCGGACACGTCGTCCGGAACCACGTAGGCTACGAGCCGCTTCTCGCCGTTAGCACTCGAGTGCGCGATCACTTTGCTCTGCTTGACGGCGTCGTGCCGGCCCAGCAGTGCTTCGATTTCAGCAGGATCAACGCGAAAACCACGCACCTTCACCTGGTCGTCGGTGCGACCGAGAAACTCGATGCTTCCGTCCGGCCGGTGGCGGGCCAGATCACCGGTCTTGTAGAGACGATCACCTGGCGTTGCGCTGAATGGATTGGGAATAAACTTCGCCGCCGTCGTCCCCGCGCTGTTGAGATAACCGCGCGTAACATTCGCGCCCGCAACGTGAAGTTCGCCGGCAACTCCGAACGGCACGGGACGCAGGTCATTATCGAGCACATAAACCTGCGTGTTCGCAATCGGATAACCGAGCGGCGCCGTCTTACTCTCGAACTGTTTGTCGATTGCGAGCGTCATCACGCCGACAGTGGTCTCGGTTGGTCCATAATGATTGAGCACACGACAATCCGGCGCCAGCCGTTGAATCTTTTCAATCAACTGCCAGGTCGATGCTTCACCGCCGAGCACGAGACACTTGCGTGGCAGCACACGCTGTGGATCCGAATGCGTCATCAATGCCGCGAGGTGCGAAGGAACGATCTTTAGACAATCGATTTTGTGCCCGCTAAAGTAGTCAGCCAACGCTACCGGATCGGAAGCCGTTTCGCTGGTTATGATATGAAGTGCGCCACCACTGCACAGCGCGGGAAAGATCACCGTGTTTCCGAGATCGGCGGCCAGGGTCGAGACGAGTGCAAAACTCGAACCCGCGGAAAGCGAGAGCTTTTGTACGATCGAATTGACGTAGTTAGTTAGTTGACGGTGCTCGACACCGACTGCTTTTGCGGCGCCAGTCGAGCCCGACGTGTAGATCACGTACGCCAGAGCTTCGGGCAACACGTTTGCCTCAGGTTCCTGATCAATCTCGTCCTCAGCATCACTGTCGACATATACTTCGATCTCTACGCCCAGCTCGCACACTCGCTCGCGCAACGCTTCCATGCTGACTATCGCCCGCATGCGAGCGTCTGACGTCAGTTGCTTCAGTCGTTGTAAAGGCTGTGCTGGTTCGAGTGGCAGGTAGGCGGCTCCGGATTTCAGGATTCCGAGCAGCGCGATCATTGTCTCTATACTGCGCTCGGTCATCAGTCCGACGCGGTCTTCGATACCAACGCCGCATGCTCGCAAGTAACGAGCAAGCTGGTTCGCGCGCCGGTTTAGTTCCCGGTAGGTGATGCTTTCCGAGCCGCAAACAACCGCAATTGCCTCAGGATTGCGAGCTGCGTGACTGGTAAACATATCGTGTACACAGCGCGCATCGCTCCAGCTCTCTTCCGGGCCCCGGGTGTATTGTTGCAACTGCTGCCATTCATTGGCGCCGACAACCGTCACTTCCGGGAGCAACAGTTTCCCTTCACGCGCCACGACGGATTCAAGAGCAGTAAGCCAGGACTCTGCAACACGTCTCACCTGCTCCTCGTTGTAGTACGCTGCGTCGTAGTGCCACTCAGCGATAATCGAGCCGTCGTCCTGGCGCAAACAACGGAGCAACAACTTGAAACGATTGATGTAAGCAAGGGCACATAACAAAGTGAAGTGCAGGTCGCTGGTTACCTGAATGGACGGATTGACCTCTTCGAACTCAAAACAGAAGCGGATCGGTGACTGGGGGCTAAAGAATTCCTGCCAGCGCTCGGCATCAGCAAGCGAGCCGGCAAGGTCATTAGCCAGTGCAGGCAGTGTTTGGTTGGAATGAAGTTGGGCGTTGATCGGCAGAAAGCGCCCGAAGAGGCCAAACGCATCCAAAAGCTCATCGTAGTTGCGACCATCGAAGGCAACTCCGACAGAGAGTTGAGTTGCGGAACACAGACGTGAGAGGACGACATAAAACGTACTCAACAGCGTCGACGAAAGCGTGGCGCCGTTCACCAGTGACAAACTCTCGATCTTTTCTATTAGCTGAGCATCTATCGACAACGACACCGGCGTTGCTGGTTGAAACGCAGCCTCGGTCTCCGGACGGCATTCGTGAGGCAGTGAGAAAACGGCGCCGCTGAGTGACTGCTTGCGCCAGTAATCGATACCGACTGCAGCTTCGTCGTCCTGTAGTGATTCGTTCTGCCACTCGGCGAGATCGGCGTACTGAAGCGGCTCTGAGTCAGGTTTGTCACCGCGTAACGACGCGCGGTAGCACTCGGCGATCTCGCGCATGAGAAGTTTGAGCGTGGTGGTGTCTGCGCACAGCGATCCAATACTGACGAGGAGCGCGGCTTTGTTCTGTGCCAGGAGCACTTCACTAAAATGCACGTGATTGGCGGACGGACTGCTGCTCAATAAGCGTGCCGTGTGACGCAGGAGATCGTTGAGCATGCTTTGTTGTTGCGCACCGGGCAGTTCGCTGAAGTCAAATTCTTCGAGCGAGACTTCGGTAGCGGTATTCACCACCTGGAGCGGGATCGTCATATCCGGCAGGAATTCAAAAGTGGTGCGCAGGATCTCATGGCGCTCAATTACATGGCGCAGAGCCGTTCGCAGCACGTTTCGATCGAGCGAGCCTTCCATGAGCATGGCACACTGCGCGGTGTACGGCATGTGATCGCCGCTCTCGCTCAACGACCAGAGATACTTCTGCTGGGGTGATAGCTGGTAACCTTCAATGACCTGCTGCGACATACAGTCTCCGTTGGCTTTGCACCAAAGCCCGATTAGAGCGCCAAAGGCGCGGAATATGAAAGCCAGGACAAGCGCGAAACGAAGTGGAGCGCGTCGCCCCTGTAACCGATAACCACACCTACCCAGCCCTGAAAGGGCGAAATTTGTCTGTATATATTTCGGCCTTTCAGGCCTTGATCTTGCGTGTTCTGATAACCAGGGGCGACGCGCTCCGCTTCGCTTCGCGCTTGCCCCTGGCTTTCATATTCCGCGCCTTTGGCGCTCTAATCTGACTTTTGAGGCAAGGCCGTCTCGTATTTATTCAAACGCCTGGACCATAGCCACTACCACTTTGCGTTGGCCCATAAATGGTTGCCGTCCATGGGCCATGAGCATGTTATCGAGCATCAGGACGTCGCCTGCCTCCCACGGAAAAACAATTGTCTCCTGACGGTAGGCCGCACGAATGCTCTCCAGCACTTCGTCCTCGATGGTTGACCCGTCGCCGTAGTAAGCGTTGCGCGGATACTCGTGTACTTCATAAGTAGACGACAACGCGGCTCGCACTGACGGTTCCAGGCTGGATATATGAAAGAGATGTGCCTGATTGAACCAAACCCAGGCGCCGGTGATCGGATGCACGACGGCGGCCTGGCAAACTTGACGCGTGCGGAGGCGATTGCCACCTAACCATTCGAACTCGATACCGGCCTCATAGCAGTAGGCTTCAACCTGCGAACGGTCAGTCGTCTGGAAAACGGTGGTCCACGAGAGATCGAGTCCGTCATCGTAATTGCGGCAGTACATGATCTGCTTCCTGATGAAGCGGTCTCTGATGCGCGGGTCGATACGCGCAAAGACTCTGCGGCTATCGGCAACCGGCGTTTCCCCTCCCTCTGCGGCGGGGATCTCACAGTAGAAGAAGATCTTCATGGGCCAGCTACGCGCGTAGGCCATCTCGTTGTGCAGTGGGATGGTTTGGCCCGCCGGGTATTCGGTTGAGGTGTAGATATTTCCGCTGACCTTGCTGCGCGGTGTTGATTGATAGCTATAACTGAGCAATTCGTGTCCGAAAGTTCTTACGAAGTCCTCGAACTCGCCGACGCCGTGAAGGTTAAAGTCGCGAAATAGAATGGCGCCGTGTTCGTGTAGCCGGCTTTCGATCCATTCGCGATTTTTAGGCAACCAGGAAGCGCAACTGATACCATCGAGCGCGGGTTGGAGCACTAACGGCGGACTGCCGTTCGGCCCAAAACTCCGTTTTACCAGGTCGTCCTTTTCGGCGCTGACGATCCTGCGCCTGGCCAGGCGTATACTTCGTTGATTATTCATGTTCAGATCTTTTCTGGGCTAGGTTGGGAGACTTACCGGAGTCTTAAATCCCACCCACGGCAGTGGGTGGATTGGTTCGGGTGCCTTCTACGAACAGTCCCGAACCATACGGTAATCCCACCCACGGTAGTGGGTGGATACTTCAAATTTTCTCCAGGAAGGACTTGAATAATCCACCAACTACCGTTGGTGGGATTCACAGCCACCATTTAAGTTTCGTATAGAAAGCATCTGAATGATCCACCCACTGCCGTGGGTGGGATTAAGGTTGGGAGACTTACCGGGAGCGAGAGCTGCGCCGGAGTCTCTTTAACCTCTCGACGCGGGATATTCTCAGTCCTTCTGCTTTGCGATGCGCGTCCTGCTTATCGGCATCTCTGAGGGCCATCAGGATCGTGCTTAGTTTTGAGTCGGGATAAGTAACGATGTGCGTAAGTATTGACTCGAAGTGGCTGAACATCCGGATGACGGTCGACGAGTTGAACAGGTCGGTGTTGTAAAGCAGCCATCCCGTCAGTTCCGTTTCACTGTTGACGAACGAGAAGATCAGATCGAGGTGCGAGCCGCCGTTGTCAGAGAACAGGGGGCTGATACTGAGATCCATGTCTGACAGATCGAGCGCCGGCGCATTCAGCAGATCTATCTTGACCTGAAACAGTGGCGCGTGGCTGAGTTTGCGCTCCAACTTGAGCGTTTCGACGAGACGGTCAAACGGAACTTCCTCATGCGCATACGCTTCAATCGTCGTACCGCGTACCTGCTTCAACAACTCGCGGAACGTTGGATCGCCCGAGAGCTTGACACGCATCGGTAACTGATTGACGAAGAATCCGATCAACTGATCCGTTTCCAAACGGCTGCGGTTCGACACGTTCGTGCCGACGACAATGTCGTCCTGCCCAGTGTAGTAGTGAAGCAGAACATCGAATGCTGCCAGCATCGTCATGTACAACGTCACGCCTTCATGTCTTGAAAACGCGCGCAGCTCTTCAGCGAGCTTCGAGCTCAACGCCACCACCTGTTGCGCACCGCGATGTATCTGTTCTGCTCCTCGCGGTCGATCGAAAGGCAGCTCGAGTGTTTCGGGCATGCCGGCTAACTGCGTGGTCCAATAACTCAATTGCCGGTCCAACACTGCGCCCTGCAAATACTCGCGTTGCCAGATCGCGTAATCTGCGTACTGCACTGACAGCGGCGCCAACTCAGCCATTCTTCCAGTCCGATGCGCCTGATAATGCGTGGCCAATTCGTTCAGAAACACACCGAGTGACCAGGCATCGGAGATGATGTGATGGAATGTGAACAGTACGACGTGCTCATGCTCCGCTAACCGTAGCAGCTTGACTCGCAGCAGTGGACCGCTGGCCAGATCGAACCCGGTTCGTGCTTCCAGTTGCACGTGATGATCTACTTGCTCTGAACGCTCGGCGGCGTCCAGCGCGCTGAGATCTTCCACCTCGAGCTTCAACTTCAGCTCTGTGCTGATTACCTGAACCGGTTCGCCAGTCAGAGTCGCAAAGCTGGTCCGCAGTGATTCGTGACGGCGAATGATCTCGTTGATACTTTGCTCGAGCGCTGCAACGTCGAGTTTGCCGCGCAGATGTGCGGCGCCGGGACAGTTGTAAAGCGGACTGCCAGGTTCTAACTGTTCGAGAAACCATAGTCGTTGTTGTGCAAAGGAGAGCGGCAGTCGTCCATTTCGTGAGACCGAACCGATCGCCGGCAGTTGCAACTGCTGACCGTTTGCCCGCTCCTGTTCGATGACTTGCGCGAGCTCAGCGACAGTCGGTTGTTCAAACATCACACGCAAAGGGAGTTGAAGCTGAAACACGTCTCTGATGCATGAAATCACGCGCGTAGCGAGCAGAGAGTGTCCGCCGAGCTCGAAGAAGTCGTCATTGATACCAACTCGTTCAGTGTGGAGCACCTGACTCCAAATTCCTGCCAGTATCTCCTGGACGGCCGTGTGCGGTGCTGCAAAGTTACCTTCCGGTTGATGTTGCACTTGTTCGGGCGCCGGAAGCGCGCGACGATCGACCTTGCCGTTAGCCGTCATCGGCAGCGCCTTCAACATCACGAAAGTCGACGGCACCATATAGTATGGAAGTGTCTGCGCCAGCAGTTGCCGCAACTCGGCTGCGCTGACTTCGGATGATCGCTCGATGTACGCGACCAGCTCCAGCGTTTCCGAATGATCCCGTGTGGCGATGACCTCGGCCTTTGCCACCGCCGGATGCTCGAGCAGATGACTGCGAATCTCACTCAGCTCGACCCGGAAACCACGAATCTGCACTTGATCGTCGATCCGGCCGAGATAGACCATCTCACCGTTAGGAAGCAGTTTCGCCAGATCTCCTGACCGGTAAATCAACTCTTCGGGTTTGTAAGGATTCGCGACGAACTTTTGCTGCGTCAATTCATCGCGATCGAGATAACCACGACTCACACCAAGTCCACCGACACAGATCTCACCGGGTACGCCGATTGGCAGCAGCCGCAGCTTCGAGTCCATGATGTAAGTGGTCGTAGTTGGAATCGGTATACCCACGTTGCTGATATTCTGGTGGATCTCACGCTCGGTGATCTCTTTGAACGTAACGTGTACCGTGGTCTCGGTGATGCCGTACATATTGATCAGCTTGACGTCCGGATACGCTGTACGCCATTCCAGCAACTGGATCGGATGCAGCTCCTCACCACCGAAGATTACATAACGCAGCGCCAGTGCCCGTCTCGGATGCTGTAGTGCTTCACGGGCAAGGTTGTTGAAGGCCGACGGCGTTTGATTCAGCACCGTCACTCTCTGTTCTGCCAGCAGGTCGAGGAACAGATGCGGATCTTTCATCTGCTCTCCCGATACGATGACCAGTTTGGCGCCGTAAAGCAGCGCGCCATACATCTCCCACACCGAGAAATCGAACGAGTAGGAGTGAAACATGGTCCATACGTCGGTCTCGCTGAACTCAAACTGGATTTTGTTGTTGACCAACAGGCGGACGACGTTGCGATGTTCCACGAGCGCGCCTTTGGGCTTACCGGTTGAGCCGGAAGTGTAAATGCAGTAAGCAACGTTCTGCGGCGTGGCGTTATTTTCAGGCCGTTCGATCGGTTGCTTCGAGATCGCTTCACGATCGCTGTCAAGATAGATCACGGATCGGATTTTTGCCGGAAGACTACAGCGCGTGGTAGTAACGGCATGCGCCGTATGAGAATCTTCGAGCATGAAGCGCAGGCGCTCTTCGGGAAATTCAGGGTTCAGCGGCAAGTAAGCGCCACCGGCCTTAAGGATAGCCAGCAGCGTGACGATCATGTCCGCAGATTTTTCGAGGAGAACGGCAACCAGCATATCCGGACCAACGCCCTGGTCTCGCAGAGAATGAGCAAGTTGGTTAGCTCTCTGGTCCAGCTCGCGATAAGTCAGCGACTCGCCGCCGTCAACGATTGCCGTATGGTCCGGCGTCTTTTCCGCCTGCGCTTCGAAGAGCTGGTGAATGGTTTTATCCGCGGGATATGCAGCCTGAGTCGAGTTCCACGTGACGAGTTGCTGCTGCACTTCTTCTTCGCCGAGCAGTATGACGTCATCGATGGTCAGATCGGGGTTCGCAGTCACCGCTTCGAGCAGCACTTCGAAGTGGCGCATTAGCTGCTCCACAGTCGAATCGTTGTAGATGTCGGAGTTGTAAACAACCGTGCCCGTCAGGCCGCTTGCACTGCGTCGCATCGAGAGATTCAGGTCATACTTCCCATATCCCAGATTTGTATCGACGATGCGCGCCTTCGCGTCAGCGAAATTCAGCTCGGGGAGTTCTTTATCTTCAAAGTCGAAGAGCACATCGAACAGCGCCGTACGACTCATGTCCTTTTCCGGTGCGAGCTCGAGCACGAGTTTGTCAAACGGAGTCTCCTGATGTGCGTGGGCCTGCTCCACCGTCTTAGTCACTTGAGCGACGAGGTCGCGGAACGTTGGGTTGCCTCCGACATTGCTGCGCAACACGAGCAGGTTCGCAATTGGACCAACCATGTTCTCCGTACCCGCTTGATTGCGGCACGGCACACTCGTTCCGACAATGATCTCATCCTGATTCGCGTACCGGTGCAAGAGCACTTTGAACGCCGCAAGTAGAGTGGTAAACGAGTCTGCCGGAAACTCCTCGATGCGACGCGCAAGCTGTTCGCTGAAAAAGAACGTGTCGCTTGCGGCAGTGTAAGTATGGACCGCCGGACGTGGCCGGTCTTCGGGCAGTTCAAGCACCTGCAATTTTCCGCGTAGTTGCCACTTCCAGTAGAACAACAGCGAGTCGAGCACAGCGGTGGAAAATCCGAGTTGCCAGCTCGAGTACTCATTGAATTGGATCGGAAGTTCCGGCAACCGCGGCGCGCGACGTTCGCAGCGCGCTGTGTAAATCTCGGCCAATTCTCTGGGGATGATTTGGAGCGATCGCTTATCGGCAACGATATGGTGGACAGTGACGACGAGAAGAGATTCTTTAGCGCTGCGGAAAAGCGCCGCCCTCACCGGCAACTCGCTAGCCAGGATAAACGGCTGCCGGATCTCTGCAAGCGCGGCGTCCAGCAAATGCTCGCCGGCAACGTCCACCAGCTTGAGACTCAAATTTTCAGCGTGACTCAATCTTTGCAGTCCGCGAGCGTTTTCAGTAACAATTCGTGTACGTAGCGCGCCGTGCCGCGCGATAATCTCGTTCAGGCTCAATTCCAGCCGTTCGCAATCTACCGGCTCACTAAACTGTAGAATCAGCGGCAGGTTGTGGTAAGTCGGGCTTGACTCGTAAACATTCGCTGTCTCGAACTGATCGATGAACCATAGTCGTTCCTGGTGATAAGAAAGTGGAAATTCTTTCGCGCTATCACTGATTGTCGGGATAGCTGGTAAGGCGGAACACTCGTCCAATTCGAGCTCGGAGATGTGGGCGTCAGCGTTCGTCACTATATTTTCGAGCAGACGAACAAACCGCTGGGTCATGCGTGCAATGGTTGACGCCTTGAACAGATCCGCCGCGTACATGAAGTTGCCCTCGAATCCTTCGGCGCCCTCCCAAACGTAAAGATCAAGATCCGTTCGCACCACGGCCTGTCCACCAAAGCTCGCCGGTTCGATGTGCAATTCTCCGAGATCGAGAGACGCGACCGGCGGGTTCTGGTAGATCATCATTGCCTGAAATAGTGGCTGTCGGCTTAGATCTCGATTGGGCAGCAACTCTTCAACCAGCTTGTCAAAAGGAACATCCTGATTTGCGTGAGCTTGTAGTGTTGTCTCGCGCGTGTGCCGCAACAACTCGGTGAACGTCAGGTTCGCACTCAGATCCGCACGAAACACGAGCGTGTTGATAAACAGTCCGATCAGATTCTCGATCTCGGGCCGGGCACGTCCGGCGACAGGAGCGCCAACAACGATCTCGTCCTTGTAGGTATAGCGCTGTAATAAGATCTGAAACGCGGCCAGCAGCGTTATGAACGGCGTGACGCCTTCACGGTTCATCAGGGACTTCAGTGATTCGCTCAACTCTTTTGGCAGCACGAAAGCATGCTCGGCCGCACGAAATGTTTGTTGAGGCGGTCGCGGGTAGTCGGTTGGTAATTCGAGCGCTTCGGGTGCGCCCGCGAGTTGTTGCTTCCAATATGAGAGCTGCTGTTCCAGCACCTCTCCGTTCAACCAGTCTCTTTGCCAGGCGGCGAAGTCGCGATACTGAACCTGCAACTCCGGTAAATGCGCCGGTTGCTGCGCGGTCAGCGAAGCATACAGCTTCGCCACTTCGTCGATCAGAACTCCCATGGACCAGCCGTCACTAATGATGTGATGCATAGTGAACTGGACCAGATGCTCCAGCTCACTCAGCTTGATCAAGCTCGCGCGCCACAATGGACCAGCAGATAGATCGAAGGGCTGTTGCGCATCAGCGAGGCAGAATTTGCGCGCTTCAGTCTCGCGCTCACTCTCAGGCAATCCCGTGAAGTCGTACACTTCGAGCCTCACCGGTATGGCCGGTTCAATTACCTGGGCGGGTTGACCATTGACTTCGACGAAAGTCGTGCGCAGCACTTCGTGACGGCGGACGATTTCAGTAAGAGTTTGTTCGAGGGCAGAGATTTGCAGTCGACCCGTCAAACGTGCCGTCGCAGGTATGTTGTACGAAGCACTGGCGGGATCGAGTTGATGAATAAACCACAGGCGTTGTTGCGCGAAGGAAGGAGCAAACGTCTTCTGTTCGCGCGAAACCAAAGCGATCCGCGATGGTCGCGCGGTGCCGGACAGCGCATCGATCTTTTCTGCCAACTGGGCCACAGTCGCAGCCTCGAACAGTGCGCGCAGCGGCAGCTCGACACCGAAAGTTTTATGCAGGCGCGAGATCACGCGTGTGGCGCGCAGTGAGTGTCCACCCAAATCGAAGAAGTCGGAGTGCACACCAACCTGATTCATATCCAGCACTTCGGCCCAAATCGCCGCGATGGTTATTTCAGTCTGAGTGCGAGGCGCGACGAACGTCTCTGTTGCCAAAGTACTGCTCACTTCAAGCCTGGCTAATTCCAGACGATCGACCTTGCCGTTGGGCGTCAACGGCATCGCTGGAAGCGGGATGTAAGTGGCCGGGATCATGTAGGAGGGGAGCCTTTCTTCCAGGTATTTGCGCAGGCGCGGCTCGATATTGCCCGTTAGCATCGCGCGCAATGGATCGTTGGCGAAGCGACGCCAATCACCATCCGCAATCGACCTTGGACCAGGAGTAAATGCGGGCCGCTCAGTCGTAGCGTGCGTGAAAACAAGATCGAAACAATTGTTTTCCGGCCACTCAGACCAGCGAAGTTCCAGCGAATAAGGAGTGTTTTCGATTAACTGCCAAATATCTTCAGCCGTGACGCCGTCTGCAACTGCCGTTAAATCATTGGCTAGATCCGCCACGGTCGCATCAGCCGGCGCCTGGTTCAAGAGGGTGACGGACCTGACGGATGACAGGACCCGCGCGTTAGGCACACGTTTAATCCACATAGTCTCGCAGTTCTGCTCGGACAGAATTTGCCGCACATCTGCAAGCGTTAGGTTCTGCGCTTGCCAATCGTACTCACGGACTTGCCGGCTCTCGGTTTGACTACCACCGACGTGCAGTGTCACGTCGTAACGAAAGCGCGATAGCTCGTTGTCGAAGTTCCCCCGTTTGAGTTGAATCTCAACACGGCTGATGTTCGGCAAGTAATCTGCCAGCGCCTCAAAGAACGATGGATCGAGTGAGAGCTCTTTCTCCCGGCGCACTTGCTGTCTCACTCGTTGGCGAACTTCGCGCACCGGCTGTTCGGCAGACGCGCGGGAAAGTTCGACCGATGTGTGGAAGGCTTCCAGCAGCCGGAGATTGCGGACATCACCGATGAATATCGCGCCACCTTCCCGGACCTTGCTCGCGGCCTGTTCCAGCACGCGCACGAGGTAATCGACGTCGGGGAAGTATTGAACGACTGAGTTGAGAATGACGGCGTCGAATGGACCAACTTCGAGATCCTCGAGTGCGTCAGCGGCTCGCTGACTCAGCGAGACTTCCGGAAGCTCATGGTTCTTTAGTTGGCTGCGAACGAAGTCGAGTGCCTGCGCGGAGAGATCTGTACCGCAGTAATATTCGGTATGTGGCGCAATACGAAATAGCAGCAAGCCGGTACCGCAACCGATTTCGAGTACGCGCTGCGGCTTGAGACTGAGGATGCGCGCCACCGTCTGCTCTACCCATTGCCGCATCTCCTCCACCGGCAGCGGAGCGCCCGTGTAGCTGCTGTTCCAGCCGGCCAGGTTCAGCGTCTCATCCGCGTGCGTCGTACCCGCCGCGTAAGTCTCGTCCCAGGCCATCTGCCATTGCGCCGTCAGCTCCGCCTGTTCTTCCTTTTGCGCCATCGGCGCGGCTGCTTCGTTAGCCGTCACCACATAGGCGATTAACTGGTTCTCCCCAGCTTCCTGTTCCCGCGCTATCACGACAGCTTCTGCTACCGCCGGATGTTGTCCCAGCGCTGCCTCGATCTCTCCTAGCTCGATGCGGTGCCCGCGCACCTTCACCTGCTGGTCCACACGTCCCAGATACTCCAGCTCACCACTCGCCTGGTAGCGCGCCAGATCGCCAGTGCGATAGAGCCGCGCCCCCGCTGTCCGCGCAAACGGATCCGGCACAAACCGCTCCGCCGTCAGTGCCGGCTGTCGCCAGTAGCCGCGCGCCA
>Ga0081539_10001643_pt1 | contig 36361 bp, 31 predicted proteins | sample TabmetS4T2R2_FD_71023 | JGI IMG/M metagenome (GOLD analysis project Ga0081539, IMG submission 71023) | Tabebuia heterophylla rhizosphere microbial communities from the University of Puerto Rico - S4T2R2 | ecosystem: Host-associated > Plants > Roots > Rhizosphere ... | reverse complement strand
CCTCGGGGCACCTGAACGGACTTAGTGCCGCGGCGTGCGCAAGGCGTCGCAGGGCGCCTCGCCACGCCTTGATCCGAAAGCTTTGACGGCCCTTGTGTTTTCTTGCGCGTTCCGGCTTCACTCCGGGCCGTGTCGTCCAACCCGTGCCCCGAGTCGCCATGCGTCTATCCCGCTATTTCCTGCCAATCCTGCGCGAAGCTCCGCGCGAGGCTGAAATCGTCTCACACCGGCTGATGCTGCGCGCCGGGATGATGCGCCAGGAGGCTGCAGGAATTTATGCCTTCCTGCCGCTCGGCCTGCGCGTGCTCGACAAGATCTGCCGCATCGTGCGCGAGGAGCAGAACCGCTCCGGCGCGGTCGAGCTGTTGATGCCGACGATCCAGTCAGCCGATCTGTGGCGTGAGAGCGGGCGCTACGAGGCTTACGGCAAGGAGATGCTGCGCATCCGCGACCGGCACGAGCGCGAGATGCTCTACGGCCCGACCAATGAGGAGATGATCACGGAGATCTTCCGCGCCTATGTGCGCTCCTACAAGGATCTGCCGCTGAATCTCTACCACATCCAATGGAAGTTCCGCGACGAGGTGCGGCCGCGCTTCGGCTTGATGCGCGGGCGCGAGTTCCTGATGAAAGACGCGTACTCGTTTGACGTCGATCAGGCGGGTGCGCGGCACGCCTACAACAAGATGTTCATCGCTTACCTGCGCACCTTCTGGCGGCTCGGGTTGAAAGCGATTCCGATGCGTGCCGATACCGGGCCGATCGGCGGCGACCTCTCACACGAGTTCATCATCCTGGCCGACACCGGCGAGAGCGAGGTGTTCTGCCACAAGGACTATCTCGACTTCGAAGTGCCGGACGCGGACGTCGATTTCGACGACGTCGCGCGCGTGCAGGGCATCGTCGACAAATGGACCTCGCTCTACGCCGCGACCTCGGAGATGCATGAGGCGGAGGCGTATGCGGGCCTGCCGTCCGACAAGCAGGTGTCGGCGCGCGGCATCGAGGTCGGGCATATCTTCTATTTCGGCACCAAGTACTCGGCGCCCATGAAGGCGACCGTCACCGGGCCGGATGGGACCGAGAAGCCGGTGCACATGGGTTCCTACGGTATCGGTCCGTCGCGGCTGGTCGCGGCGATCATCGAGGCTTGCCATGACGAGAACGGCATCAAGTGGCCCGAGCCGGTCGCGCCATTCGATGTCGTCATCCTCAATCTGAAGCAGGGCGACGCCGCAACGGATGCAGCCTGCGAGCAGCTCTACCGCGCGCTGACCGCGAGCGGCCGCGACGTGCTCTATCACGACACCGACGAGCGGCCGGGCGCCAAGTTCGCGACCGCCGATCTGATCGGTATCCCATGGCAGATCCTGATCGGCCCGAAGGGGCTCGCGGCCGGCCAGGTCGAGGTGAAGAACCGGCAGGATGGCAGCCGCACGATGCTCAGCCCCGACGAGGCGGTGCAGCGCTTCGCGCGATAAGAGCGCGACGCGCCAAAAGCGCTCGCGCGCCATAAGCGCTTTGCGCCGGAAGCGCCTTGCGCCAAAAACCTGTTCACGTGCGTCGCAAAGCTGCGATCTTTGGTGGCTTGAATCCGCCAGAATCGGGTGAAATGCCGGAACTGGACGGACTTTGATGAGCGATCCTACCGGGACCCGCCCTTTCGCTCCCTTCGAGTGGATGCTGTCGCTGCGCTATCTGCGCTCGCGGCGGCGGGAAGGATTTATCTCGGTCATCGCAGGGTTCTCGTTCGTCGGCATCATGCTCGGCGTCGCGACGCTGATCATCGTGATGGCGGTGATGAACGGGTTCCGCAAGGAACTGCTCGACAAGATCCTGGGTCTGAACGGCCACCTCCTGGTGCAGCCGCTCGAATCGCCGCTCACCGACTGGGACGCGGTCGCGCAGCGCATTTCCGGCGTCGGCGGCGTGCGCCTGGCTGCGCCCATCGTCGAGGGCCAGGCCCTCGCGTCCTCGCCGTTCAACTCGGCCGGCGTGCTGGTGCGCGGCATCCGCGCGGCTGATCTTTCCAAGCTCGGGTCGATCGCCAACAATATCCGCCAAGGCACGCTCGAGGGCTTCGACCAGGGCCAAGGGCTCGCGATCGGGCGGCGCCTCTCCGACAATCTTTCGGTGCGCGCCGGCGACAACATCACGCTGGTCGCCCCGCGCGGCGCCGTGACGCCGATGGGAACGACGCCGCGGATCAAGACCTACAAGGTCGCGGCGGTGTTCGAGATCGGCATGTCGGAATATGACGGCGCGATCGTGTTCATGCCGCTGCCCGAGGCGCAGCTCTATTTCAATCGCGCCGGCGATGTGACGGCGATCGAGGTCTACACCAGCAATCCGGACCGCATCGACGTCTTCCGCAAGCTCGTCACCGAGGCGGCGAACCGTCCGATCTTCATGATCGACTGGCGCCAGCGCAACGCGACCTTCTTCAACGCGCTGCAGGTCGAGCGCAACGTGATGTTCCTGATCCTGACGCTGATCATCCTGGTCGCGGCGCTCAACATCATCTCCGGCCTGATCATGCTGGTGAAGGACAAGGGCGGCGATATCGCGATCATGCGCACCATGGGGGCGACGCAGGGCGCGGTGATGCGCATCTTCCTGATCACCGGCGCCTCGATCGGCGTGGTCGGGACGATCGCGGGTTTCCTGCTCGGGCTCGTCGTGTGCATGAATGTCGAGTCGATCCGCCAGTTCCTGTCCTGGCTGACGCGCACCGAGCTGTTCTCGCCCGAGCTCTATTTTCTCTCGCGCCTGCCCGCCGAGATGGACGTCGGCGAGACCACCGCCGTCGTCGTGATGGCGCTGACGCTCTCGCTGTTTGCGACGCTCTATCCGTCGTGGCGCGCGGCGCGGCTCGATCCGGTCGAGGCGCTGCGTTATGAGTGACGCGGCGAAGGACAACAAGGAGCCCGCGGTCTTCCTGCACGCGATCGAGCGGCGTTACACGCAAGGGGTGGCTTCGCTCGAGATCCTGAAGGGCGCCGAGCTCGCGGTCTGGCCGGGGCAATCGATCGCGCTGATCGCGCCGTCCGGCACCGGCAAGTCGACGCTGCTGCACATCGCGGGGCTGCTCGAGCATCCGGATAGCGGCGAGGTCTATGTCGACGGCACGGCGACCTCCGCGCTTTCGGATGCGGAGCGCACGCGCATCCGCCGCATCGAAATCGGCTTCGTCTACCAGTTTCATCATCTGCTGCCGGAATTCTCGGCGCTCGAGAACGTGATGCTGCCGCAGATGATCCGCGGGCTTTCGCGGGGCGAAGCGCGCAAGCGCAGCAGCGAGCTGCTCGGCTATCTCGGCCTGAAGGACCGGCTCGAGCACCGCCCCGCGCAATTGTCGGGCGGCGAGCAGCAGCGCGTCGCAATCGCGCGCGCGGTCGCGAATGCGCCGCGCATCCTGCTCGCCGACGAGCCGACCGGAAATCTCGACCCGCGCACCTCCGGCCATGTGTTCGGCGCACTGGCGCAGCTCGTGCGCGCGTCGGGCCTCGCCGCCGTCGTTGCGACCCATAATATGGAGCTCGCCCAGCGTATGGACCGTCGCGTCACTTTGCAGGAAGGAAAAGTCGTCGAAGTGACGTAACACATGCGTGTCTTGCCAGGCGTCACGCGCTCAATTTTACTGTTCCGGGCTGACAAGGATCGGGGCTGGGGCCTCCGTGCGCGCGTTTGCTGTCGTGGTGGCGTGCCTTGGTGCGGGCGCATGCTCTGGCGTGCTTCCGTACGAGCGGTCGAACGCGCCCGGGCCGACCGATCGGGTGGTGGCGCAGGCAGTCCGCAGCGCCTTCGCGGAGGCCAAGCTGTCGGGCACGCCGGAAGTCTCGCCGATCCGCGCCGCCCATCCGGTGTCACCGGGCGACTGGCTCGTATGTCTGCGCAGCAGCGACACCCGGCAACGGCGCTTGCACTACGCCATCTATTTCACCGGCTCGACGCACGTGCGCTCGCAGCTCGCCGCATTGGTCGACCGCTGCGACGACGACACCTATTTGCCCTTTGTCGACGGCGGCGCGCGCGTTGCCGGTCCACCGCTGCAAATCCGTTAGGGCCGGCGCTGATTCGTTGAGATTTGGGCCGCGAGCCGGAGAAGGCGAGACTCGGCGAACGAGCAGGCGCGTCGCCAGCGCGGGCAGCCTTAGGGGTCGTAAGAGTCTGTTAACCCAAGCTGTAGGGCTGGGTCGAAGCGATCTTGGGGACGCGCACAACGGGCATTGACTCTCAGAACAAAAAAGGAACAATGTTCTTCCTATGTTCTCTAGTGGGAGGTCGTGATGCTCCGCGCTGCCATGGAAGAAGTTGCTGCCCTGATGTCGATTGTCTTGTTCGTCAGCATGATTGCGATCTGGGCGCAAGTCATCGCCGTCCTGTGATCGCCGTCCTGTGATCGCTGTCCTGTGAGGCGCCGGCGTGCTGTCTGGACATCGTCGATTCCGGATTTCGCCGGAACCTAAACAAGGCGGGCCGCCGAGGCGGCGGCCCGAGGTGCGCGCACCTTATGGTGCACGGATGATCGGCACAGGACAGATGCGCTTACAGCCCGCCCATGAAGTTGCCGGCGCGGTCGAACATGCCGGATGCCATGTAGAGGCGGCCATTGTTCATGAAGAACGTCGTGCCCCGCGGCACGGCCTTGGCCCGGCGGACCATCATGGCCCAGCCCTGCGGGCTGAGGCGGCCGGTCGACCACATCTTGTTCTGCATGTCGAGGACATAGGCGTTGCGTTCGCGCATGTCCCACGGGGCGTTGTCCTGGGCGAGCGCGGGGGTCGCGACCGCGAGGAAGGAAGCGGCCGCGAGGAGCACTTTGGTTCGAGCTGACATGTCATTCCCCTTGATCCGGCTGCCGGAATGACAGCCTGAGCGCAGTACGGACGCGCGCGGGCGCGGTTTCAGAAAGAGCGGCGAAAGCGAGGCCGGCCGGCGGGTGGGGAGCCACATTTCTGTGAGGTTGCCGTGAGGGCCTTTTCATTGGGGCATGATCCCGTGCCGACCTGCCCACTCCCGCCGAAGCATCGGTCAACAGACCGAGACCGCGGCAGGCTTCGCGCAAGCGGGAACCACTGCACATCCCGGGACGGGCTTTTTCGGGGATCATGCCGGGGATGAGGAAGGCGGGGAGCAGTCGCGATTCCCGTTGGACTCGGGCGTGTCGGCGTCCCAGTTTGGCTGAGCTTTGAGAATCGCGAGGAACCCGTGTCCGACCCCGGCTTCGTGCATCTGCATGTGCACTCGTCCTATTCGCTGCTCGAAGGTGCGCTGACGATCGGCCGCCTCGCCGAGCTCGCAAAGGCCGACCGGCAGCCGGCGCTGGCGCTGACCGACACCGACAACATGTTCGGCGCGCTCGAGTTTTCCGACAAGCTGAGCGGGTCGGGCATTCAGCCGATCGTCGGCTGTGCCCTGTCGGTCGACTTCGGCGACCAGGAGGCGCCGCGCCATCCGGGTCACGTGATCCGGCATCCGCGCATCGTGCTGCTCGCCGCCAGCGAAGACGGCTACCGCAACCTGATGCGGCTCACCTCGCGCGCCTTCCTGGAGACGCCGTCCGGCGAGGCCGCGCATGTGAAGCTCGCGGCGTTGGAAGGCCAAGCCGGCCTGATCGCGCTGACCGGTGGCCCCTCCGGTCCGCTCGACATGGCGCTCGCGGGCGGACAGCGCGAGCTGGCGGCGGCGCGCTGCGCCAAGCTCGCGGCGTTGTTCGGCGACCGGCTCTATGTCGAGCTGCAGCGCCACGGCATGGCGCAGGAAAAGCAGATCGAGCCGCTGCTGCTCGATCTCGCCTATGCGGGCGCGCTGCCGCTGGTCGCGACCAACGAGCCGTTCTACGCGCGGCGCGAGGATTTCGAGGCGCATGACGCGCTGATCTGCATCGCCGAAGGCCGCATCATCGCCGAGTCGGAGCGGCGTCAGCTTTCGTCAGAGCATTATTTCAAGTCGCGCGCCGAGATGGCGACGCTGTTTGCCGACCTGCCCGAAGCGTTGGCCTCGACCGTCGAGATCGCGATGCGCTGCAGCTACCGGCCGAAGAAGCGCAATCCGATCCTGCCGCGCTTCACCGCGTCCGACGGCGCCGCGGTCGACGAAGCTGCCGAGCTGCGCCGCCAGGCCGAGGAGGGGCTGGAGCGGCGGATCAAGACGCTCGGCCTCGCCTCAGGGCTGACCATCGACGACTATCGGACGCGGCTGAGCTTCGAGCTCGATGTCATCGAGAAGATGAAATATCCGGGCTACTTCCTGATCGTCTCGGACTTCATCAAGTGGGCGAAGTCGAAAGGGATCCCGGTCGGGCCGGGCCGCGGCTCGGGCGCGGGCTCGCTGGTTGCCTACGCGCTCACCATCACGGACCTCGATCCGATCCGTTTCGGGCTGCTGTTCGAGCGCTTCCTCAACCCGGAACGCGTATCGATGCCCGACTTCGATATCGACTTCTGCCAGGACCGCCGCGGCGAGGTGATCCGCTACGTGCAGGAGCGCTACGGCAACGATCAGGTCGGCCAGATCATCACGTTCGGTACGCTGCAGGCGCGCGGCGTGCTGCGCGATGTCGGACGCGTGCTCGAAATGCCGTACGGCCAGGTCGACAAGCTGTGCAAGCTGGTGCCGATGAACCCGGCCGCGCCGGTGACGCTGGCGCGCGCGATCGATGAGGAGCCGCGCCTGCAGGCGGCGCGCGATGCCGAGCCGGTGGTGCGCCGCGCCTTCGACATCGCCAAGAAACTCGAAGGCCTGCATCGTCACGCCTCGACGCACGCCGCCGGCATCGTGATTGGTGACCGGCCGCTCGCCGAGCTGGTGCCGATGTATCGCGATCCAAAATCCGACCTGCCGGTGACCCAATTCAACATGAAATGGGTCGAGCAGGCTGGGCTCGTGAAGTTCGACTTCCTCGGCCTCAAGACATTGAGCGTGCTGCAGACCGCGGTGACGCTGCTGAAACAGCGCGGCATCGAGCTCGAGCTGTTGAACATCCCGCTCGACGACGCCAAGACCTACCAGATGCTGGCGCGCGGTGAGACCGTCGGCGTGTTCCAGGTCGAAGGGCAGGGGATGCGCCGCGCGCTGATGGACATGCAGCCGGACCGCTTCGAGGACATCATTGCGCTGGTCGCGCTCTATCGCCCCGGCCCGATGGCGAACATCCCGACCTATTGCGCGCGCAAGCACGGCAAGGAGCAGCCCGAATACATCCATCCCAAGCTCGAGCCGGTGCTGCGTGAGACCTTCGGCGTCATCGTCTACCAGGAACAGGTGATGGAGGCGGCGCGGCGCCTGTCCGGCTATTCGCTCGGCGACGCCGACCTGTTGCGCCGTGCCATGGGCAAGAAGATCCGCAGCGAAATGGAAGCGCAGCGTGCGCGCTTCGTGTCCGGCGCCGTCAAGGACGGGGTCGAGAAGGGCCAGGCGGAAGCGATCTTCGAACTGCTGGCGAAGTTCGCCGACTACGGCTTCAACAAGAGCCACGCGGCCGCCTACGCGCTGGTCGCCTACCAGACCGCCTACATGAAGGCGAACTATCCGGTCGAATTTCTCGCCGCCTCGATGACCTACGAAATGGCCAATACCGACAAGCTGTCGGAATTCCGCGCCGAGGCGCAGCGCCTCGGCGTCAAGGTGGAGGCGCCTTCGGTCAATCGCTCGGGCGTGCAGTTCGACGTCGAGAACGGCACGATTCACTATGCGCTCGCGGCGCTCAAAGGCGTCGGCACGCAGGCAGTCGAAGCGATCGTGGAGGCGCGTTCCGGGCGTCCATTCCACGACGTCACCGACTTCGCAGGCCGCATCAATCCGCGCGCGATCAACAAGCGCGTGCTGGAAAGCCTCGCCGCCGCCGGCGCGTTCGACGCGCTCGAGGGAAACCGCGCGCGTGTCCACGCCGGCGTCGACGCGATCCTGGCGGCAGCGCAGCGCCGGCATGAGGACGCCGAAATGGGCCAGAGCGAGCTGTTCGGCGGCGCCGCGGCGCGCGAGCAGATTCCGCTCCCGGCGGCGCAGCCCTGGCTGCCGGCTGAGAGGTTGCAGCGCGAATTCGACGCGATCGGATTCTTCCTCTCGGGCCACCCGCTCGACGACTACGCGGCGATCCTCGAGCGCCTCAAGGTCCAGCGCTGGACTTCATTCTGCAATTCGGTGAAGCAGGGCGCGACCGCCGGACGCGTCGCCGGCACGGTCGTGTCGCGCGCCGAGCGGCGCACCAAGACCGGCAACAAGATGGGCATTCTCGAGTTCTCCGATCCGTCCGGCCACTACGAGGCGGTGATCTTCCAGGAGGGCCTGCAGCACTATCGCGACCTGCTCGAGCCGGGAAAAGCCGTGCTGCTGACGCTGACCGCCGAAGCGCAGGGCGAGGATGTGCGCGCGCGCATCCAGACGGTCGAGCCGCTCGATACCGCGGCGGAGAAGATGCAGAAAGGCCTGCGCGTCTTCCTCAATTCGAACCAGCCGATCGAGAGCGTGGCGAAGCGCCTCGAGCCCAAGGGCGATGGCGAGATCACCATGGTGCTGATGCTCGACAAGGACACCGATGTCGAGGTGAAGCTGCCTGGCCGCTACAAGGTGTCGCCGCAGATCGCGGGCGCCATCAAGGCGGTGCCCGGCGTCGTGCAGGTTGAGGCGCTGTAGCGCGAGCAGGAGCGCGGCGACCGGCCAGATCGTTGCAGGCGAGCAGGAGGGAGTGGCCCAGATGATCGTCGAGCTCGTCACCTTCAAGGCGCCGCCGGGAGCCGACTGGGATGCGATCCTGGCCGACGCGCGCGCCGTCATTCCGCGCTGGCGGGCCAACCCGGACCTCAAGCGTAAGCATTTCCTGCTGTCGGACGACGGGCAGGAGTGCGGCGGCCTCTATATCTGGCCCAACCGTGCGGCCGCCGAGGCGGCACACGACGCCACTTGGCGGTCTGCCGTAACGGAACGTACCGGTTCCGCGCCGACCATTCGATACTTCCAGCTGCAGATGCTGCTCGACAATGAGACCGGAACGGTCACCGAGTGGTCGAAAAGTGGTGCCACAGTGATCCGACCCGCCGGTTGACGCGGGATCATGGGCGAATCGGGCCGTAAGGTGCCCTGACGATTGCCTTAAGTAGAAGTCAGGCCGCTTCCACAATCCGGGCGGGAAGCCTCCTACGCAAGGTAACTTGTCAAGATTTTCGCCAAGGTTTCGGCCTTCGACGCGCCGGGCACGCAATGGAATTGCTTTTTGGCCGAGCGTGGATACTGTCCGAAGCACGACGGGGCAGCGGCCTTTCGGTAGGATAGCCGAAGAACATTCGTGGCACGGGATTTTCGGCGGCATGGACCATCGGCCCCATATTGTTGTGGTTGAGGACGAGGCGGCGCAGCGACAGCTGCTGGTCGATTACCTCGGACGACAGAACTTTCGCGTGAGCGGTGCCGACGGCGGCACGGCGTTGCGTAAGCTCCTGGAACGTGAGCTGCCGGCGCTCGTGCTGCTGGATGTTGGGTTGCCGGGGGAGGATGGGTTCGTGCTCGCGCGTTGGTTGCGCGAGCGCTCGGGACGCATCGGGATCATCATGGTGACGGCGGCGGCCGACACGGTCGACCGCGTGGTCGGGCTCGAGACCGGTGCGGACGACTACATCGCCAAGCCCTTCGAGCCGCGCGAGCTGCTGGCGCGGGTGAAGAGTGTGCTGCGCCGCACCACGGGCACGACCGCCAACGCCGGCCCGCGCGTGCGCATGGGCCGGCGCGTTCTCGACCTCGAGAAACGCGTGCTGATCGATCCGGCCTCGGGCAGCGAGGAAACGCTGGCGGCGAGCGAACTCGATCTGCTCAAGGTGTTCGCCGAGAACCCGAACCGTCCGCTCAATCGCGACTGGCTGCTCGAAGTGACCGCGCACCGCGAGATGGAGGCGTTCGATCGCGCCATCGACCTGCGCATCACGCGGCTGCGCCGCAAGATCGAGGTCGATCCGTCCCATCCGGATGCGATCCGCACGGTGCGCGGCGTCGGCTACATGTTCGTGCCGCCGAAGGATTGAGATCCGAAGATTGCGTGTCGGCGTAGGGCGGGCAAAGCGCGAAGCGCGTGCCCGCCACGGCGCATGATGGCGGGCACGCTCGCCCCGCTTCGCGGGACGAGCCTTGCCCGCCCTACAACTTCTCTGTTGTCAGTGCCGCGTCGCGTTCGCCGGCGCGGCGTCGATCTCGCCAAGCGCGCGACGCAGCTCGGCGGCGAGGGGGCCCAGCCCTTCGCGACAGCGCGTGCGGTCACCGGCCTTGCCGGCCTGCTCCAGCGCCGCGGCCGCCGCACCGACTCCGATCGCGCCCACGGTTTGCGCCGCGCCTTTCAGCTTGTGCGCGGCGGCGGCGAGCGTCGGCAGGTCGCCCGCGCGCGAGGCCGTGGCGATCTCGCGCTCGGCCGCGATCGCGGTGTCGCGGAACTTGCGCAGCAGCGAATTGATCGCCGCGTCATCGTCGCCGAGCCAGGCGGAGAGCACCTCGCGGTCGATGGCGCTCGCGCTCTTGGGCGATGCGTCGGCCTGCGCGCTCTCGCGCGCCGCATCCTCGATCGGCATCCAGCGTTCGAGCGTCGCGCGCAGCTGATCCATGTTCACGGGCTTTGCGAGGTACGCGTCCATGCCGGCCGCGAGACAGCGCTCGTCCTCGCCCTTCATGGCGTTCGCCGTGACGGCGACGATCGGCGTGCGCGGGACGGAGATGCCGCGCTTGGCCTCCGCGGCGCGGATCTGGCGCGCAAGCTCATGTCCGTCCATGCGCGGCATGTGGATGTCGGCGAGGATCGCCGCGTAGCGTCCCTGCGAGGCGTCCCAGGCCTCGAGCGCTTCGATGCCGTCATTGGTGGTATCGGAATCGAGCCCGAGCAGCTCGAGCTGGCGCACCAGCACCTCGCGATTGACCGGATGGTCGTCGGCGACGAGAACGCGCGGCCGCGTCGCGGCACGCCGCGCCGGAGCGAGCCGGGCGGGGCGGGGGGCGGTGCGCAGCGTGGTGTTGAGCGGTGAATCGGCCGGCGCCGCCTTGAGGGTGAGTTTCACCGTAAAGGTCGAACCTGCGCCCTGCCTGCTCTCGACCGAGATGTCGCCCTTCATCAGCTGTGCGAGCCGCCGCACGATCGAGAGCCCAAGGCCGGTGCCGCCGAAGCGACGGGTGGTCGAAGAGTCCGCCTGCGCGAAGGGCTGGAACAGCCGCGCGCGCTGATCCTCCGACAGCCCGATGCCGGTGTCGGCCACCGCGATCGTGACCCGGGTCAGCCCGTCGCCGAGCGGTGCGGTGCCGGCGTGCAGCGTGATGCGGCCGCGCTCGGTGAACTTGATTGCGTTGCCGAGCAGGTTGAACAGCACCTGGCGCACGCGCGTCGGATCGCCGACCAGCGCGTCGTCGGAGCCGGCGTCGATCTGCACGTCGAGGGGCAAGCCTTTCATCATCGCCTGCTGGCTGAACGTGCCGGCGACGCCGTCGATCAGGCCGGAGAGCGAGAACGCGGTTTCCTCGAGCTCGAGCCGGCCCGCCTCGATCTTCGAGAAGTCGAGCACGTCGTCGATGATGCGCAGCAGCGATTGCGCCGAATCGCGGATGGTCGCGACCGTGCGCCGCTGCGGGCCGTCGAGCCCCTGGCGCTGCAGCACATCGATCATGCCGAGCACGCCGTTCATCGGTGTGCGGATCTCGTGGCTCATGGTGGCGAGGAAGGTCGATTTCGCCTGGTTCGCGGCCTCGGCCTCGGCGCGTTCCTTCTCGGCGGCGTCGCGCGCCTGCTCGGCGGACTCTTTGGCGGCCGCGAGCGCCTCCTCGCGGCTCTTCAGCGTCGTGATGTCGCGGTAGATGCCGAGCGTGCCGCCGTCGCTCAATGGCCGGAAATTGAACTCGATGTACTTGCCGGTCGCGGTGCGCTGCTCGTAGCGCGCGCCGCCCGGGCGCAGAATGCGGCGCGTGACCTCGGTCACGGTGCGCTCGACGTCGTCGGTCGGACCGAACTCGCCCTGGCGGGCGAGCTGGCGGATCATGTCGAAGCCGGTCACGCCGGATTTGAGCACATCGTCGGTGTAGTGCCACATCTCGCTCGAGAAGCGGTTCGAGAACATCCAGCGGAAGTCGCGGTCCCACAGCGTCACGCCGTCGCTCATATTGTCGAGCACGATCTGCATCACCTCGCGCGTGCGCTCGACGTCGTCGCGCGCCCGCTCGGCGGCCTCCTTGGCGGCCGCGAGCGCTTCCTCGCGCTCCTTCAGCGAGGTGACGTCGCGCCCGAAGGCGAGCAGCCCGCCATCGTTGAGCGGCAGGAAGTTGAACTCGACATAGCGGCCCTCGAGCGTGCGGCGCAGGAAGCGATTGCCGCCCGGCTTGCGGATCAGCGCCACGCGCTCGCGCACCTTGGAGTCGACGTCCTTCACCTGGCCGAAATCGCCGCGCCGCACCTGGAAGCGCAGAATGTCGTAGCCGGAGATGCCGGGCTTGAGCATTTCGGACGGATAGTTCTGGAATTCGATCACCTGCCGGTTGACGAATTGCAGGGTGAAATCCTTGTCGAACAGCATCACGCCGCCGATCATGTTGTCGAGCACGGTCTGCATGATCTGCCGCGTGCGCTCGACGTCGTCGCGTGCCTTTTCGGCGGCCTCCTTGGCGGCGGCGAGCGCCTCCTCGCGGTCCTTCAGCTCGGTGATGTCGCGGTTGACGAGAATGCGGCCGCCGTCACTCAACGGAATGAAACGGAATTCGATGTAGCGGCCGCTCGCCGAATAGCGCTCGTAATGCGCGCCGGCCGCGCTAAGCGCGATCGCCACGCGCTCCTTGACGATCTCCTCGAAATTCGCCGGCGGGCCGAAATCGCCGCGCTGCGCCTGGAACGCGATCATGTCGCGCCCGGAGGCGCCCGGATACACCACGTCTTCGGGGAATTGCTGGAAATAGCGGTGGCGCTGATTGATGAACTGGACCTTGAAGTCCTTGTCGAACAGCATCACGCCGTCGCCCATATTGTCGAGCACGGTCTGCATGTGTGCCCGCGTGCGTTCGATCTCCGCCGTGCGCTCCTGCACCTCGCGGAACAGCCGCGCGTTCCACAGCGCGATCGCGGCCTGCACGGCGAAGTTCTGCAACAGCTTGATCTGCTTGTCGCTGAACGGCCTGACCTCCTTGCGGTAGACCGCCATCACGCCGAGCAGCAGATCGTCCTTGCGCAGCGGAATCCAGATGCAGGTTCTGGCGCCGGTGAGCTCGACGAAGCTGCGCCGCGTCTCGTCGCCGCCGCTGAAACGGTCGTCAGACGCAATGTCGGCGATGTGGATCATGGCTTCGCCGCGCGCGATGCGCCCGAGCGCGGTCTCCGGATCCGGGCGTCGCGGCCCGCGCCGCGTCGCGAGAAACGCGTCCGAAATGCCGCGATTGGCGATCAGCTCATAGGCCCCGTCATGATAGGTCATCAGCCCGCCGAAGTCGGCGTCGCACAACTCCATCGCCTTCTGCAGGGTGGTGTTGAAGACCGGCGTGAGATCGACCGGCGAGGTGTTGATCGCCTGCAGGACTTCGTTGGTTGCGCTCTGCTCGGCGAGCGCTTCCTCGGCGGCTTCCTTGGCGGCGGCGAGCGCCTCCTCGCGATTCTTCAGCTCGGTGATATCGCGGTAGACCGACAGCACGCTGCCGTTGCCCACGGGTGTGAAGCGGATGTCGAGATAGCTTCCGCTGGCGGCGCGCCGCTCGTAGCGGGCGCCGGCGGGCGAGAGCATGACCGCGAGGCGCTCGTCGACCGTGTCCTCGACATCGTCGGTCGGCCCGAAATCGCCACGTTGCACCTGAAAGCGGAGCACATCCTTCGCGTTCGCGCCGGGGAAGGCGATGTCGTAAGGGAAGAGGTGATGGTCGTGGAATCGCTGGTTGGCGAATTGGATCTTCTGGTCGTCACCGAGCAGCATCACGCCATCGGTCATATGATCGAGCACGACCTGCATGTAACGGCGCGTCCGCTCGACGTCGTCACGTGCGGCTTCTGCGGCCTCCTTGGCGGCCGCAAGCGCTTCCTCACGACTTTTCAGCTCGGTGATATCGCGATGGACGATCAGGATACTGCCGTCATCGAGCGGCCGGAAATTGATCTCGAGATAACGCCCTGAAATCGACAGCCGCTCGTAGCGCGCGCCGGTCGGATTGGTCAGCAGCCGCATCTGCCGCTCGACCGCCTCGTCGACATCGCCCTCGAAATCGCCGCGCTCGACCTGATAGCGAGCGATATCGCGCATCGGCGTGCCCGGATGGACGATGTCGCTCGGATAGCTCTGGAATTGCATCAACTGATCATTGATGAACTCGCATTTGAGGTCCGGGCTGACGAGGGCGACGCCGTCGGTCATGTTGTCGAGAATCTTCTGCAGCACCGAGCGGCTGCGCACCGCATCGACGCGCGACGTCTCCGCTTCGGCGCGCGCGATCTCGGCGAGCTCCTTCGCCTGCGCCAAGGCTTCCTCGCGCTGCTTCAGCTCGGTGATGTCGCGATAGATCGCGAGCAGGCTGCCGTCGGCGAGCGGCTTGAAATTGAACTCGACGAACCTGCCGCTTGCGGTGCGGCGCTCATAACGTGCGCCGCCGCGCATGATGTCGAGCCGGCGCGTGACCACGTCGTCGATTTCGCTGTCCTTGAACTTGCCGAAATCACCGCGCCGCGCCTGGAATGTGAGAATGTCCCGCGCGGACGTGCCGGGGCGCGAAAGCTCCGGCGTCATCCGTTGGAACTCGACGAGCTGGCGATTGGTGAATTCCCAGCGCATCTCGCGATCGAACAGCATGACACCGTCGCTCATGTTGTCGAGCACGGTCTGCATGATCTCGCGTGTCTTCTCGGCCTCATTGCGCGCGGCTTCGGCGGCCTCCTTGGCCGCCGCGAGCGCCTCCTCGCGCTGCTTCAGCTCGGTGATGTCGCGGTAGATGCCGAGCAGACTGCCGTCTTCCAGCGGCCGATAGGTGAACTCGACGAAGCGTCCGTTCGAGACGCGCCGACCGTAACGGTTGCCGCCCGGCTTGCGGATGCGCGCGACCGTCTCGGCGAGCAGCGCTTCGGGATCCTCGACCGTGCCGAAGTCACCGCGCTCGATCTGGTATCGAACGAGCTCCTCACCGGGGAGGCCGGGGCGCAGGTATCCGGGCTTGTAGTCACGCCCCTCGATGTGCGCGCGGTTGGAGAATTGCCAGCGGAAGTCCTTGTCGAACAGCGTGACCCCGTCGGTCATGTTGTCGAGCACGGTCTGCATGACCTCGCGCGCCTGCTCGACGTCGCGTTGCGCGGCCGCTGCCTCGGCCTTGGCGAGCTGCAATTGCCGTTCGCGCTGGCGCGTCTCGGTGATGTCGATGTTGACGCCGACCATGCGCCGCGCGCGCCCGTCGGGAGCGCGCACCACGATGCCGTGCTGACGCGACCAGCGCCAGCTGCCGTCCCGGCTCATGTAGCGGAACTCGATGTCGAGGCGTTGGATCTCGCCCTTGTAGAGCGCTGACACCATGCGGGTGTGATAGGGGCGGTCGTCCGGATGAATGACGCCGGCCCAATCGCTGATCGAGCAATATTCCGGCAGGTCGAGGATCTCGGTCAGCGACGGCGCAAGATACACCATGCCGGTCTCGAGATTGGCGTCATAGGCGCCGGCGCCATTGCTGATCGACTCGAGCGCGAGCGCATAGCGCGAGGCGAGCTCGTCGGAATCGGCCGCGGTGGCGGGCAGTTGGCGCCGTGCGGCGTTGTCGGCGCGCGCGTTCTGCAGCTGGCGCTCGCGCTGCTTGTCCTCGGTGATGTCGCCCATCGCGCCGACCATGCGGCGCGCGCGCCCGTCAGGGCCGCGAAACGCGATGCCATGCTGGCGGATCCAGCGCCAGGTGCCGTCCTCGCTGCGAAAGCGCAGCTCGCAGACGTAGCGCGGTGTTTCGCCCTTGAGATGCTGGATCAACAGGCGACGGACTTGCGGCGCATCGGTCGGATGAATGCGGGTGAGCCATTCGTCCGGGTCGGACAGCTCGTCGGACTTCAGCCCGAGCATGATGCGCAGGTTCGGCGCGCAATAGATCTTGTGCGTCTCGAGATTCCAGTCGAACAGCCCGTAATTGATCGACTCCATGGCGAGCGCGTAGCGCTCTTCATTCGCCGTGGTGGGCCCGACCGCCCCTTCGCCCTGACGATACGCCGCCGCCGCTTCGACCTTCGCGGTCTCGAGCTCGCGCTCGCGCTGGCGTATCTCGGTGATGTCGCTCATCGCACCAATGATGCGATAGGCGCGCCCGTCCGCGTGGCGCACGGCGACGCCGTGCTGGCGACACCAGCGCCAGCTTCCATCCGCGGCCTTGAAGCGGAAGTCGACCTCGAAACGCGGCGTCTCGCCGCGGAAATGCTCGACGATCGCCTCGCGGTAGGCGGGGCGGTCGTCGGGATGAATGGTCTCGATGATGTTGCCGGTGGTGTAAGCCGGATCGTCCGGCTTCATTCCGAGCATGTTGCGCAGCTGCTCGGAGAAGTAGACTTCGCCGCCCTCAAGGTCAGCGTCGTACACCGCATAATTGATCGATTGCATCGCGAGCGCGTAGCGCTCTTCAATGCGGGCCGCGTCAGCTTTGCCGGCCCGGCGTTTAAGCGACGGCTTTTGCGACGAAATCGACATTTAACGCTCCGGCCTACGTCATATTGGTGAGCCCCTGTATCGTCGGTGTGTCGCGGGATGACGGTTTTGTATCATGTGTATCGAGGGGGCCGAGTTAGCCCCATAGAATCGACACTTGTTGCATTTCGGCGGCGCCATCTGACCTAGCGTGAAGCGATACAAATGATACCAAGTGGCCGCCCGGGCGACATCGCAACAATACGGAGGCGGCGTACGGTGGCCCCATCGAAGGAATGGGGCAGATGCTCGTCCGCCGCCGAGATCGACAGGGGACTCACCAATGAAGACCATCACGCTCTACGGGCTTCAAATCCTGGTGGGTTTCGTCGCGCTCGCGGCCGGCTACGCCAAGCTGACCGGCATGGGCTTCGTCGCCGAGCCGTTCGCCATGATCGGGCTGGGCAAGACCTTCCTGTTGCTCGCCGGCACCGCCGAGGTTCTGGCCGGCCTTTGCCTCCTGTTCCCGCGCGCCGGCGTGGTCGGAGCGCTGCTGCTCGCCACCGTGATGGTCGGCACGATGGGCGCGACCGTCGGCCATGCGATCAGCTACCGTGGCGAACCCGCCGTGTCGCAGACTCTCCGGGCGGCCGCGCAGGGTGACGCGATGGTGAAGCCGGTCGTCATCAAGAAGAGCCAGGGCTGGGATATCTGAGCCCTATCGTGTCCAAAAGGTGACCTCGATGACATCCGGCTCGACGGGCACGCTGTCATCCCGACTGCCTTGGAACTCCATCCAGCTGATGCGCGCGGCCACCTTGGCTGCATCGACAAAGAATACCGGACCGCACGGCAGGGGATCGGGCATCGACGGACTCGAAATCGTGAATCTTCGCGACGGGAAGGATACCTCGGCCGTTTCGATCCGCGTCCACGGCTTGCCGCTCATTTGCTCTACCGACGAATGCTCCGGCTCGTTGTCATGAATGGCGATGCTGACGTGCTGCTGCAGGCAGTCTTGGGTATAGATCACGATCCCAGAGGGTGGCACGAAGAGGCTGCGCGCCTCCATCTCTGGCGTGATCTCCATCGGCGGCACAAACGCTGAATCTTCGCAATCTATGAGATAGAACTGGCTGTAGTCCGACACCCTGGCGAACGTTGCCCAACCGCGTATCGCCACACATGCTCCTACCTGTCCGTGACCCACGGATAATGTCGAGCAGTCATCATATGCGAAACGCTCCTTGGGTAAAGAACGGAGCCTGGTTCGGTGAGGCGGCCAACCTAGTGTAGCACGAGACGCCGCAAGCCGCTTCGCCGCAGGGTCGTGGGCTTCAAATACTCTTGCCGGCAAGCGTTGGTGTCACGCTTCGACCCGCCGTCGCACGCGGCGTGTTCGGCACAGGCTCAATATCCTTATCAAGAAGAGCCAGGGCTGGGACATCTGACCCCTCACGAGGCGCGCCGTCACGCGCATCAGTCTACGAGCGTAGGGGCGGGCGTTCGAATCTCTTCGGGCGCGCTACTACACCGTCCCACTGCAGCGATAGGTCACCGCAACGCCATCGGAGCTGGCCATGAAGCCGTCGAGACGAAGCCTGACAAGCCTGGACCTCGCCTACGGTCTTGTGGCGAGCGCTGGTCTCTTATTTTACTAGTACGGGATCGACCGAACTCCGACCAGCTTCGCTTTTGCTCATCCGACAAGGGCGATGCATCCGAACATTTGTTCGAGGCATCCAACATTCGCGTATTCGCGGAGCGTTTAGCTGCCGCGTGCGCGTTGACCGTGACGCGGCTTCACCTTCGGCACCGTGCACCTGGTAGAGGTAGCCGCAGCGCCGGAATTGCGGGTCGAACTCTACCTTCCCGCCTCGTACGTGCTCGGCGAAGGCCGAATAGACCTGCGCACCGTAGAGCGACATTTCGACGTTCTCACGCAGGGAATGCTGCAGGCGGATAGCGCCCACGGCCCTGGGTGTGGCGGCGAACGCGTAGGTCGGATCGGGCTTCACCACCGTGACCGCGGCGGCCGCTCCGGCGAGCGCCAGATGGTAGGCAATGCAGGAGCCGACGATCCCGCCACCGACGATGACGATGCGTTCCATACCGATACTTCCGAGCGCGGGCGGCCGCGTCTCTTCCCGACAGAAGGCTTAATGATCAGGATATCGGGCCCCCACCAACTAAGCGGCTTGCTTGATAGTCAAGGCCAATGATGGCACGGGACATCCCGTACGAAGCATCTACAGCCTTCCCAGGATCACCGACGTCAAGCGTTGGTGTCACGCTTCGGCCCGCCGTCGCACGCAGCGTGTTCGGCACAGGCTCAATATCCTTCTCGAGTTCAGCAGCTTGCTGGCGCAATGCAGTGACCAGATCGTCGCGCCGCGGCGGGCTTACATATGACCGTCATCGAGCAATGCTGAATGATGTCAAAGACATTCGAATATCTGAGCGCGAGATATCTACCTTCATGGTTTGTCCTCTGAGCCGCGTTGCCAACGACCGCGCGCGGTTTGCGCAACAAATATTTCCCGCTCAATTCGTGTGAGACTTCAAACAAGGAATGGTGACAATGGCTTGCACGAGCAGACGTACACTCATCGCAGGCGCTACGGCTGCTGCGGGCGTGGCGGCAATCGGCGCTATTCCTGCTTTTTCGGCAGATGCCAGGATCGAAGTTTCCAGCACCTGGGGCGCTGACAAGCCTTTCCAGAAGGTTGTCGATGCATTCAACGCGAAGAAGCTTGGCGTGACCGTGACCAATCGTTTCGACGGCGACTACGAGTCGGCGACCGCCAAGGCCGTGGCCAGCACCGCGGCCGGCCGGCCGCCGGCGATGATGACGACCGGCTGGAAATTCGGCTATTTCGCCAAACGGACGCTCGGCGCACGCGATCTCCGGGAGATCGACGCCGGCAAGGCGGATGCAATCCTCGCCAATTTCCGCCCGTCTCTCCTGCCGCTCGTCACGATCGACGGCGCGGTGATCGGTCTGCCCTGGGCCATGTCGACTCCGATCACCTACATCAACAGCAAGCTGTGGCAGGAGGCCGGCCTCGATCCGAACCTTCCGGAGATGCCGGACACGAAGTGGCTCTACGAGAACGCCCGCAAGCTCGACGCCGCACTGAAGGGCAAGCACCCCACCTACCGCTCGGCGCTGGCGCTTTCCAACAACGAGTGGACAAGCCAGTCCTTCATCCAGAATGCCGGCGGCTTCATCATCGATCCGGACGGCAAGCTCGCCCTCAACAGCCCGGAAGCGAGTGCCGGCATGGCGGAATATTGCGCGCCGGCGCATGAGGGACTGTGGCTTCCTGTCAGCGCCAAGGACCAGGACGCCGCCTTCGAGTCCGGCGCCCTTGCCATCTGCACGACGAGCTCGACGCGCGCCGCAACCTTCCCCTTCGGCGGGGCCAAGGCGATAACCGCAAGATTCCCCGGCCTTGCCGGGCATCCACGCAAGATGAACAGTGGCGGTAACTTCCTCGCCATCTACGCCAGAAGCAAGGAACAGGCCGAAGCATCGCTCGCCTTCCTCGAATTCTGCGCTTCGAAGGAAGGCCAGACGATCTGGTCGGAGGTCGGTTATCTCAACACCTCAATCCATGACGTTCCCGCTGATCAACAATTTCATGAAGCCTGCGGCCGGGCAGCTTGCGGACGGCTTGACAGCGGAAACCATCTGGCCGGGCAAGCGCGGCCTCGAAGGCCAGGAAGTCTGGCGCAAATGGGTTTCCCGGATGCTGCTCAAGGAAGCGACTGTGGCCGAGGGCATGAAGGGCGCGCATCGAGAGCTGGAAGCCCTGGTTTCTGCGTGAGCAGGTGCGGTCCATGCCTTCTGGCTTGCGGATGCTGGTCCCATATCTGTTCGTGGGGCCAGCCGTTCTTTCTGTCGCGGTTTTCCTCTACGGCCCGCTGATAGCCTCGGTGGCGCTGTCGCTGCTCGACTGGAATCTGCTGTCATCAGAGGTCCGCTTCGTCGGCCTCGCCAACTACGGGGCGGTTCTCGACAGCGTCGATTTCAGGCTGTCGGCCTGGAACACGCTGCTCTATTGCGCCACGCTCATTCCGGCGCAAATCATACTGCCGCTCATTCTGGCGGTGATGATTCATGCGCTGCGGCGCTCGCCCGCGCAGGGCTTTTATCGCGGTTGTCTGTTTCTGCCGACGATCGTCGCCTATTCGGTGGCCGGGGTCGCCTGGTCATGGCTGCTCAATCCGGTCAGCGGCCTGTTCAACGAACTGTTGGACCATTTCGGTCTTCCGCGGTCACGCTGGCATACGGACCCCAATCTCGCGCTCCTTTGTGTCAGCCTCGTCACCTTCTGGAAAACCTTCGGCCTCAACATGCTGCTATGGCTGGCGGCATTGTCGAGCCTGCCGCAAGAACTGCGCGAGGCCTCGCAGCTCGACGGCGCGAGCCCGCGACGGCACTTCTTCACCATCAGCCTGCCGCTGATGGCGCCGACTGCCTTCTTCATCAGCGTCACGACGCTGTTTCATGTCCTCGACGACATTGTTGGCGTCATCGACGTGCTGACCCATGGCGGCCCGGCGGGTCGAAGCTCCAGCCTGCTTTATTATCTCTGGCAGCAGGGATTGCAGTTCTTCCAGTTCGGCACTGCCAGCGCCGTTGCTGTCATCATCATCGCCGTCGTGCTGGCTGCCACCTGGCTGCAGTTTCGCGTCGTCGAGAAGAGAGTGCACTACGGATGAATGCCAGGTCTTTTCGCCTCTCGTCTTTTCGCCTCTCGTCTTTTCGCCTCTCGCCTCACCGGCTGGTGATCCACGCTGCTCTGCTGGCCACTAGCGTTGCGACCGTCTTCCCGCTCGTCTGGATGGTCTCCTCGGCCTTCACGCCCAACGATCTCATCACCGCCAAGGCGATCCGTCTCTGGCCCGAGGATCCGACGCTATCCAATTTCGCGACCGCTGCGAGCCGCTATCCGATCTGGATGTGGCTCTGGAATTCGATCCTCACCGCCACCCTGATCACGGTCGGAAAACTCGTCCTCGCTGTGCCCGCAGGCTTCGCCTTCGGGCGGATGGAATTTCCCGGGCGGCAGGTGCTGTTCTGGTTCGTGATCGCAACCATGTCCTTTCCGGCCGTGCTGGCGATCATCCCGACCTATATCGCGGTGGTGAAGCTGCAAGCCTTTGACACCTATGGCGCGATGATCATCCCGTCGATTCCTTACATCGGGTTCTATGTCTTCTATATGCGGCAGGCCTTCCGCTCGCTCCCCGGCACCATGTTCGAGGCAGCCCGCATCGACGGGGCCGGGCTGTGGCGACAGTTCACTGAAATCGGCATTCCCAACGGCGTGCCGGCTATCGCGGCGCTTTCGGTGATTTCCTTCATGGGCGCGTGGAACATCTACCTCTGGGGTCAGCTGGTGCTGGAGGATCGCTTCAAGAAGACGCTGACGACCGGAATCGCCGCCTTCGCCGATCTGGAAGGAACGGACCGTGCATGGGGTCCCCTGATGGCCACCAGCCTGCTTTCCGTCGTACCAGTCCTTGTTACCTTTCTGCTGGCGCAGCGTTTCATCGTCGAGACGTTGGCACCCGCTTCACAGGATAAATAGACGCAAAGTGAAGACCGTTATTGTCGTCGCTCACGTCAATTATGACCGCGTCTGGACCCTTGCGGGCCCTCTCGCCTCGGGGGCAAGGCTGTCTTATTTGAAGCGCGAGGTCAGGCTAGGCGGAGGAGGATTCAACGCTGGAAGCCAGCTCCTGGATCTTGGCAACACGGTCCGGATTGTCACCAATCTCAGAGCGGATGATTACGGCCAGTCGGCGCAAAAAACTCTTAACGCAATGGGTTTCGACACCTGCCATGTCACCATGCTGGACGGCGAAACACAGTTTGCAGAAATCCTGCTTGAGCCGGACGGAGAGCGCACGATCCTGACAAGGGGCGGCTGGAGAGAGCCTCTCACGCTGCCGGCATCGCTGGTCGGGGATGCCGCCTATGTCAATGCGCTCTTCCTTGACGACAATGTTCTCGCGACTTTGCGATCGCTGCCGCTCGTCGTTTCGGAACTCCCAATCCGCGAAGCAACGCCGCGTCCAGCAGATGTCGTGACCTGCTCGAAGGGTGATTTACCGGGCGAGACATTGCCGGCCGTTTGGGAACGCGCACGCCTGGTTTGCGGCGATCGCTTGCATAACCTCGTGATCACTGACGGTCCGCGGCCGATTTCGATTTACGATGGCGCGACCTGCCAGCACATCCAGCCGCCGCAGCTGGCCACCTTGCGCGATACGATCGGTGCGGGCGACTGCTTCACGGGCTTTCTGATCAATGGTCTGATGAACCGCGTCGATCTCAAGTCTGCGGCTGCGGAAGCCTGCAGGCTCACCTCCGCATGGTTGCGACGGAAGAACGATGTCTGAGCGCGCGGGGCGGCCTCAGGAGCGGGCATTCGCTTCCTTTGCTCTGCGACGGATCATGGTCAGGAAATTGCGCACGACATTCGAAGGGTCGTTGCGACGGGCCGCGATCCCCAGGACGGCCTTCGGGAGCTCGCCTTTCAGATCGCGGTAGACGACGCCGTCGAGGCCCATTCTCCGCAGGGACTGCGGCACCACCGCAATCCCAAGTCCCGCCGAAACGAGGTTCAAGGCGGAGACGGCAAGCGGTGCTTCCTGGCCGACCCGCGGATTAAATCCGGCCCGCCGACAGGCCGCAATCGTCGCTTCATAGAAAATCGGGCCGAGTTGGCGGGCATAGACGATGAACGTGGCCTGCGCGGCCAGACGCAACGACAACGGCTTGCCCCTGTCCCGCTGCGCCAGCTCGTGCGCCGCCGGAACGGCAAGGATCATCGGCTCGGCCAGCAGCGGATAGATGACGAGTCCTTCCGGCGCGTATCCTGTGGTGCGCATGAACGCCACATCCATGCGCTCGTTTTGGATGCGCTCGAACGCCTCAGCGCGAAGACACTCGTCGAGCGAGAGGGAGACGCCCGGGAAGTCTCTACGGAAGTCACGGATCGCGGACGGCACGAACGGGTGGAAGAACGCCGTCGGCATGACGCCGACCGAGAGCTCACCCTGCTCGCCGCGTGCGGCCCGGCGCGTCGACTGCAAGGCGCGTTCATAGTCCGCGAGCATCGTCCGGGCGTTATCGAGAAACACGCGACCAGCGTCCGTCAGATCGACTCCACGCGCCTTGCGGCGGAAGAGCTGGACGTCGAGCTGGCGTTCGATCGCCTTGATGCGCTGGCTGAGCGGTGGCTGCTGCATGCCGAGCTTTTCGGCCGCGCGGGTGATGTGGCCTTCCTCGGCAACCGCGAGAAAGTACCGCAATTGTTTGAGATCGATCGTCATATCGACAGCGATATCGATTTTGCCGAAGTCATAGGATACCTCGACAGGGCCGATGATGGTAACCCCTCGCGAGATCTTGCTCGGGAGGAAACAAAATGAACCGGCAGATCAGCCTTCTGATCGCGTCCGTCCTGACCGGACTGGCAACATCGGCCGTCGGGCAGCAAAACGTGCCGCAACCTGATCAGCAAGCCGCGCGCGAAGTTCACGTGCAGTTTACGACCGCGTTCAATCGACAGGATGCGGCCGGTTTAGCAGCACTTTTCACCGAGAACGGCATCCGCATTACACCTCAGGGCATTGTCCAAGGCCGCGACGCCATTCATAAGGATTCAGATAAGCGGTTCCAGTCGCGATTTCGCGATCTCTCCATCACGCCCCTGATCGTCAGAGCCTCGAGTGACTCGATTTGGGAGGCAGGAGAGTGGACCATGAAAATAGGCGACCAGCCCGTCCGCGGCTACTTTGCAATGACGCTGGTTCGAGAGGGCAACAGCTTCAAAATTCGCGATGACACTTTCAACATTGCGCCGCCGGCTTCACCAGCACCGCAGCCTGCCAGCAAATAAGCTCAGTTCGGCGGCACCTTTGCCAATCTCAGCAGCGCGTCATCCGCCACCTCATCGCGGCGGTGTTGCGCCGCGAGCCACCGTCTCAAACTCAATCCGGCGCGCATCGAAGTTCGCTTTTTCACCCACACAGACCGTCGTCGTGCGCCCCTTGGGGTGTTTCAAGAATGAAGAAGAGTGTTCGGACCTCCTGAGAGCGTGACGGAATGTCAGGTCGCGGCCTTATGTCGGCAACGATTGTCACGCCGCGGACGTCGGCACGGGCAAACGGCGCAATGTCGATCACCTGATAGAGCGCGAGCAGCGATGCACGCGCCAGGTCGAGCCACGCGCGGGATGTAATGACGCTGTTGACCTGATCCTGGGTATAGCCGGCGTTCTGGGGGAGGGGCTCGAATGCGACTTGGCAGCCGGTATCACGATCGTCCGGCTTTTTCAGACGGAAGCGCGCTGCGAACGTCCTGTCGGGCGCCATTCGGGTGGCGCTGTAACCGTCGGGTGGGACGGCGACCAGTCCGCTTGCATCGTCGGACACCGCGTCGGCTTGCGTCGAGCCGGCGGTCGGAAGGCAGGAGATGAATATCCAAGTGAGCAAGGTGGCTATCGACCGAGGCGGTTTCCGACCGGCCATCTCTTCGGCCGGCACTGACGCGAACGTGCGAGCACAGCCTGCCATCACGCGAACTTCACCGCCGAACCCAGTCTCCCGTACCAGTCGACGGCCAGGTTCGCGAGTATCGGATCCAGTTGCTCCCCCATCGCATCATGCGCCAGGTCGATCTGAAAGGCGGCCCACTTCTGATCGTTCGGCCAGATTTGGAGACAATAATATCCCGCCGGCGGTGCGAGCTTCGGCACATGCTCATCATCGTCGAAATAACGCCAGCCACTCATCAGCACCGCGCCGCGCCACCAGATACGGAAGCCATCCAGCGCAGCGTAAGGGACGATGAGCCGCTCGGTCACATTCTTCGGCTCCTTCTCGAAGCGCGCCAATTCGAATGCATCTTCGCCCGGAATCCAACGGATCAGCGTCTGGCTGAGATAGGACGCGAGTTCTGGCTTGCTCCCGCGGCTGACCGCGAGAGTTGCCGGTCCCGACGGTGCGGGGGTTTTCTCCCAGAGACTGAGTACCAACCCGCATCCGGGCGTGACAGCGAGCCGCGCAGCTTCGAAAGATGACGGGTCGGCGCCGGGCAACGATGCCAGACGTTCGAACAAATCATCCCAACCCGCGGCCGTGCGCGCGATGAATACGGCTTTGCCGTTTCCAGATAGCTGAAGCAGAACAGCGCCAGGCGCTTCCCCATCCTTTATACCGGCAAGGGTCACCTTCTCCAGTTCGCTCCACGCCATGGCAAGCGACTTGCCATCGGTGACGCCGCTGGAATCGAACGCCACCGTTGCCACAATCGTCGCGATGCGGTCACCACCGACACGCCGGCTTTGCAGCCATGTCCATGCAAATGCAATGAGGCCCGCCGCAAGTACTCCGCCAGCGACGAGATAGATCTGCGCGTGGCGCATCGTCCCCTCGGTCAAACGGTAGAGCCGCAGTCGTTGGGAGAGCTTAAGAATGCTGCGAGCCAAATGCAGCGCGATGACAGGCGAAGGACCATTTCGTGGCCGGATTGGCACCGCTCTGCGGCAGTTGTTCCACTCGCTCGAGCGTGGTCCTGAAGAGCCTGTCCCAGACTTGATCCGGGGCCAGTCCCGGACTTGATCCGGGATGCGAACCGGCCTTCGGAAAAAGGCCACGATCCGATTCAACTTGATCGGATCGGGACCAACCGAAACCGCTTCGGCCTCATTGGCAGCTGCTGCGACGCGATGGATCCTCACTGTGATCATCGCGCTTGGCACGATGGTGCTCGCCGTCGATCGCCTGTTCCAGTGGCGCCTTTATCGCGATGCCTGTCGTCGCGTGAAATACGCGTGATGCGGGTGCCCGGTCATTTACCGAACGACCGGGACTGGTTGCGCATTACGTCGAGCACGATCCCGCCGCCTTGCACGTCCATGATGGCGCCGACGCTGCGGTTGACGTGCTGGCCGAAGAGCGCGAGCCGCGCGGACGTTTCGAGCTGGCGGGCCGCGACCGGCACGTCGTCCGGGCGCGGGGCCTTGCGCTTCAGCTCGGCGATGACTGCGCTGCGGTCCGCCGCCGCAAGTCCCGACCAATACGCCTGCAGCCGCGTCCAGCGGCTGGCGCCGTGAGCGAGGACGTAGCGGTCCTCCGCCGAGATGGATGCGAAGGCAGCGGCGATGTCGGCGGCGATCTTATCACGGGCCGCCGCATAGATCGTCCCGTGCCCTGCAAGACCGGCGACGAAATCATTGGCGTCGAGCAGCGCCTCGAGCCCGCGCCTGGTGACGACGTGTCGCGACGTCGGATCGGCGGCGATGACCGGGACACGTCCGAACAGGGCTCTGATCGCCGCGCTGTCGCGTTCCTTGGCGGGCTTGGAGAGGAGGTCGAGATGGATGGCGGCAATCGTATCCTCGCGGAATTCCGCCTCCTTGATCTTGTCACCTTTGAACGCCGCAGCGCGTCGCGCGGCCTCTTCGATCGACGCATACACTTTCAGGTCGCCGACCGGATCGCGCATGAACTCGGTGCGCGCCTCCTCGAGGATCGCGTGCTTTTCCTCGGATGAAAATGCCCCGTCAGCGAGGAACTCGAGAAACGCGATGGTCACTTCGACTTGTTGTCGCGCAAGAGCGTGGCCTTGCGCGCTTGCGAGGATGTCCTCGCGCGCCTGCGCTGCTGGAGCCGTCCCTGCGACGAGGGCCGCTCCCAGCGCAACCGCAATGAAGAATGTTCGTCTTCGGCACAGCATCATTAAGAGCCTCAAGCTGCGAGCACGTCCCAGGTTCCCACCGCGCTGAAGTACTGCACGGTCACGCCGATGTCGTGCAGCAGGCGGGCCTCCCGCTCGGCCATGGTTCGATTGGGAAAGGTCACGCGCACGGACTGTAGCGGGCGTCCATCGGGAATATTCCTCGCCACCATCAGGTCGCGGAGCAGGAAGAATTCTCCGGGCAAGATATGCGCGCCATCAGGCACCATCGCGGTGAACTCGATCCACTGTCCCTCCGCCGAATAGCCAAGTTGCCACAGCATCTGTTCCCCGCGATCGAACAACTCTCGTTCGCCCGCGGTGAGCTCATTGACCTGATGATGGGAGTAGTGCGTGAGCCCGGGTCTTGCGGCACGCGCCATGGCCCAGGTGGTGGGACGTGAGGACGACGCCAGTGTCCACCCGGAGCGGCGGCTCAAAAGAGGCTTTGTCTGACGCCATCATCGCCAGCCATCCGACAGTTCGCTGCTCGGGATCGTATGCGACGTGGATGTTCTGATTTAGGCCGCCTATCTGGTCAGATGAGCGCGTCGGCAAGCATGGCTCGACCGCAGCGGCAACAGGTGGTCGTATGATCGTGACATCCCACAGCAACAACGTCCTCAGCGGCACGTCCGGAAGGTGGCGCGTCTGGTCGCTCTCGGACGGCTACATCGAGATGCCGGCGACCCTTCTGCGCGACCCGCAGAATAATCCGGTGCCGCGAGCCGCGCAGGCAGGCGCGCTTCGCCTGTCTGTCAATTGCTTCGCTCTCGCAGGTCCAGGCGTTGACGGCGTTCTCATCGACAGCGGAGGAGGAGGCTGGGCCCCGACAGTGGGACGTCTCGAGCAGGCGATGGCGGAAGCCGGGATCAACCCGGCTTCGATCGCGGTCTTGGCGCTCACCCACACCCATCAGGATCATGTGCACGGGCTTTTGACCCCCGACGGCCGCGTGCTGTTTCCGAACTTGAAGGCAATCGTGATTCCCGAGGCGGCTGTGGAGAGCTTTTTCGCTGAGGCGCACCTCGCGCAGTTCCGGCCCCTGCTGAAGCCCATCCGGAATGGCGACCAGCTGGCTGAGCGCGTGAGGGTGGTCGCCCTGCCTGGTCATGCTCCCGGCCATACCGGCTACGCGTTCGACACGGACGAGGACCGTTTCCTGTTCTTCGGGGACATCGTTCATGTGCCGGCGCTGCAGTTCGGCAATCCCGCGCTCAGTTGGGGCTATGACGACGATCAGGCGACCGCGCGCGCAACCCGCCTGAAGGTTTTCCATCACGCGGCCGAGGCGGGGACGTGGATCGGCGGCGCGCACCTTGGCTGGCCGGGCATCGGTCGCGTGGTGCGAAAGGGCGAAGCATACGGCTATGAGCCGGCAGCAGGATGAGCGACCGGACAGGCGGCCCGGCGCCGGGCAAGGCCGCGATCCCGCTGCGCTCCTGGAGCAGTTTCCGCTCAATTTGAATCGCGATCCTCTCGTTCGTCATGCCCCGCGAAAGCGGGACACCCAGTAATCACTGAACCATTGGTGTGTACTGGGTCGTCCGCTTTCGCGGACGATGACGACGGAGGGGATGTCACAATTCGATCGGAATCTGCTCTAGGAAACGCGCAGATTGCCGGGGCCGAAGTCCATGTACTCGACCGGATAGGGCGTCCAGCTGAGATCCGCCCGCTTGCCGTAGAGCATCGCCAGATCGTGCAGCGTGGTGCCAGGCGGGTCGATCTCCTCGTAGATGTCGAGCATGCGGCCGAAGATACGCCGGCGTTCTGCCGGATCGAGGCTCGTTTCGAGCTTCTCGCCGAGCTCATTGAACTCCGGATTGGTCCATTCCTTGTAGAGGCGCTGCATCGGGCCGCGTGCACCGTACAAGCGCCAGAGCGCTCCGACCGGATCGCGGAAGAGGATCGAGTTCGACCAGTCGCGGATGCCGCGAACGCCGGCAGCATCCACGATCTGCTGGAAGTTCTCACGGAACTGGAGCTCGACATTCAAGCCGACGGATCGCCACATCTCGACCAGCACCTGACCGGTCGGCGCCTGCAAGGTGTAATAGTTCGGCAGTAACCGGTATGGGATCGTCTGGCCGGCGTAGCCGGCCGCGCGCAGCAGTGATTTCGCCAAGTCCGGATCGTAGGGCGTTCCCTTGCGCTCCGCGTCGTACAGCGCGCCGAAGCTCGGATGCATGTACGTGTTGGCCGGGCGCGTGCGCCCGTTGTAGAGCGACTCCACGATGAGCTTGCGATCGATGGCAAGGCTCAAGGCGCGGCGCACGCGCGGATCAGCGAGCACCGGATTGGTCTTGTCATAGCAAAGCACGCGCAGGTTCTGGATCGGTCCGCCGACGACTTCGAGCCCCGGTCGCGCGGCGATCTGCGGCGCCTGATCGGGCGTGACTTCGGTGATGATGTCGGCGTCGCCGGTCTGCAGTGCGGCGATGCGCCCGGCGAGCTCGGGAATGACGCGGAAGGTTACTTCCCGCACCGGGGGTTTGCCGCCGTGGTAGGCGTCGTGCGCCTCGATCACCAGGCGCTCATCGGTGCGGAATGTTTTCACCTTGTAGGGCCCAGTCCCGACTGGAGCCCGTTCCCAGGCCTCGAAGCTTTCCGCCGCCAGAAACGCCTTCTTGCTGATGATCTGCGCGCCCCAGTCGGCGAGCCGCTGCTCCAGCAAGGGGTCGGGCGCGCGGGTGACGACGCGGACGGTGCGTTCGTCCACCGCCTCCACCCGATCGATGGTCCCGACGAAGATCTGTGCGATCGGCCGTCCGGGCGCATTCTCGCCCATCATCCGTTGCTGGCCGAACGAGAAGGCCACGTCCTCGGCCGTCATGATCTCACCGTTGTGAAAGCGCACCCCGTCCCTCAGGGTGAGCTCCATCACCGAAGGCGAGATTCGCGTCCAGGCGCTCGCGAGCAGCGGCTTGATTGCCTGCGTGCCGCGATAGTCGACCCCGAGCAGTCCATCGAACACGTTGTAGCCGACACGCCACAGCACGTTCGAGAACTCGCGCAGCGGCTCGAGCGTCCGCGGCGTGCCTTGGACGCCGACCGTGAGCCGCGTCGTGCGCGCGGCGGAGCTGGTCCGCGCAAACCCGGCGCCGGGCGCTGTCGCCACGATACCCGCCCCCACGGCACCTTCGAGCAGGCGGCGCCGACTAATCGAACGCATGAGCATGACCTCCCCCGATGCTGCGAGCAGCGGCACAATCTGGATCGGGTGGAAGACGGGGGGATGACTGCCGGATGGGTCACGCGCGACCGCGCCTCGCCGCCGACCGCCCAGGAACGCCACCGGAACGCCGAAGGCTGTCGCCGGAGCCGATTCCCCACTTTTGGCGCTTTTCCTTGCGTCCAGCCCCTCCGGTGGCTATATAGCCGCCCATCTCACACGCGGACCTAGGCTCGACGCCGTCCGGTGCTCCGGTCGATCCTGATCGATTCGGGGCTCATGGGTCCGCGGCGGAACAACCGGAGAAGGCATAAAATGGCGCTTCCTGACTACTCGATGCGCCAGCTCCTGGAAGCTGGCGTACACTTCGGCCATCAGGCCCACCGCTGGAATCCGAAGATGGCGGACTACATCTTCGGGACCCGCAACAACATCCACATTCTCGATCTCGCGCAGACCGTGCCGATGATGCATCGCGCGCTGCAGGCCGTGAGCGACACGGTCGCGAAGGGCGGGCGCATTCTGTTCGTCGGCACCAAGCGCCAGGCGCAGGACGCGATCGCCGACGCCGCCAAGCGCTCGGCGCAGTACTATGTCAATTCGCGCTGGCTCGGCGGCACGCTGACCAACTGGAAGACGATCTCCGGCTCGATCAAGCGGCTGCGCAAGCTCGAAGAGATGCTGTCCTCGGGCGAGGCCGGGGCCTACACCAAGAAAGAGCGGCTCGACCTGACGCGCGAGAAGGACAAGCTCGAGAAGGCGCTCGGCGGCATCAAGGACATGGGCGGTCTGCCGGATCTCCTGTTCATCATCGACACGAACAAGGAAGACATCGCCATCAAGGAGGCGCGCCGCCTCAACATTCCGATTGCGGCGATCGTCGATACCAACTGCGATCCGGACGGCATCTCCTTCGTGGTGCCGGGCAACGACGACGCCGGCCGCGCGATCACGCTCTATTGCGACCTCATCTCCAAGGCGGCGATCGACGGCATTTCGCGCTCGCAGCGCGATCTCGGCGTTGATCTGGGCGCCTCCGAGGCGCCGGTGGCCGAGGAGCTTCCGGCCGAGCAGCCCGCGACCGGCTTCCAGCCGCTGTCGGGCCCGCGCGGCGTTGCGGACGATTTGAAGAAGCTGCCGCATGTTTCGCCGACGACCGAGAAGAAGCTGAACGACCTCGGCGTGTTCCACTACTGGCAGGTCGCCGAGCTCAGCGGGGCGGATGCCGAGCGGATCGGCGAAGAAACCGGTCTGCCGACCCGGGTCGAAAGCTGGATCGCCAAGGCGAAAGAGTTCGTCGCCGAGTAACTGTTTGGCTCACGTCATCGTGTCCCGCGACGCGGGACACGCGCTATTCGCGATTGAGGCGACCGCGCAGCGGCGGTCGCCGGGCCGGCATGGTCAAGCCGGCCGATGACGAGTTGAGAGGTTTTGAAACATGGCTGCTATCACGGCGTCGATGGTGAAGGATCTGCGCGAGACGACCGGCGCAGGCATGATGGATTGCAAGGCCGCGCTGACCGAGACCAACGGCGATATGCAGGCCGCGGTCGACTGGCTGCGCAAGAAGGGCCTCTCGAAGGCCGCCAAGAAGGCCGGCCGCGTCGCCGCCGAAGGTCTGATCGGGCAGATGACGGCGCCGAAGAAGGGCGCGATGGTCGAGGTCAATTCCGAGACCGATTTCGTCGCGCGCAACGATCACTTCCAGGGCCTGGTCAAGATGATCGCCGACGTGGCGCTCACGACCGGCGAGGATATCGAGGCGATCAAGGCCGCGAAAGCAGGCTCGGTGACGGTCGCGGATGCGATCGCGTCGGCGATCGCCACCATCGGCGAGAACATGACGCTGCGCCGCGCGGCCGTGCTCTCGGTCAACGCCGGCGTGGTCGCCAGCTACATGCACAATCAGGTTTCCGACGGCCTCGGCAAGATCGGCGTGCTGGTCGCGCTCGAGAGCACGGGCAAGACCGATGAGCTGGCGGCGATCGGCCGGCAGGTCGCGATGCATATCGCGTCGGCCAATCCGATCGCGATCGACGCCTCCGGCGTCGACCCTGCCATCGTGAAGCGCGAGAAGGACATTCTCGCCGACAAGTTCCGCCAGCAGGGCAAGCCCGAGGCGATGATCGAGAAGATCACGGAATCCGGCCTGAAGACCTTCTACAAGGAGCAGACGCTGCTCGAGCAGCCGTTCATCTTCGACGACAAGAAGAGCGTCGGTCAGGCGCTCAAGGAGAGCGAGGGCAAAGTCGGCGGACCGATCAAGGTCACGCGCTTCGCGCGCTTTGCGCTCGGCGAGGGCATCGAGAAGGCAACCTCGGACTTCGCCGCGGAAGTCGCAGCCGCCGGCGGGACGACCTGAACGGCGCGCGAGAGCCGCGCGGAGAACCGAACCGATGCCTGCCTATCGCCGCGTGATCGTGAAAGTGTCCGGCGAAGCGTTCTCCGGGCCCGACGAGTTCGGCATCCATGCTCCGACGATCGAGCGCATCGTCGCCGATATCGTGGCGGCGCGCGCGCTCGGCGTCACCATCGGGGTGGTGGTCGGCGGCGGCAATCTCATTCGCGGCGCCGAAGCCGCGCATGAATGGCTGACGCGCCCGACTGCCGATGCGATGGGCATGATGGGCACCGTGATGAACGCGATGGTGCTCGAAGCCGCGATCGAGCGGGCAGGGGCTCCGGCGCGCACCATGTCGGCGCTGTCGATGCCGCAGGTCTGCGAGACCTATGAACGCCAGCGCGCCCTGCGCCACCTCGAGGACAACCGCGTCGTCGTCTTCGCGGGCGGCACCGGCAACCCGTTCTTCACGACCGACACCACCGCGGTGCTGCGCGCGGCCGAAATGGCCTGCGACGCGGTGCTGAAGGCGACCAATGTCGACGGGGTCTACAGCGCCGATCCCAAAAAGGACCCGAACGCGACACGATTCGACAAGCTGACCCACGAGGAGGCGATTCGTCGCGACCTGAAGGTGATGGATGCCACCGCCTTCGCGCTTGCCCGGGAAAATCGTATGCCTATCATTGTGTTCTCGATCCGCGAGCCGGGTGCCATCGCGGCCGTGCTGAACGGCAAGGGACGAGCCACGTTCGTCGGATAGGACGACGCCGCTTGGATCCGCACTGGGCATCCGTAATTTCCGGGGGAAGCCATGGCCGCACCAACGCATAATCTCGATGACATCAAACGCCGCATGCAGGGCGCGATTGCCGCACTGAAGACCGAGCTCGGTGGCCTGCGCACGGGCCGCGCGTCGGCGGGCCTCGTCGATCACGTCCAGGTCGAGGCCTATGGCAGCCACATGCCGATGAACCAGGTCGCGACCATCAGCGTGCCCGAGCCGCGCCTGATCTCGGTGCAGGTGTGGGACCGTTCCATGGTCCATGCGGTCGAGAAGGCCATCTCCGCCTCGAATCTCGGCCTGTCGCCACAGACCGAGGGGCAGGTGATCCGCCTGCGTATCCCTGAGCTCAACCAGGACCGCCGCAAGGAATTGGTCAAGGTTGCGCACAAATATGCCGAAGCCGCGCGCGTTGCCGTGCGCCACGTGCGGCGCGACGCGATGGATGTGCTCAAGAAGTTGGAGAAAGACCTGCATACGATGAGCGAGGACGAGCACAAGCGCCAGTCCGACCTCGTGCAGAAGGCGACTGATCAGGCGATCGCCGACATTGATCATTCGCTGGCGGCGAAAGAGAAGGAGATCATGACGGTCTAGTCCAGCGCGGATCGAGATTCGGAAAGAGGCCGTCCCGGCCTTTTCGAAAATCGCGCGCGAACCGTCGAACGCACCATGGCTGAAGCCGCCCAGTTCGCCGAAACCATCGCCGCTGTGCCGCAGCATGTTGCCATCATCATGGATGGCAATGGACGCTGGGCGGCGGCGCGCGGGCTGCCGCGCGTCGAAGGGCACCGCCGCGGCGTCGAGGCGCTGCGCAAGACCGTGCGCGCAGCCGGCGAGATGGGCGTGCGCGTGCTCACGATCTTCTCGTTCTCGTCGGAAAACTGGCAACGGCCGGCCTCCGAGGTGCGCGATCTGATGGGCTTGCTGCGGCTGTTCATCCGCAAGGATCTGGCCGAGCTGCACGGCAATGGCGTACGCGTGCGCGTGATCGGCGAGCGCGACAATCTCGATCCTGAGATCCGTCGGCTGCTCGAGGAAGCCGAGGAGCTGACGCGACAGAACACCAACCTGTTGCTGGTCGTCGCGTTCAACTATGGGGCCCGCGACGAGATCGCGCGCGCCGCGCGCCGCATCGCCGCAAGCGTTGCGAACGGCGCGCTCACCCCCGAAGCGATCACCGAAGAGCTGATCGGTCAGCACCTCGACGCGCCCGATCTTGCCGATCCCGACCTCATTATCCGCACCTCCGGCGAGCAGCGATTGTCGAACTTCCTGCTCTGGCAGGCAGCCTATTCGGAGCTCGTGTTCACGCCGGTGTACTGGCCGGATTTCGATCGCGCCGCGCTGGAAGCGGCGATTGACGAATATCGCCGCCGCGAACGCCGTTTCGGCGGGCTTGCGGCCAAAACTGGTTCCTAAGTGTCATCGGCGGAGCCGAGCGCGAGACACGCGCACAGCAATCTCGCTCTGCGGGTCATCTCGTCGGCCGTCATGGCGCCGCTCGCGATCGCAGTGGCCTGGGTCGGCGGGTGGCTGTTCGTTCTGTTCTGGGCGGCCGCGGCCTGCATCGTGCTGTGGGAATGGTCGCGCCTGGTGATTGGCGCGCCTACGCGCCAATACGCGGTGTTCGCCGCCTGGATGATCGCCGGCCTGTTCTATGCAGGCGTACTCCTGCTCGCGCCGGTCACGCTGCGGCGCGACCCGGCGCTCGGCTTTGTCGCGATGCTGTTCCTGTTCGCGATCGTGTGGGTGACCGACATCGCAGCCTATTTCGTCGGCCGTGCGGTCGGCGGGCCGAAGCTTTGGGTCGTGGTCAGTCCAAACAAAACCTGGTCCGGAGCGCTCGGCGGCATGGTGGGGGGCGCGGCTGCCGCGCTTCTGGTCTGTCGGTTCGCCGGGCTTGACCTTGCCCCAATGCTGGTCCTTGTGGCGTTCGCTCTTTCGATTGCCTCGCAAGCCGGCGACCTTCTTGAATCGGCGATCAAACGGCACTTCGGCGCCAAGGACGCGAGCCAGCTGATCCCCGGCCATGGCGGGCTGATGGACCGGTTGGACGGGTTTTTGACAGCTGTGCTTGCCGCCGTCATGGTGGGTTTCCTGCGCGGCGGGCTGGATGGTGCGGCACAAGGCCTGTTGGTTTGGAAGTAGCCCTGTCGAAGGAAACTTAACTTAAATAGTCATGATGTTCTGGTGATTTGAATGACGACTCTAAACCGCCGTGTGAAGCCGAAATCAGCCACTGCACCGCGCAGTGTGACGATTCTCGGAGCGACCGGCTCGATCGGCTCGAGCACCGTCGACCTGCTCAAGCGGCAGCCGGAACGCTTCGCCGTCGAGGCCGTGACGGCGCACAAGAATGGTGTCGCGCTCGCGCAGCTTGCGCGCGAACTCGGGGCACGCTTTGCGGCCGTCGCCGATCCCGATGCCTACAAGGATTTGAAGGCCGAACTCGCCGGCACCGGCATCGAGGCGGCGGCCGGAACGGACGCCGTCACAGACGCCGCGCGCCGCCCGGCCGAGTGGGTGATCGGGGCGATTACTGGCGCGGCCGGTCTCGAACCGGCGCTCGCTGCGATCGAGCGCGGTGCAACGCTTGCGCTCGCCAACAAAGAGTGCCTGGTCTGCGCCGGCACATTGTTCATGCGGCGTGCCAAGGAGACCGGCGCCGCCGTGCTCCCGGTCGACAGCGAGCATAATGCGCTGTTTCAGGCGATGATGGCCGGACACC
>Ga0081539_10001642_pt1 | contig 36366 bp, 32 predicted proteins | sample TabmetS4T2R2_FD_71023 | JGI IMG/M metagenome (GOLD analysis project Ga0081539, IMG submission 71023) | Tabebuia heterophylla rhizosphere microbial communities from the University of Puerto Rico - S4T2R2 | ecosystem: Host-associated > Plants > Roots > Rhizosphere ... | reverse complement strand
CACGCTGGTGCTCGAGGACACCAACGACGTCGACGACTACGCCGAGGCGCTGGCCGGCACCGGCATGCGCTTTCTTCTGAGCGAGCGCGCGTATGATCGCGTCGGCACGTCGATCGGCGATCCCGCGCCCTTCAAGCTCGACCGCGCGCTGGGACAGCGCCATCTCACGACCATCGAGGAGACCTTCAAGAAGTGGAACGGCAAGGCGGACGGCCGCATCCGCATCGCCGCGTCGGCGTGGGCGCCCGACATGTGCTCGCCCGAGCTCTTGAAGGACCTGCGGGCGCTGCAGCAGCAGCTCGACACCTGGGCCACCATCCATTGCAACCAGATCTGGGGCGAGGTCGCGGCGGTCAAGGCGCATCGCAACCGCCTGCCCACCGAGTACCTGGCCGATCTCGGCTTCCTGCACGACCGGCTGGTCTGCGCCCACTGCCGCTGCATGGAGCCGTCCGAGGAGAAGCTTCTGGGCGAAGCGGGCGTCACAGTGGCCTTCAACGCCGCCATCGCGGCCCGCCGCGGCCTCAGCCCGCGCATCGCCGATCTCGAGAGCTACGGTTGCACCATCGCCATGGGCAGCGACAACATGGCGGAGGACATGGTCGAGGTGCTGCGCACCGGCCTGTTCATGGAGCGCGTCCGGCGCGAGGACGGACGCAATCCGACGCCCGAGCAGGCGCTGCGCTGGGCGACGCGCAATGGCTACCGCGCCCTTGGCCTGCCCGACGGCGGCTGGCTCAAGGCCGGCAACAAGGCCGACCTCATCATGGTCGACCTCACGCGGGCGCACATGGTGCCGGTGCTGCGCGCCGTCTCGACCTTCGTGCACCAGGCCCAGGCACGCGACGTAGAGGCCGTCATGGTCGACGGCCAGTGGCTGATGAAGGCCGGCAAGGTGCTGTGCATGGACGAGGAGGCCGTCTTGGCCGAAGCCCAGCAGGTCGCCAACACCGCGTGGCCGCGCCTGTTCGCCAAGCGACGCGACCTCAAGGTTCCCGACGGGTTCTCGCCGGACGCGCTGCCCTGAACGCACGGCGTCGGCAGCAGCACGTCTGTCATCCCGAGCGCAGCGAGGGACCTTTCCTGCGGCCTAAAGGCCCCTCGCTTCGCTCGGGGTGACAGCCTTCGCGTACATGCTAACGTCGTCCCCGGAGGAATCAGGGCATGCAGTTCGGTTTGTTCGGCGGCGCGCGGACCAAACGCGGTGTCGGCCTCGAAGACAGTCAAGGCTACGAGAGCTTCATCGACTATGTGATCGAAGCCGATCGGCTGGGCTTCAAGCAGCTCTTCATGGTCGAGCACCATTTCACCGGCCAGGGCCAGGTCTCGTCGTCGATGACGGTGCTGGCCTATCTCGCCGCGCGCACCCGCCACATTCGCCTCGGCACGGCCGTGGTGGTGATGCCGTGGCACAATCCGGTGCTGGTCGCCGAGCAGGTCGCCACCCTCGATCTTTTGAGCGGCGGCCGCGTCGACTTCGGCGTCGGCAAGGGCTACCGCCAGGCCGAGTTCGACGGCTTCTGCATCCCGATCGACGAGGCGACCGAGCGCTTCGATGAGGCGATGGAAGTGATCAAGAAGGGCTGGACCAGCGAAGCGCGCTTCAGCCATCACGGCAAGCGCTGGCACTACGACAACATCGTGGTCGAGCCCGCGCCGCTGCAGCGCCCGCATCCGCCATTGTGGCTCGCCGCCGGCAGTCCCGACAGCATCCGCCGGGCCGCGCGCGAAGGTTACAATCTCCTGCTCGACCAGCTTGCCCAGACCGACCAGATCATCCGGCGCATCGCCCTGTTCAAGGAGGAGTGCGGCAAGGTCGGTCGCGAGTACCATCCCGGCCTGGTGGCGACGGCGCGCGCCTTGCAGATGATCCATAGCGAGGCCGAGCGCGCCGATGCCTATGCCACGCGCAAGCGCGTGCTCTCGGTGATCGGCGATCTCGCCCGCGACAAGCTCGCCGACCGCGTCGAGGACGACACCGCGCCGCTGCTCGGCATGCCCGAGGAGATCATCGCCCGGCTGAAGGAGCTCGAGGCCGGCGGCGCCACCAACATCCTGCTGGTCGATCCCAACGCCTCGGTGCGCAACCTGCAGGCCTTCGCCCGCGAGGTCATGCCGTCGTTCCAGGCCTCGCGCTACGCCGCCGCCGAGTAAAAAAGAGCGTGACCATGAGCAAGAAGTTCGCGTGGACGCCCTCGCCCGTCCTGCCCAAGGCGCGCGTCTCCTTCGCCGATGTGAGCTACGAGGAGATGGTGCGGCGCGCCCATGCCCTCGCTCCCAAGCTCGCGGCGCGCGCCGAGGCCTGCGAGAAGTTGCGTCGGCTGCCCGACGACACCGAGCGCGACCTGCATGATGCGGGCCTGTTCCGTTTCGCGCAGCCCAGGCGCGTCGGTGGCGCGGAGCTCGATGTCGGCATCTTCGTCGATGTCTGCGCCGCGCTGGCGCGCGTCTGCCCGTCGACGGCCTGGAACGTCGGCAACCTCGGCAGCCATCACTGGATGCTGGGCTACTTCCCGCCCGAGACGCAGGACGAGCTGTGGGACACCTCGCTCGACGTGCTGATCGCCACCTCGCTCGCCTTCGCCGGCGGCCGCGGCCGCAAGGTGGACGGCGGCTGGGAAGTGACCGGACGCTGGCCGCTCTCCTCGGGCGTCGACAATTCCGATTGGAACATGCTGGGCTTCATGGTGCGCGACGAGGGCGGCGCCATCGTCGACCAGCGCTTCGCGCTCGCCCATCGCTCGGAGTACGAGATCATCGACACCTGGCATGCCGTGGGCCTGTGCGGCACGGGGTCGAAGGACGTCGCGGTCAAGGCGCTGTTTGTCCCTGAGCGACGCACGCTCTCGGCCTGGGCCTTCAACGGCAAGCCGCATCCTGGCTCGTCGGTGAACGACACGCCCCTCTTCCGCCTGCCGCTGCTGGCGCTCGGGCCCTATGTGCTGTCCGGCGTCATGCTGGGCTGCGCCCAGGGCGCCTATGACTTGGTGGTGGGAGCAGCGCGCAAGCGCAACGCCACCAACACGGGCGTGCCGGTCAACGTCAATCCGACGGTCCAGATCAAGGTCGCCGAGGCGAGTGCGCGCATCGACAACGCCGAAGTGATCATGAAGCGGGCCTGCGAGCACGCCATGGCCGTCGCCCGCTCGGGCGCCGAGCCCAGGCACGAGGACAAGGTGCGCTATCGCCGCGACGCCTTCTTCGCCACGCGGGCCTGCCTGGAGGCGGTCGACCTGTTGATGACGATCGCAGGCTCGGGCGGCCTCTACACCGCCGGGCCGATGCAGCGACTGTTCCGCGACGCGCATGCCTGCAATGCGCACGTGATGTTCTCGCCTGAGATTCAAGGTGCGATCTTCGGCCAGCACGCGCTCGGCTCCCCAGGACCGGCGCCCCTGCTCTAGCCACCCGCAACCTTGATCCGTGCCGGGCATTTTCCGAGTGGGGGCCTGCATGGAGCAAGCACATGACCGTGAAGCTCAACCACACCATCGTCATGGCCCACGACCATGATAAATCCGCGCTGTTCCTCAGCGAGCTGCTCGGCCTCGACGCGCCGATCCGCCTCGGTCCTTTTGCCGTGGTGACCGTGGGCGATGCGCTCACTCTGGATTTCATGAAGACCGAGAGCGACGTCACCTCCCAGCACTATGCCTTCCTGGTGAGCGAAGTCGAGTTCGACCAGATCTTCGCGCGCATCAAGGCGCGCAACTTGCCGTACTGGGCGGATCCCGGTCAGTCGAAACGCAACGAGATCAACCGGTGGGATGACGGCCGCGGCGTCTATTTCGAAGATCCCAACGGGCATCTTCTCGAGATCCTCACGCGCTGCTACGGGAGCGCCGGCACGTCGACGGATTATCCGCATCCGCTCGTCGCCGAGAAAGTGGAACGCCAGGATATTTCCGATCAGTCGGTCGCCCGCGCCGTGCGGTAGGCCGCCATCAGGCCCTGGTATTCCTCCATCGCCGGGAAGCGCTCGTAGCTGCGCTCGGCGCCGGTCGCGGCCCAGGCCAGCTTCTCGGCGGTCTGCGTCTCAAGCCACGGCGCGAACCAGGACGGATCGTCGAGCAGAGTGGCGCGGACGTTGACGAAGCCCATGGCGGCGCGCGGCCGGGTGAACACCCAGCTCTTGCACCAGTCGCAGTGATGGTGATCGGCGATGTCACCGTGCATCCCGCCGATCACCGGCTCGCCGGCGATCACGGCAAAGCCGCCTTCGGGCATGACGATGGTGGTCGAGAAGGCGCTGGCCGTCATGCGCTGGCAACCGCGGCAGTGACAGGCTGCCTCCAGCCACGGCGGTTCGGTGAGCCTGAAACGCACGCCGCCGCAGCGGCAGCCGCCTTCGACCGGCAGTTTGGGCATCGCCATCGGTTGTCTCCCCTCCATTCGGCGGGCTAGGATCAGGCCAATAAACACACGTCTCGGGAGGACGTTCCAGATGCGCATCAAGCGTCGCACTTTCAACTCGCTCGCTGTCGCGGGCGCGGCCACCGGCTTTGCCGGCACGGCCAACGCACAGGCCAAGCCGCTCACCATCGGCTTCGGCATGGCGCTGACCGGCGGTCTTGCGCCCAACGGCAAGGCGGCGCTGCTCGCCATGCAGATCGCCGAGGAGGACATCAACGCCCGTGGCGGCATCCTCGGCCGGCCGGTCAAGCTCGTGTACTACGACGACCAGTCCAATCCCTCGACGGTGCCCGGCCTCTACACGAAGCTGATGGACGTCGACAAGGTCGACGTCGTGGTGAGCGGCTACGCCACCAACATGATCGCGCCGGCGATGCCGGTGGTGATGCAGAAGGATCGCACCTTCTTCTCGCTGCTCGGCCTCGCCGTGAATTCCGAGTTCCACTATCCGCGCTACTTCTCGATCACGCCGACCGGCGGACCGAAGCCCAAGGAGTCCTTCGCCGAGGGCTTCATGGAAGTGGCGATGGCGCAGAATCCCAAGCCGCAGACGCTGGCCGTGATCGGCGCCGACGCGGAGTTTCCGCGCAACGCCATGGAAGGCGTGCGCAACATCGCGAAGAAGTACAATCTCAAGATCGTCTACGACAAGACCTACCCGCCGACCACGGCCGACTACACGCCGGTGGTGCGCGCGGTGGCGGCGACCAATCCCGACATCTTCTTCGCCTGCTCCTATCCGCCCGATTCGGTGGGCATCATCCGCGCCAGCCACGAGATCGGCTTCAAGCCCAAGATCTACGGCGGCGGCATGGTCGGCCTGCAGGCGACGGCCATCAAGACCCAGCTCGGACCGCTGCTGAACGGCATCGTGGTCTACGACTTCTGGCTGCCATGGGCGGGCTTCGCCTCCGATGAAGGCCGCGCCTTCGTGAAGAAGTACCAGACGAAGTCTCAGGCGGCCGGCGTCGATCTCCTGGGCTACTACCTGCCGCCGTTCGGCTACGCCCTGATGCAGGTCGTCGAGCAGACGATCAAGGGCGCGGGCGGCACCGACGACGCCAAGATGGCCGAGTTCGCCAAGAAGACCACCTTCAAGACGGTGGTGGGCGACATCAAGTTCGACAAGGACGGCGAATGGGAGACCGCGCAGGTCATGGCCGTCCAGTTCCAGGGCGTCCAGGGCAACGGTGTCGAGCAGTTCACCGATCCCAAGACGGAAGTGATCCTGTGGCCGACCCAGTACAAGACCGGCAACATCATCTATCCGTACGATCCGAAGAAATGACAGGGAGCGCGCTATCGCGCTGCCTGTCATCCCGAGCCGCAGGTGAGGGATCTTTCGTTTGCGCGATCACGCCCCGAGATAGAACTCGCGGATCAGCTCGTTGTTGTTCAGCGCCTCGGCGGATTCGCCTTCGAAGGCGATCTTGCCGTGGACGATGACGTAACCGCGGTCGGCGATGCGGATGGCCTGCGTGAAGTTCTGCTCGGCCATCAGGACGCTGAGGTTGTAACCCTCCTTCAGCTCCTTGATCTTGTCGATGGTGCGACTGACGAGCAGCGGCGCCAGGCCGACCGAGGGCTCGTCGATCAAGAGGATGCGCGGCGCCGACATCAGGGCGCGGGCGAGCGCCAGCATCTGCTGCTCGCCGCCCGACATGCTGCCGGCGAGCTGGCTCGCCCGCTCCTTCAGCCGCGGGAAGGTTTCCAGGCAGAAGTCGAGGTTTCGGTTGATCTGCGAACGCGCCTTGGGCCGGAAGGCGCCGAGCAGCAGGTTCTCGGTCACCGTGAGCTTGGGGAAGAGCCTTCGGCCCTCGGGCACGAAGCCGATGCCGAGATCGACGATCTCCTCGGTCGAGCGGCCGACCAGCTCGTGATCGGTGCCGTCGATCGTGGCTTTGATGCTGCCCTTGTTGGGCCGCACGATGCCCATGACCGACTTCATCAGCGTCGACTTGCCGTTGCCGTTGGTGCCGAGCAGCGCCACCGTCTCGCCGGCGCCGACCGCAAGCGACACGCCGTCGAGCACGCGGACCGCGCCGTAGCCCGCGTCGATGCCGGCGATGGTGAGGCTATTCGCCAAGGTAGGCCCTCACGACTTCGGGGTCGCGCACGACGTCCTTGGGGTTGCCGTCGGCGATCTTCTTGCCGGCCACCAGCACGGCCAGCCGCTGCGAGAACTCCATCACCGCCCGCATGATGTGCTCGATCATGATCACGGTGACGCCCTGCTCGTTCAGCCGGATCAAGAGCGCGATGATCTCGTCGACCTCGGCGTGGCTCAACCCCGCCATCGCCTCGTCGGACATCAGCAGCTTGGGATCGGCCGCCATGGCGCGGGCGAGCTCGAGCTTGCGCATCTCGATCTGCGTCAGGTCGCGCGGCATCTGGCGCGCCTTGGCCGCCAACCCGACCATGCCCAGAAGCTCCAGGCAGCGCTCGTCGATCGCCGCACCGTGCAGATGCCCGCCGGCCCGCGCGTTCACCGAGTAGAGGATCGGAATGCGCACGTTCTCGGCCAGCGACAGGCTGGCGAAGGGCCGCGGCAGCTGGAAGCTGCGCGCCAGGCCGCGTCGCGTGCGCTGATGCGCCGTGAGACCGTCGAGCGCCTCGTCGGCGAAGCGCACGCTGCCGGTCTCGTTGTGCAGCGTGCCACAGATGCAGTTGACCAGGGTCGACTTGCCCGAGCCGTTGGGCCCGATCAGGCCGAGCCGCTCGCCCGGCTGCACCTCGAGGTCGATGCCGTCGAGCGCGACGAAACCGCCGAAGCGCTTGCTCAGACCCGAGACCGTGAGCAGCGCGCTCATCGCTTCTTCCTCTGGAACAGGCCGACGATGCCCTGCGGCGCCAGGATGACGAAGGCCACCATGAGCACGCCCGCCACCAGCACGTTGACGGCCGAGGAGATCGTCACCCGCAGGTACTCCTGCAGGCCGCCCACCAGCACCGCGCCGATCACCGGCCCCAGCCAGCTCCCGGTGCCGCCGATCAGCGGCATGGCGATGGCGTTCACCGCATAATTCAGGCTGAACCCCGAGGCCGGATCGAGATAGGTCACGTAGTAGGGCAACGGCGCGCCGGCCATGCCCATGAAGCCGCCCGACAGGCCGGTGGCGATCAATTTCAGCCGCAAGGTCGGCACGCCGGAGGCCTCGGCCGCCGCCTCGTCGTCGCGGATGGCGGCGAAGCCGTAGCCAAGGGCCGAGCGTTCGATGGCGCGGGCCGTCGCCAGCACGATGACGCACATGCCCAGCATCAGCAGGAAGAGGTATTGCACGTACTCGCCGCCGATCAGCGGCGCCACGCGCGGGCGCAGCACATAGGCGCCGCGCGCGCCGCCGACGAAATCCCAGTTGGTGATCAAGGTCTGCACCACGACGGCGAGGGCCAAAGTGGCGATGGAGAAGAACACGCCGCGCAGCCGGAGCGTGAGATAGCCGGTGCCGATCCCGACCAGGCCCGCCAGCACGCCGCCGACCAGGATCATCACCGGCAAGGGCAGCGTCGGCATGAGCTTGTGCAGCACCACGGTCGAATAGGCGCCGATGGCGAAGAAGGCGGTGACGCCGAAATTCACGTAGCCGGTGTAGCCGCCCAGGATGTTCCAGGCGGTGCCCAGCACGATGTACTGCGCCACCACGTAGGCCATGAAGAAGGCGTAGCTGTTGTCGTACCAGCGGCCGATCGCGAAGATGGCGGCGGCGATGGCGATCAGCGCCAGGATGAACGGCAGCCCGCGCAGGCCCGGTGCGGCCGCGATGGCCGTCTTATCGACCAAGGATGCCACTGGGCCGCACCGCCAAGGTGATGAGCAGGATGCCGAAGGCCACCGCCGGCGCCCATGACGGGCCGAAGAAGGTGGCGGTCAGGCTCTCGGCGATGCCGAGCGTCATGGCCGCGATCACCATGCCGGGGAAGCTGCCGAGCCCGCCCAGCACGACGATGGCAAAGACACGGCCGATATATTCTCGACCGATCGACGGCTCGACTGGCTGGATGATGATCAGGCAGGCGCCGGCCAGCGCCGCCGTGGCGATCGACAGGCCGAAGGCGATGCGCTTGATCTTGACCGGATTGGCCGCCATCAGGCGCAGCGCACCCTGATCCTGGGCCACCGCCTGGACGGCGCGCCCGACGAAGGTGCGCGACAGGAAGAGCTGCAGGCCGACCACCATGACCATCGCCACCAGGAAGGGCACGAGCAGCCGCAGCGGCAGGTCGAACAGGCCGAGGCTGATGCTGGGCCCGATGTAACCCGCCTGGACGGTTCGGTAGTCGACCCCGAACGTCAGCACCAGCGCCACCTCGGTGATGAACAGCAGGCCGAAGAAGAACGACAGGCCACGCAGCGACTGGTCGTCGCGCCGCTCGAAGGCGACGTAATAGACCTGATAGGCCAGCATGCCGAGCAGGTAGAAGACCGGCAGCGCGATCACCGCAGCCAGGATCGGATCGACCCCGAACACCGTGTTGCCGATGAAGGCGACGTAGGAGCCGAGCAGGATGAAGGCGGGGTGGGCGATGTTGACGATGTCGAGCAGGCCGAAGGAGATGGCGATGCCGACCGACACCGCGGCATAGAAGCCGCCGAGCAGCAGCCCGGAGACGATGGCATTGATCAGCAGGTCAACGGAAAAACCGTCCATGGCCGCCGGATCAATCTCGGTGCGTGGCGACAGTTCCGCAGGCCTGCGCAGACATTGTGCCTCCCCTCGTGTGCACCCTGGCGGATGCAATGGCGATGTTTCCGCCTTCGTGCGCAGTACGCGCGGAAAGCAGGATGGCGGTACCGCAGGCTTTTGACAATGATTTCCGATCTTGGGGGTTTCCGATCGGGAGTTTCCGATCGGCCGGCGATCAAAGGACGACGCATCGACTTTTGTGCCATAACCGCCCGATGCCATTAGCTCCTCCCGTCGGAGTTGTGATCGCCAATCACAACAACAGCGCTTTCGTCGCGAAGGCGATCGACTCGGTGGCTTGCCAGACCGTCCGCGATCTGCACGTGGTCGTCGTCGACGATGCCTCGACGGACGCGTCGGACGAGGCCATCCGCCGCTCTCTTGAGCGCCTTGACGACGCGCGGTTTCGCTACGTGAAGCTCTCGACCAACATCGGCCAGGCCGGCGCCTTGCGCCGTGGCATGGCCGAACTCGACACGCCGTTCGTCTGCTTCCTCGATTCGGACGATCTCTGGTACGACGACTTCGTCGCCCGACACCTCGCCGTCCACATGAACGCCGACTTTCCCGTCGCGCTGACCTATTGCGATTCGCATATCATCGATGCCGACGACCGCATCCTGGCGGGGACTGCCTGGTGGTTCGATTCGGACAAGCCACAGGCCAAGGCCGAGAGAGCGATCACGCCGTCGCTGATGCCGGCTTTCGAGCCGGCAAGCGGCGAGCTCACCTATCCGCAAAGCAACGGCGTCACCTTCCATCCGCAGTGGACTCCGGCGGGCGCCACCAACACGACGGCGAGCATGATGTTCCGCCGCGCCTTCGTCGATCTGGTGCTCGTGCCGCCGAGTCACGAGCTCCGCCTCTACGTCGATTTCTACCTGTCGACCTTCGCCTGCCTGATGACGGGCGCGATCGCCATTCATGACGCGCTCTACGGCTACCGCATGCATGGCGGCAACAGCCATTCCAACGCCACGGTGCCGGGCGGCGCCTACAACTCCGCCAAGCGCGAGTGGGCGCCGATCCGCGCCTACGTGTTGACGATGGTGCAGAGGGTGCTGCGCGACGAAGGCGAGGCCTTGCGGCTGACCTTCGGCGAGGAACGCCATTCGATTGCCGAGCGGCTGATGGCGGAAGCCGTCGGCGCGCTTGCGATGGGACGCGTGGCGCCGGCGAGGGCACGGCTGCCGGAACTGGTGCTGGGCCTGCTGGACGGCCTGTCGCGCCTCGGACTGCGCGGCCGTTCGTGACGATTCGAAGCGAACGCTCCCCTGCCCAGGCGAGGAGCAAGAGTGCCATCTTCACCGGCGTGGCGCGGGACTGCGCGCCGCATCTGCCGGGCGTGCTCGAAAACCTCGAGCGATTTGCAGCGACCTATCGCACGGCATCCTTCCTGTTCGTCGTCAGCGACAGCAAGGACGACACGCGCGCCATCCTCGAGCACTGGCTGGCCGATGGGCGATCCGGCCGGGTGATCGACCTTGGCGCCCTGGAAGAGCGGCTGCCGAAGCGGACCGAACGCATAGCCTTCGCCCGCAATGCCGGCCTCGATGCCGTCGATGCCGGCCACGACCATCTCGTCGTCGCCGACCTCGACGATGTTCTAGCGCGCCCGGCCGACGCGGACGCCTTCGCCCGGGCGGCAGCCTGGCTCGATGCCGATCCGGAGCGTGCCGGTGTCACCGCCAATGCCGCGCCGCGCTACTACGACGTCTGGGCGCTGCGCCATGAACGCTGGTGTCCCGACGATTGCTGGCATCCGATCTGGGGCCGCCCGCCCGGCGAGACTTTCGAAGCCGCCAAGTTCCGCGAAGTCTTCACGCGGCAGATCGAAATCCCGCCGTCGCTGCCGCCGATTGCCGTGCGCTCGGCCTTCGGCGGTCTCGGCATCTATCGCCTGCCCGCCGTGCTGAAAGCCCGCTACCACGGAGTCGACGCCAGGGGTCGTGAGACCTCCGAGCACGTCGCCTTCAACACGGCGATCGGCCGCGCCGGCGGACGGCTTCACATCTTCCCCGCGCTGCAGGTGCACGCGCCGCGTCAGCACCTCTACCAGCCGTCGGAATTCAAATGGCGCTGGCGCATGACCATGATGGCGCGGCGCACGGCCGAGATCGCCCGTCCGTCGTGGCGCCGCATGCTCGCCCCGACATGAAGGCGCTGATCATCGATCCGGCGCTCCATTCGCTGGGCGGCCACCACTTCAACGCCGTGCAGCGCCTGCAGGACGAGCTTGCTCGATTGGGCGTGGCCGCGCCGTGCCTGGGCTCGGCTTACGCCGATCGCGGCGTCGTCGATGGGCTCGACTGCACGCCCACCTTCACACGGTCGGTTTATGGACGATCCTACGCGACGTCTGGCGAGTTCGCAGGCAGCGTCGAGGAGACCGGCCGGCAGCTGGCCGAGGCGATGCGTCGGCTGGGCACGCCGGATCTCATCATCCTGCCATGCTGCGATCAGGTGGCGGCGATGGCGCTGGCACGACAGCTGAAGCGTTCCTGGCCACGGCCGCGACCGCGCCTCCTGCTGTGGCTGCTCTACGGGCCGCATCACCTCAAGACGCCGGACGACCCTGCGGCAGCGGACCCGGACGGCGAAGCGCGCGCCGCCTTCACCGCACTCGCCGCCAACGCCGGCGGCGTCGAGGCTTATTGCGAGACCCCGGCGATGGCCGACTTCTACCGCAACCTCGTGCCGTTCGAGGTCGGCGTCATGCCGGGCCCAGGGCTGCCGGCGCGGGCCCGCGCCGCCCGAGACGCAGAGGGGCCGCCGGTCGTCTCCTGCATCGGCTTCGCCAATCGGGCCAAGGGCTATCGCCTGCTGCCGCAGGCCGTGCAGTGCGTCCTCGACCATCATCGCGACGCCAGGTTCATGATCCATGGCATCGTCAAGGGATCCGATGCCGAGGCCGACCAGCCGCTGTTCGATCGCCTGGCCGCTCTCGGCGGGCGGGTCGAGGTCCGGCAGGAGGTGCTCACCTCTGGCGAGTATCTGGCCCGATTGGCCGAGGCCGACCTGTTGCTGCTGCCCTACGACCCCGATGTCTACCGCCGGCGCGGTTCGGGGGTGTTCGCGGATGCCCATCATGTCGGCATACCCGTGGTCGCCCCGAAGGACTGCGCTTTTGCCCGGCCGGCCTTCGACGACGGTTGGGGCGTGGCGATGAAGAACTATGACGGCAACAGCCTTGGCAGTGCGATCCTGGAGGCCCTTGACCGGCTGGCCCCGCTCAGCGCCTGTGCGGCCGGGGCCGGCGGCAGGGTGCGGGATGACCTCGGCCGAGTCCTCGGCGCGTCGGTCGCGGGCCTTGCCGGGCGGCCCACTGGCTTGGCGGCTCGCCTGGTCGGGTTCCTGCGGCGATTCCAGCCGAGAAACGCCCCCCGATCCGCCTAAGTTCGGCTCGAATCGGCGTGCATTGAGGGCAATTGTGGTAAGTTCCAGTGGTACCGCGGTAGCCAGGTTCAACCGTGGATTTTCAAGGACATAGGACCCAGCGCTCAATGTCGCCGGCAAGACCAGCCCTGAAGCGGACTTCTGAACTGTCGGCGGCACTCGCCCGCTGTCGCCATGCCCTGATCGGCATCGGCGTCTTCACGGCCGCCATCAACCTGCTGCAGCTGACCGGCCCGCTGTTCATGCTGGAAGTCTACGACCGGGTTCTGCCCGGCCGCAGCGTCCCCACCCTGGTGGCCATCAGCGCGCTCGCGCTAGTGATGTTCGCCTTCCAGGGCCTGCTCGACGTCCTGCGCAGCCGCGTCCTGGTGCGCATCGCCGCCTCGGTCGACGAGACGTTGAGCCACCGCGTGTTCGACCTCGCGACCAAACTGCCGCTCAAGGCCATCACGCCGCCCTCCTTCCAGCCGGTGCACGATCTCGACCGCATCCGCTCGTTCATGTCGACGGTCGGACCGGCGGCCTTCTTCGACCTGCCGTGGATGCCGCTCTATCTCGGCATCTGCTTCGTGTTCCATCCGCTGATCGGCTGGGCCGCCACGGTCGGCGGCCTGATCCTGATCGCCATAACCATCGCCACCGAGTTCCTGAGCCGACGGCCGGCACGCGAAGCCCAGTCCGTCGCCGAGGGCCGCCTGGGGCTCGCCGAATCGAGCCGCCGCAACGCCGAGGTCGTGCAGGCCATGGGCATGGCGGGCCGCCTCAACGCCCTGTGGCACGATCACAACCGGCGCAATCTCGCCGCCCAGCAGCGCGTCGCCGACATCTCGGGCGGCATGGCGGCGCTGTCCAGGATCCTGCGCATGGTTCTGCAGTCGGCCGTGCTGGGCATCGGCGCCTGGCTGGTGATCAACCAGCAGGCCACCGCCGGCATCATCATCGCGAGCTCGATCCTGACCTCGCGCGCCCTGGCGCCGGTCGAAGTCACCCTCGCCCATTGGCGCAGCTTCATCTCGGCCCGCCAGAGCTGGCGGCGGCTGAACGGGCTTCTGGGTACGGTCCCGGCAGAGCAGTCGCGCATGGACCTGCCGCGGCCCAAGGAGACGCTGACGGTCGAAGCGGTCGGCGTCAATCCTCCAGGCACCAACCGCATCGTCGTGCAGGGCGTCGCCTTCCAGCTCAAGGCTGGCCAGGGGCTGGGCGTGATCGGACCCAGCGCTTCGGGCAAGTCGTCACTGGTGCGGGCGATCGTCGGCGTGTGGCCGGCGCTGCAGGGCAAGATCCGCATTGACGGCGCCGCCATCGACCAGTGGACGCCCGAGACGCTCGGCCCGCACATCGGCTACCTGCCGCAGGACATGGAGCTGTTCGCGGGCAGCGTCGCCGAGAACATCGCCCGCTTCGAGCCCGACGCACCGTCGGAAAAGGTGATTGCCGCGGCCAAGGCGGCGAGCGTCCATGAGCTGATCCTGGCCCTGCCCAACGGCTACGAGACCCAGGTCGGCGATTCCGGCAATTCCCTGTCGGCCGGCCAACGCCAGCGCATCGGGCTGGCCCGCGCGCTCTACGGCGATCCGTTCCTGGTCGTGCTCGACGAGCCCAACTCCAACATCGACCGCGAGGGCGACGAGGCGCTGACCAAGGCCATCCTCGGTGTGCGCGCCCGCGGCGGCATTGTCGTCGTCGTCTGCCACCGGCCCTCGGCATTGGCCGGTGTCGACATGGTGCTGGTCATGCTGAACGGCCGCCAGCAGGCATTCGGTCCGAAGGAGCAGGTCTTGCAGCCGCCACAGCAGCAACAGCCGGCAGCAGCGCCCGCCGCGCGCCTGCTTCAGCCGATGACGGTGCATGCCGGCGGCCGGCCGCAGGAGGCCCCGTGAGCGCCCAGCAATCCCTCCGTCGCCATCTCGTGACCGGTGTCGCCTCCGTGGCGGTCCTGATGTTCATCATCTTCGGCTGGGGGACGCTCAGCGAGATCTCGGGCGCGGTCATCGCGCCGGGCAAGCTGGTGGTCGACAGCAACGTCAAGAAGGTGCAGCACCCGACGGGCGGCGTGGTCGGCGATCTCAAGGTCAAGGACGGCGATCGCGTCAAGAAGGGCGACATCGTGGTGCGCCTCGACGAGACGCAGGCTCGCACCAGCCTCGCCATCGTCACCAAGGCGCTCGACGAGATGGAGGCGCGCCAGGCCCGCCTGGAAGCCGAGCGCGACGGCGCCGACAAGGTCACCTTCCCGGCCGATCTCCTCGCCCGCGACAAGGAGCCCGAGGTCGCGCAGGCAATGAAGAGCGAGCAGCGGTTGTTCGAGCTGCGCCGCTCGGCACGCGAGGGGCAAAAGGCGCAGCTGCTGGAGCAGATCGATCAGCTCAAGCAGCAGATCGTGGGCAACGATGAGCAGGTGGCCGCCAAGTCCAAGGAGATCGAGTGGAACCAGCAGGAGCTGGGCGGCATCCGCGGCCTGTGGAAGCAGAACCTGGTGCCGTTCAACCGCGTGACCACGCTGGAGCGCGACTCCGCCCGCCTGCACGGCGAACGCGGGGCGCTGACCGCCTCGATCGCCCAGGCCAAGGGACGCATCTCCGAGATCCAGCTGAAGATCCTGCAGATCGACGAGGACCTGCGCACCGAGGTCGGCAAGGAGCTCGCCGAGATCCGCGGCAAGCGTGCCGAGCTCACCGAACGGCGGGTGGCGGCCGACGACCAGCTGAAGCGCATCGACCTTGTGGCGCCGCAGGACGGCACGGTCTTCCAGCGCTCGATCCACACGATCGGCGGCGTGATCCAGGCCGGCGAGGTGCTGATGCTGGTCGTGCCCGACGCCGACGAGCTGATCATCGAGGCCAAGGTGTCGCCGCAGGACGTCGACCAGATCCACATCGGCCAGGCCGCGGTCGTGCAGTTCGCCGCCTTCAACCGGCGCACCACGCCCGAGCTGAACGGCGAGGTGATCGGCATCGGCGCCGACATCACCCAGGACGACAAGCGCAACGAGGCGTACTACGCCGTGCGCATCCGCATCTCGGACAAGGAGATGGCGCGTCTGGAAGGCCTGCAGCCGATGGCCGGCATGCCGGTCGAGGTCTTCATCAAGACCTCGCCGCGCACCGTGGTCTCCTATCTCACCAAGCCCCTGCGCGAGCAGTTCGATCGGGCGTTCCGCGGCCGCTGACCGGCTTCGTCAGTTCGTCAGGCGAATGAAATCGTTGCCGGCAAAGGGGCGGCGCGCCTGCTTGGCGTTCGCCCCGTCGTTGCCGCCGTCCGCGCTGGTATTGCCCTCGACGGTGTCGAAGGTCGCGTCGTTCAGCCCCAGGACGAAGCCTGTGTGAGAGAAGCTCGCCCCATCGCGGACGACAAAGATGTAGCCGGGCTTGAGTTTCGAGCGACGATCCATCGCTGTGTTGAGCTCGGCCGCATTCACCAGCCTCCCCGAGGCCCTGGCTTCGTTGACGAGCGTCGGTACGAAGACTTGTCGGTTGAACGGCATGTCGATCTTCAGCTCGCGGCAGGCCTGGTCGACGACGAAGCAGACGAAGCCCGCGCACCATAGCTGGTCCTCTCCGTCACGCCCCGCCATATAGAGCCTGACCCAGGGGCCGCGATTGTTGCCGCCGATCTCGATGGGCTTCTGCGCCAGGTGTTGCCTGGCGACCGTGATCACGAGCGCGTCGAGCGACATCGCGCTGGCGTTCTCGATCTTTGCCAGCGCCTTTCGCATCGGCGCCGTCAGCAGGTCCCACGTCTGTTCGTCGAGTTCCCCCGACGGCGGCCGCCCCTGGCCGGTCTGGAAGGCCTTGAGCTGATCTGCCGTCCCTGAGCCGAAGTCGGAATCGAGGGGTGCCGCGAAACCGTGGATGCGCAGCCACTCCTGGACGCGCTTGACGCCGCTTCCGGCGGCGCCCTGCTTGAGCAGCCCCGGATAGGCAAGCTCACGGGCAATGTGCGGAATGGCGGCCGCGCTGGCCTCGACGGCGACCGGACCGACAGGTGACGCCGCCGAAGCGACAGGCGGCGGCACCGGCGGACCGGCTGCCGGCGCCACTGCCGGACTGGCAGCGGGCGGCGCCGGTGCACTGGCAGGCGGCGCCACTGCTGCGTTGGCAGGTGGCGCCACTTGCTGTTCGACCGTCACGGCGCCGAGATCGACCAGCGCCTTCAGGATGACGGCCGCCCCGAGCTGGCGAGACACGAACCCGGGGTCGAACACTCCGTCGGCGACGTACTTGCCCTTCTTGTAGTGCGTCGAGCCGCTCCACAGATAGGGCGTGGGAATGCCACGGCGCTTGTACTCGTTGTTGATGCCGTTGAAGCGATGCCAGTTGAACAGGACGTTCGGCAGCGACCAGTCCGTGATGCGATCGAGCCGTTCGAACTGTATGGCGTCGCGCGCGCTCTGCTCCCAGGTGAATGGCGGCGGGCCTGGCGGGCGACCCGCTGGAACCTGGGTGGTGCGCCCCGAGATCGGGTCGCCGTTATGCAGATGCTGGTCGAACCGCATGCTGCATTCCATGCAATGGACAACGGCAACGAACCACCACGGCACCGGCATGCCGGCGACCGCCGCGGCATAGCGCGGCTTGTTGGCGACGATCTTCTGGGCGATCGCCGTCGCCTGCTTCTGCCAATCAGCATGGCTGAACGACAGCGTATTCCAGAGCTGCCGGTAGTTTTCCGACCATTCGGCGCTGACCTGGGGAACCGTGGTCGGGGGCGCAGGGTCGGCAACAGGCGGCGGTGCCGGTGGAGGTGCGGTTGGGCCGGCGTCCGCGAAGTCGTTTGGCGGCAGGTCCTTCGCCCTGAACGGCCGCTCATGGTTGGCCGGCGCTTCGGCGGTTCCGAACGGCCATGCCAGGACGATGCGGGTCAGCGCCTCCAGGCGCGTCCTGTAGGTGACGAGGCGATTGGCGGCAGCCTGAAGGTCGGCAAGGGCGAGCCGGTCGAGCTCGTCGTCGATTTCACCCAGGAGAGCCCTGAGCTGCTCTCTCTTCGCGGTATCGCCCGCGTCTCTCGCCGCCCGGCTGGCGGCGGCGACCTTGGCGCGCAGGGCCTCGAGTTCGGCTTGTGTCTCTGGAAGCGTTGGCATGGCCCCCTCCACCCCTGATCATTGCTTGAGGCGTATCGCCTTCATCTGCTCAGCAAAGACCTTGAGTTCGATCGACGCATCGGTAAGGCCGGAGATGCGCGCCGCCGCGTCGTTGCTTTTCGCCGCCGCCACCGCCTGGTCGAGCGCAATCAGGCTCTTGTCCATCAGCAGGACCCAGCCGGCGAGGAGCTCGCGCTTGTTGGCCAGCACGCGCTCGGCATCGGGCGAGCGACCGGTGTCGGTCTCGTCGGAACCGCGCACGACCAGGCTGCGCCGCATGATCTGATACATCGGCGCGGTGGCCTTGCGCAGCTCGACCAGCAGCATCCGCATCTCGGGGTAGGCCCTTACCAGTTCCTGCCTGAAGGCTTCGCGGCTGGCTGCGGTCTCCGCGGTCCTGAAGATCGGCTCGGCGATCTTGAGCGCGCCGGTCGTCGCGATAAGGACAGCGTCGGCCCCGACGACCGCAGCCGGCCCGCCCAGCGCCACGCTTCCCGCCGAAATGCCGGCAGCCGTGTTGGTCGCCAGCAGAGAGAACCGGGCGGTCAGCACGCCGGCCGCCTCGCCGTTGGTCAAGCCGACGAGCGCCTCGTTGTAGATCTTGAGCGACCTCAGCGAGGCCCTGAACGAGGCGGTGATGGGGGGATCGGCGATGTCGAGATAGTACGCCGCGTTGTCGGGATCGAAGACGGCCGGATTGAGCTGGCGACCACCAACGGTCCGTTCCGCCTGTCCGACGATGTCGAGCACGGCGTCGCCCTGCTCGTACTGGGCGTTGAATGCCAGGACATAGGCGTTGTACTGCGGCACGGCCTGCGCGCAGCCGGCGAGGCATCCAAGCAGAAGCAGAGCCAGACTGGAAAGATGGCGTCTCGCGACATCAACCATGGACTGCCCCACTGCAATCTGGCGCCTGTGTGCCAGAGTAACATCGGCGAGAATGTGGCCAAACACACATCCGCTGCAGCGGGCGTCACTCCGCCGGGTTGGCGGCCTTTTCGGTGGCGCCCGTGGCCCGGCGGCCACGGGACCGTGTCAGCAGCCTGAAGAACAGCGGCACGAACAGGATGGCAACGAAGGTCGCCGCCAGCATGCCGCCGATCACGCCGGTGCCGATCGAATGGCGGCTGGCCGAGCCCGCACCGGTGCTGATGGCAAGCGGCAGCACGCCCAGGATGAAGGCGAGCGAGGTCATGATGATCGGGCGGAAGCGCAGCCGGGCGGCCTCGATGGCGGCGTCGTAGACCGAGCGGCCCTGTTGGTAGCGCTGCGAGGCGAACTCGACGATCAGGATGGCGTTCTTGGCCGCGAGCCCGATCAGGGTGACGAGACCGATCTGGAAATAGACGTCGTTGTCGAGGCCGCGCAGCCAGATCGCCACCAGGGCGCCCAGCACGGCGAAGGGCACGGCGGTCAGCACGGCGAGCGGCAGCGACCAGCGTTCGTACTGCGCGGCCAGGATCAGGAACACCATGATCAGGCCGAAGACGAAGCCGAGCTGGCCCGAGCCGCGGGTCGCCAGCTCCTGGTAGGCCGACCCGATCCAGCCGATGGTGAAGTCGGGCGACAGCGTCTTGGCGACGACGTCCTGCATGGCGGCGATCGCCTGGCCTGACGAGTAGCCCGGCGCAGGGCCGCCTAAAATCTTGGCGGCCGGGAAGATGTTGAAGCGGTCGACCGTGTCGGGCCCCAGGACGCGGGTGAAGGTCACCAGCTCGTTCAACGGCACCATGGCGCCGGTGTCGGCGCGCACGAAGACATGGCGCAGGTCGTCGGGCGATTCACGGAAGTCGGCTTCGGACGACAGGCTGACGCGATAGGTGCGGCCATACAGCGAGAAGTCGTTGACATAAAGGCTGCCGAACGAGCTCTGCATGGTCTCGAAGATCACGTTGATCGGGATGCCGAGGGCGCGCGCCTTGTCGCGATCGACGTCGGTGCGGTACTGCGGCACCGCCGCCGTGAAGGTGGTCTGAACGCCGCGCAGCTCGGGCCGCTGGTTGGCTGCCGCCACGACCTTGTTGGTCGCCTCGGCCAAGCCGCTCAAGGAGCCGCCGGAGCGGTCCTGCAGGAAGAACTCGAAGCCGCCGGTGACGCTGATGCCGATGATCGGCGGCGGATTGAAGCCAATGACGATGCCGTCCTTGAAGTTGGCGTTGATGGCCGCCAGCCCCGGCGCGACGTTGCGCGCATCCTCCTTGGGATCCTTGCGCTGCGACCAGTCCTTGAGCGTGACGAAGGAAATGCCGGAATTGGTCTTGAGCGCGCGCGACAACAGGTCGAAGCCCGAAAAGGTGACGACATTGGCCACCGCCGGGTTCTTCATCAACGCTGTCGTCGCCTCCTTGGTCACCTCGCGGGTGCGCGAGATGGCGGCCGCGGGCGGCAGCACCGTCACCATGAAGACGTAGCCCTGGTCCTCGGCCGGGACCAGGCTGCCGGGGATGCGCTGGAACAGGGCGAACACCGCGCCCAGCACGAGGACGAACCCCAGGCACCCCAGCACCGTCCGGCGCAGCAGGAAGCCGACGCCGCCGGTGTAGCGCGCCGTCAGCCAGGCGAAGGAGCGGTTGAACCAGGCGAACGGCCGCCATGGCGGGCCGTGCGCGGGCTTCAGCAGCAGCGCCGCCAGCGCCGGGGTAAGCGTCAGGGCGACGATGCCGGAGATCACCACCGAGACGGCGATGGTGACGGCGAACTGACGATAGAGCTCGCCCGCAAGACCGCCCAGGAACGACACCGGGATGAACACCGCGCACAGCACCAGGACGATGGCGACGACGGGACCGGTCACCTCCTGCATGGCCTGGATCGCTGCCTCGCGCGGCCCCTTGCCCTCGCTCGACATGATGCGCTCGACGTTCTCCAGCACGACGATGGCGTCGTCGACGACGATGCCGATCGCCAGCACCAGGCCGAAAAGCGTCAAGAGGTTGATGGAGAAGCCCAGCATGTACATGCCGGCGAAGGTGCCGATGATCGACACCGGGATGGCGATGACCGGGATGATCATCGCCCGCACGCTCTGCAGGAACAGGAACACCACCAGCACCACGAGCGCGATCGCCTCGGCGAAGGTGATGGCGACCTCCTCGATCGAGACTTCGACGAAGCGCGTGGTGTCGAACGGGATGTCGTAGCGCAGGCCGACCGGGAAGCGCTTGGAGATGTTCTCCATCGCCGCCCTCACCTCGGCGGCGACCTGGATGGCATTGGCGCCGGGCTGCAGGTAGACCGCGATGGGCACCGCCGGCGAGCCGTTGAAGGTCCCCGAAAAGCCGTAGAGCAAGGCGCCCAGCTCGACCCGCGCCACGTCCTTCAGCCGGAGCGCTCCGCCGTTCTCCTCCGAGCGGATGATGATGTCCTCGAACTGGGTGCGGTCGACCAGGCGCGGCGGGGTCGTCACCGAGTAGGTGAAGACCTGCGGCTTGTTCATCGGCTCCTCGCCGAAACGGCCGGCGGCGAACTGCTGGTTCTGCTCGCGCACCACGGCGGCGACGTCGGCCGGCGTGAGGTTGTACTGCGCGAGCTTGTCGGGCCGAAGCCAGATGCGCATCGAATAGTCGGAGGCGCCGAACAGGGCGGCATCGCCGACGCCCGGCAGGCGGCGCAGCTCATCGAGCACGTTCACCAGCGCATAGTTGCTGATGTAGATCGTGTCGTAGCGGTCGCCCGGCGACGACATGGTCAGGACCTGCAGGATCGAGGTCGAGCGCTTCTGCACCACCAGGCCCTGGCGGCTGACCTCGCCCGGCAGGAGCGGCAGGGCGCGCTGCACGCGGTTGTTGACGTTGATGGCGTTCTGGTCGGGGTTGGTGCCGATCTCGAAAGTGACGGTGAGGCTCATCGTGCCCGAGCCGGTCGAGGTCGACTGCATGTAGATCATGCGCTCGACGCCGTTGATCTGCTGCTCGAGTGGGGCGGCGACGGTGGCGGCGACCGTTTCGGCGGTGGCGCCGGGGTAGGTCGCCGAGACCACGACCTCGGGCGGCACGATCTGCGGGTACTGCGAAATCGGCAGCACGCGCATGGCCACCAGGCCCGCCAGCACGATCACGATCGACAGGACGGATGCGAAGACCGGCCGGTCGATGAAGAATTTCGAGATCATTGCTTTCCGGCCTCGGCGGGAGGCTTGTACGGCACCGGATTGACGACGGCACCCGGCCGGACGCGGATCACGCCGTCGACGACGATGCGGTCGCCGGCCGCCAGACCCTTGCGCACGATGTAGCCGTCGGGCAGCTCGCGGTAGATGCGCACCGGACGGGCGCGCGCCACGTTGTCCTTCTCGATCAGGTAGACGAACGGCCCGAGCGGGCCCTGGGAGACGGCGATCTTGGGGATGACGATGGCATTGGGCATGACGATGCCCGTCATCTTCACGCGCACGAACTGGCCGGGCAGCAGGGCGCCATCGCTGTTGGGGAAGATGGCGCGGGTCAGGATGGTGCCGGTGCGGGCATCGACGGTGCGCGAGCGCGTGTCGACCGTGCCGGTGTGCGGATAGACGGCGCCGTCGCCGAACTGCAGCTCGACCTTGACGTTCTTGGAATCGAACAGCTCCTCGGGCGACTTGTCGATTTCCTGCAGCTGGCGCAGCTCGCTGTCGGTGAAGGTGAAGTTCACGTAGGCCGGGTCGAGCTGGGTGATGGTGGTCAAAAGCGTGTCCTGCGCCTTGATCAAGGTGCCCTCGGCCGGCGACACCAGGCTGGTCGGGCCCTTGACCGGCGCCTTGATGGTGGTGAATTCGAGGTTGAGCTTGGCCGTCAGCACGTCGGCTTCGGTCGACAGCACCGCAGCGCGTGCCTGGTCGCGGCCGGCGACCGCGTCCTCGTAGGCCTTCTGAGTAGCGACCCGCTGAGCCGCGAGGCCCTCCTGGCGCTTGAAATTCTCCTCGGCCTGGATCAGCGCGGCCTTCGCCTGGGCCGCCTGGGCGTTGGCGCGGGCCAGCGCCGCCTCGTAGGTGCGCGGATCGATGCGGAACAGGACCTGGCCGACATCGACGACGGCGCCCTCCTGGTACTCGCGCTTCAGCAGCACGCCGCCCACCTGGGCGCGGATCTCGACGACGCGGAAGCCCGCGACGCGACCGGAGAAATCGAGCGGGAGCGCCACGTCGGCCGCCTTGACCTCGACCACGCCGACCTGCGCCGGCGGCGGTGCGGTGGCCGCGGGCGCGGGCTTGGGCCGGTTCCACCAGAACACCGCGGCGGCCACGATCGCGGCGATGACGGCGATCGCAACGACGCGCCCCGTCCAACGCGCTATCATTGACTCATTTCCTTCCCTGTCGGCCGGCTTTAACGTCCCCTTTCCACCGAGGGGGAGCCGCCATGGCACTATATGAACTCAGAACATACACGCTCTACGTCGGCAAGATGGCCGAAGCCGTCAAACTGTACCAGCAGTTCGGCTTTCCGGCGCTGCAGAAGGGCGGGCACGACAAGCACCTGATCGGCTATTTCCAGGGCGATACCGGGACGATCAACCAGCTCGTCCATCTCTGGAAGTTCGAGGACGACGCCGACCGGCGCAAACACTGGGCGGCGGTGTTCGCCAACACCGACTTCACCGAGGGCTTTGCCGCCAAGTTCCGGCCATTGGTCATGACGCAGGAAGTGAAGTTGCTGAACGCGGCGCCGTGGGGGCCGCACCCCTAGCTCCACGCCATTGCATCCTGCCATAGACCACAGTGCTAGTCAATAACTTCAGTCAGGTTGACGAGATCATCGCGTTTCGATTTGGCGACTTTTTTGCGCTCCGTAGAGGGCTGCAGCTAGGCGGTAGGAGCGGCGCCCATACCATGGCTTGCAGCGCCTCACCTCGATGCAAGCAGTGCTGTCAGCATGGCTTCGGAGCAGCCCGACCAGCATTCGCTCACCCCCGACCGTCACCTCACAGGTTCTGAAGACCTGTGGGGACGGGCGCGGCAGCTGGCACGGTGCTTGCTGCATCGCACAAGCCCCGTAGTACAGAGGAGCGTTCGATGGATATCGGCGTATTCATCCCGATCGGAAACAACGGCTGGCTGATCTCCGCCAATTCGCCGCAATACATGCCGACCTTCGAGCTCAACAAGCAGATCGTGCTGAAGGCCGAGCACTACGGGCTCGATTTTGCCCTCTCCATGATCAAGCTGCGCGGCTTCGGCGGCGAAACCGAGTTCTGGGACCACAATCTCGAATCCTTCACCTTGATGGCAGGATTGGCGGCCGTCACCACGAACATCCAGCTCTATGCCTCGGTCGCAGTCCTCACCATCCCGCCGGCCATCGTGGCCCGCATGGCGTCGACCATCGATTCCATCTCGGGGGGCCGGTTCGGCGTCAACATCGTCTCCGGCTGGGCCAAGATGGAGTATGAGCAGATGGGCCTGTGGCCCGGCGAGGCGCACTTCGCCAAGCGCTACGACTACAGCACGGAGTACGTGACCATTCTGCGCGAGCTATGGGAGAAGGGCTCGTCGGATTTCAAGGGCCAGTACTTCCAGATGTCGGACTGCAAGCTCTCGCCTCGTCCGCAGTCCGACATGAAGATCGTCTGCGCTGGCCAGAGCCCGCGCGGCATGGAATTCGGCGCGACCTATGGCAACTACAACTTCACCCTGGGTAAGGGCGTGAACACGCCGACCGCCCATGCGCCGACCAACGAGGCGATGGCCGCGGCCGCCGCCAAGACCGGCCGCGACGTCGGCAACTACGTGCTGATGATGGTGATCGCCGACGAGACCGACGAAGCCGCCATGGCCAAGTGGAAGCATTATAATGAGGGGGCCGACATGGGGGCGCTGGCCTGGATGGCGGGCGAGGCAAATGCCGATCCCAACGCCTCGGACGATGGCACGGCCAAGCGCATCTCGGCCCCCGAGGGCGCCATCAACTTCAACATGGGCACGCTGGTCGGCTCCTACGCCTCGGTCGCGCGCATGCTCGACGAGTGCGCCACGGTGCCCGCCACCAAGGGTATCATGCTCACCTTCGACGACTTCCTGATCGGCATGGAGCAGTTCGGTCAGCGCATCCAGCCCCTGATGAAGAGCCGGGCGGCCAAGCTCAAGCAGGTGGCCTGAGGCGCCGCCGATGGATATCGGCGTCTTCATCCCCATCGGCAACAACGGCTGGCTGATCTCGACCAGTTCGCCGCAGTACAAGCCGACCTTCGAGCTGAACAAGCAGGTCGTGCAGCGCGCGGAGCATTACAGCTTCGACTTCGCCCTCTCCATGATCAAGCTGCGCGGCTTCGGCGGGAAGAGCGAGTTCTGGGATCACAACCTCGAATCCTTCACCCTGATGGCGGGCCTCGCTGCCGTCACCAAAAGCATCCAGCTCTACGCTTCGGTGGCGGTGCTCACCATTCCGCCGGCGATCGTGGCGCGCATGACCTCGACCATCGATTCGATCTCGGGCGGGCGCTTCGGGGTCAACATCGTCTCGGGCTGGGCCAAGGCCGAGTACGACCAGATGGGACTGTGGCCGGGCGAGGAGCATTACAACAAGCGCTACGACTACAGCACCGAGTACGTCACCATCCTGCGCGAGCTGTGGGAGACCGGCTCGTCCAACTTCAAGGGCGAGTACTTCCGGATGGAGAATTGCAAGCTCTCGCCGCAGCCGCAGGCCTACGTGAAGATCGTCTGCGCCGGCCAGAGCCCGCGCGGCATCGAGTTCGGCGCGGGCTACGGCGACTACAATTTCGTCGCGGGCAAGGGCCTCAACACGCCGACGGCCCATGCCGCGACCAACCTCGCGATGGCGGCGGCCGCGGCCAGAACCGGGCGCGACGTCGGCAACTACATCCTGCTGATGGTGATCGCGGACGAAACCGATGCGGCGGCCCAGGCGAAGTGGCGACACTACAACGACGGCGCCGACATCGACGCCATGGGCTGGCTGGCGGGCCAGGCCAATGCCGACACCAACGCCGACGCGGCCAGCACGGCACGGCAGATGGCGGCGCCCACGGGTGCGGTGAACTTCAACATGGGCACGCTGGTGGGCTCCTATGCCTCGGTGGCGCGCATGCTCGACGAAAGCGCCGCGGTGCCCGCGACCAAGGGCATCATGCTGGTGTTCGACGACTTCCTGATCGGCCTGGAACAGTTCGGACAGCGCATCCAGCCGCTGATGAAGAGCCGCGCGGCCAAGCTGAAGCAGGTGGCATAGTTCAAGGGAGCGCGGCCCTCCGGCCCGCATTGATGAGCGGGCCGGAGGTCCGCGCTCCCTTGAGCTAGTTCGCCGGCTGGTACTGCTCCATGAAGGCCGCGACTTCGGCGACCGGCAGGACGTCGGCGTATTTCAGGGCCATGTCGTAGAGATTGGCGAAGTGCGGGCTCTCATGGCGGTCGGAGACGCATTCCTCCGGCACGATGGTACGAAAGCCGCGCGACAGACTGTCGACCACCGTGGCGCGCACGCAGCCCGAGGTCGAGCCGCCGGTCACGATCACCGTGTCGACCTTGTGCCAGGTGAACAGCGAGCCGAGGTTGGTCTCGAAGAAGGCCGAGGCCATGCGCTTGTTGATGACGATGTCGGATCCTTCGACCTTGCAGCGCTCGTCGAGCGCGGCGCGACGCGAGCCTTCCTTGATGTTCTGCAGCGAATCAGGCGTGTCGCTGCGCGTGCCCCACACGCCGCAGTCCTCGCCGGTCGGCAGGTAGGCGACATAGGTCCAGATGACAGGGCAGTCCTTGGCGCGGAACAGGCGCGCCAGCTCATTGACGTGCTCGATCTGGCGCGGATCGGTTTCGTAGGCGGTCGGGAACTCGTCGGGCCGGGTGTAGGCGTTCTGGAGATCGACATTGACCAGCGCGGGCTTGCGGCCAAAGCCGAAGCGCCGGCGGCTCCTGTCGGCCTTGACGATCTCGTAGAGCTCGCGTGCCGACTTGGTCGACCGCTCCATGTCAGCCGGCCGTCGCCATCGCCGAGCCGGCCGGCGCGGCCTGCTGGGCGATCGGCCCGTCCTCGAGCAGCTTGACGTCCGACGCCGACCAGCGCGCGACGACGCGCTCGCCGATATCCAGCGGACTGCCGAAGAAGATCTCGTCGAGCACGTGCGCCACGAACTCCTCGTTGTCGGCCAGGTCCAGCGTCACCTTGACATACGAGCCCTGGTTCTCAAGCGTATGGACCTCGCCCACCACCGCGTTCAGTCCGACCGCAGGCTTGGCGCCCGGCGCGATCTTCTCGATGGCGATGCGATCCCGGCGGATCGAGCCCCAGAGCGGCGAGCCGCGCATCGGCCGCACCTCACCCACCGGGATCGCATAGCGCGCGCCGTTCTTGCCGGCGACGGCGGCGGTGCCGTTCACGACGCTCTCGACCGTACCCGACAGCACGTTCTGGCCGCCGACGAAACGCGCGACATAGGCGTTGCGCGGCGCCACGAAGATGTCGCGTGCGCTCGCCGCCTGCTCAATATGACCCTGCGCCATCACCACCACCGTGTCGGCCACGGCGATGGCCTCGAGCTGGGTGTGGGTGACATGCACGAAGGTGATGCCGAGCTCCTTCTGCACGCGGCGCAGCTCGCCGCGCATGCGCAGCCGCAGGTATTCATCGAGCGCCGACAGCGGCTCGTCGAGCAGGAGCACGCGCGGGTTGGTGATCAAGGCCCGCGCCAGCGCCACGCGCTGCTGCTGTCCGCCGGAAAGCTGCGCCGGCAGGCGGTCGGCGAACTTCTCGAGCTGGACCTTGGTCAACAGCTCGCGGGCCTTGGCGTGGCGGTCTGCGGTACTGGCGCCGCGCATCTTCAGGGCAAAGGCCACGTTGTCGAGCACGCTGCGATGGGGGAAGAGTGCGTAGCTCTGGAACATCATGGCGGTGCCGCGCTGGACCTGCGGCAGTCCGAGCACCGACTGGCCGCCGATACGAATGTCGCCGCTGGTCGGCTTCTCGTGGCCGGCGATCATGCGCAGGATCGTGGTCTTGCCGCAGCCGCTGGGGCCGAGCAGGCAACAGTACGAGCCGTGCGGAATGGTCAGGCTGAGATCCTTGACCGCCGTGGTCTCACCGAAGCGCTTGGTGACGCCGACAACCGCGACCTCGCCGCTAGCCTGGGACATAGGTTACTCCGTACGCGCGCCGGCCGCCGCGCGCCGGCGTTGGACGAGGGCGATCGAGCCCAGCGCCAGGACGATGACGATGAAGGACACGATCGTGGTGACAGCGCCCACCGCATAGAGCGTCGGCGAGGTGACGTTGGTGGTCATCGCCCAGATCTCGAGCGGCAGGGTGTTCTTCGCTCCGGCGGCGAGCGCGGTGCGGGCGATCTCGTCGTAGGACAGGGTGAAGCCGAACAGGGCGACGCCGATGATGCCGGGCAGCAGGATCGGCAGGGTGACCTCGCGCACCTTCTGCCAGTTGGTGGCTCCGAGGTCGGTCGCGGCCTCTTCGTAGGAGCGATTGAAGCGCCCAAGCACGGCGAACATGATCAGGAGGCCGAACGGCAAGGTCCAGGTGAGCTGGGCGCCGAGCCCGGTCGTGTACCACTCGGTCGGCAGGCCGATCAGGCGAAAGGTGAGCGCGATGCCCAATCCCACGAACAGGCCGGGCATGATCAGGCTGGCGATCGCGAGATAGAAGGCGAAGGCCGAGCCACGGAAGCGGCGACGGAAGGCCAGGCCGGCCAGCACCGACAAAACGACCGTCACCACCGCAACGATGGCCGCGAGACCGATCGAGCGTACGAAGGAGCCAGCGATGTCGCCGACCCGCGTCTGCGACACCAGGGCGGCGAACCAGTGCAGCGACACGCCGTTCAGCGGGAAGGTCATGCCGCCGTTGGGGCCCTGGAACGACAGGATATAGATCACGATCATCGGGCCGTAGAGGAACAGCACGAACAGCGCGAAGAAGGCCGCGAAGGCCCAGAAGGTCCAGGGGCGGGCGTCGTCACCGTGCATGGCTAGCGCCCCTCATGGTCTTCTGGACCGCGAGCCTCTGGCCCGCTCATGAGCGAGCCGGAGGCTCGCGGTCCGGAAGACGAAGACAAAGAAGGGTGCGTGCAACATCCCCTACCCCGCCAGTTCCTTGCGGACGTCGACCACGCGCAGGATGCCCGCCACCATCAGGGTGACGATGATCACCATGATGACCGCGCTCGCCGCCGCCGGCGGATACTGCAGGGCGGCGACTTCGTTCTGCAGGGCCGACACCACCGACGCGCTCTGGCCGCCGCTCATGGTGCGGACGACGAAGGAATCGCCCATCACCAGGGTGACGACGAAGATCGAGCCCAGCGCGATCCCGGTGCGCGACAAGGGCCACACGACCTCGGCGACGACCCGGAAGCGGCCGGCGCCGGCGTCGCGTGCGGCCTCGAGCAGGCTCTTGTCGATGCGCGCCATGGAATTGAAGATCGGTACCACCATGAACAGCGTGAACAGGTGCACGTAGGCCACGATGACAGCGAAGTCGGAGAACAGCAGGAACTCCAGCGGCTGGCTGGTGACGCCGGCGCCCTGCAGGGCCTGATTGAAGATGCCGTTGCGTCCCAGGAACGGGATCCACGAGATCATGCGGATGATGTTCGAGGTCAGGAACGGCACCGTGCAGAGCAGGAACAGCCCAATCTGGAAGAGCAACCCACGCACGTGAAAGACCAGGAAATAGGCAATGTTGAAGCCCAGCACCAAGGTCACGGCCCAGACGATGGCAGCGAACTTGAGCGAGCTGGCATAGAGCCGGAGCGTCACCTCGGAGCGGAAGAGATCGATGTAGTTGTCGAGGATGAAGGCCGGGATGATCTCGGTCCGGCTGAAGTCGAAGAAACTGACCGCCAGCACCACCAGCATGGGCAGGCCGAAGAACAGCAGCAGCACCGCGACCAGCGGCGCGACCTGCAGCCACGAGGCGCGCTCGCCGGGATACTCGACAGCCTCCGGTTCGGCGCGGTCGGATGCCGCGAAGGCGTCCGCCGCCGGATTTACGATGGCCATGTCAGCCGTGACGATCAGGACGAGACGAACTCGTTCCAGCGCCGCGTCAGGTAGCGGTCCTCGTCCATCACGGTGTTCCAGCAGGCGATGTTGCCCATGCGGTCCCAGATGGCGCCGCCGTCGCGCGTGCTGCCCTTCTTCTCCATCAGGGTGCCGTAGGGATCCTTGATGTCGACCGCGGCGGGCTTGCCGTCGTACCAGTAGTCCCATTCCTCGGGCGTCAGGAACTTCTTGGCCGTCGACGGCACCGCCGAGTAGTAGCCCTGCTTGGCGATGAACCCGCCCTGCCAGCCCGAGTTGAACCAGTTCATGTACTCGTAGGCGCAGTCGAGCTTGAGCCCGCTGAGATGGGCCATCGGCGCCAGGCCGACGAACCAGCCGCGATAGCCCTCCTTCAAGGGCACGTAGTAGCAATCGATGCCGCGCGAACGAACGGCGGTGACGGCGGGCGACCACATCGACTGGACCACCACCTCGCCCGAGGCCATCAGGTTCACCGACTGGTCGAAGGTGCTCCAGAACGAGCGGAAATGGCCGCCCTTCTTCATGTCGATCATGATCTTGATGGTCTTGTCGATCTCGTCCTTAGTCATGTTGCCCTTGTCGGCGTACTTGAAGTCGCCGCGCGATTCGAGCGCCATGGCGACGTCGATCACGCCGACCGGGGCATAGTCGACCAGGGCGGTCTTGCCCTTGTACTTGGGATCGAGCAGGTCCTTCCAGCTCGCGACCTTGTCGCGGCCGCCGACCAGGTCGGGCCGGATACCGAGCGTGTCGGCGTTGTAGATTGTCGGGATGAAGGTCAGAAACTCGGTCGGCTTGGTCGCGAGCTTCTTGCCGTCCTTGTCGGCGTAGAACAGTGCCTTGGCGGGCGACAGGCCCTGGTTGGAGGTCTCCTTGCCGTTGGGATAGGCGTTCTTGGTGAATAGCGGCACGGTCTCGGACCACAGCTTGTACTTGGCGACCGGGATCGGCGCCAACGCACCCTTGCCCACCAGGTAGGGCATCTTGGTGCTGTCGATGTTGTTGATGTCGATGGTGGTGGGCTGGGTCAGCGAGCGGTTGAGCTGAACATCGTCGGTGATCGCCTGCATCACGATCTTGAAGCCGAGATCCTTGCTCGCCTGCTCACCGATCTCCTTGATCGCCGCGTACGAGCCGCCGGCATGAACCAGCGTGACATCCTTGGTATTCTGCGCCCACACGGTGGGAAATCCCGTCGCAACGGCCGCGCCACCCGCGGCAGCGCCTTTGAGAAGAGTTCGACGATTGAGCTTGTTCTTGGTTTCAGAGGAGCTGCGAGTCATCTGTCACCTCTTTCGACACCAATCACGAGATGGGTCGGGAAAATATTTCGCAAGAAACATGCCACGCACTTTTGGCGACGATGGCGCCATTTGCGCGATACTGCTGATCCAAAGTTGAGCGAACGCACGCGCCGACTGATCTCGCTTTGAGCAACGGTCCGGGAATTGCACGTCGGTCCCCGGTGCCGCCACGTCACCCATTTCCCCATGGCCGCCGAATGACCCAGCCCGTCAGCTACTTCCCGCCCGAGGATCCCGCCGCGCGCTACCTGCCGGCTCGGCCCGAGCCGATCATGATCCGGCCGGCCGAGACCGCCCTGATCATCGTCGACATGCAGAACGCCTACGCCTCGCCCGGCGGCTATCTCGACCATGCGGGGTTCGACGTTTCCGGAGCCGCGCCGGTCATCGCCAAGATCTCCGAAGCAGCCGCCGCGGCGCGCGCCGCCGGCGTGCAGGTGGTGTTCTTCCAGAACGGCTGGGACCCCGATTATGTCGAGGCGGGCGGCCCGGGCTCGCCCAACTGGCACAAGTCCAACGCCTTCAAGACCATGCGCAAGAAGCCCGAGCTCTACGGCAAGCTTTTGGCCAAGGGCGGCTGGGACTACGAGCTGGTCGAGGCCTTGCCGCCGCAGAAGGGCGACATCGTCGTCGGCAAGCCGCGCTACAGCGCCTTCTTCAACACCAACCTCGACAGCCTTTTGCGCGCCCGTGGCATCCGCTCTTTGATCTTCACCGGCATCGCCACCAATGTCTGCGTCGAGTCGACCCTGCGCGACAGCTTCTTCCTGGAATATTTCAGCGTCGTCCTGCACGATGCCACGCACCACGCCGGGCCCGCCTTCATCCAGGAGGCGTCGCTGTACAACATCGAGAAGTTCTTCGGCTGGGTGTCGTCGGTCGAGGAGTTCCGCACCGCCTTGGCCGCCAACATCAACCCGATGCTGACCAAGGAAAAGCCCTGATGCCCATGAAAGCCATCTTCCCTCCCGGCTCCGGCAAGACGCTGGCGCCCTACTCGCCCGGCGCCCTGGCCGACGGCGTGGTCTATGTCGCGGGCACCTTGGCGCTCGACAAGGACACCAACGTCGTCCATGTCGGCGACGCCGCCAAGCAGACCGAATACGTGCTCGAGACCATCAAGTCAGTGATCGAGACGGCGGGCGGCACCATGGCCGACGTCACCTTCAACCACATCTTCATCACCGACTGGGCCAACTACGCCGCGGTCAACGGCGTCTATGCCACGTACTTTCCGGGAGACAAGCCGGCGCGCTACTGCATCCAATGCGGGTTGGTGAAGAAGGAAGCGCTGGTCGAGATCGCCACGATTGCCCACATCGGCAAGTGACGGCGATCTTCGACGTGCATGACGGTCCCGGCAACGCCGAGACCGTCCTGCTCTCTTCCGGACTGGGCGGCGCGGCGGGTTACTGGACGCCGCAGCTCGACGCCTTGCGCCAGCGCTATCGCGTGGTCGCGTACGACCAGGCCGGCACAGGGCGGACCGGCGGCGCTCTGGCAGCCAGCCACAACATCGCCGCCATGGCCGACGAGGCCCTGGCAGTGCTCGATGCCAGCAGCACGCCAGCCACCCACTTCGTCGGTCATGCACTGGGCGGGCTGGTGGGCCTGGCGCTGGCGCAACGCCGGCCCGATCGCTTACGCTCGCTTACGGTCGTCAACGGCTGGGCCGCCGCGCATGCCCATACGCGCCGCTGCTTCGATGTCCGCCTGGCGCTGCTCGAGCACGAAGGACCTGCCGCCTACGTGAAGGCCCAACCGATCTTCCTCTACCCCGCCGATTGGCTGGCTCGCAACGAAATGCGTGCAGCCCACGAGGAGACGCACGGGCTGGCAGGCTTCCAGGGTGCGGGCAACCTCAAGGCGCGCATCGCAGCCCTCCTCGCCTTCGACGCGCGGCCCGGTCTCGCGGCGATCAAGCTCCCGACTTTCATCGTCGGCGCGCGCGACGACGTGCTGGTGCCGAGCGCGATGTCCGAGGAGCTGGCGGCCGGCATCCCCTGCGCGCGCCTGCACGTGGCGCCCTGGGGCGCGCACGCCTTCAACGTGACCGAGCCCGCTGCCTTCAACACCCTCCTGCTGGATTTCCTGTCATGTCACTGACCAACCTCGAGGCGCAGGTCGCGCGCGACCTCGAGCTGACGGCGCATCCGCATATGGAGTGGATGGTGCCGCGGCTGCGCGGCGGCAAGCCGGCGCTCGACGTGCTGATCGTGGGCGGAGGCCAGTCGGGACTCGTCACCGCCTTCGGCCTGATGCGCGAGCGCGTGGGCAACATCCTGGTCGTCGATCGTGCGCCCGAAGGCAGGGAAGGCCCCTGGATCACCTTCGCCCGCATGCCGACCCTGCGCAGTCCCAAGCTGCAGACCGGTCCCGACCTCGGCATGCCGAGCCTCACCTTCCAGGCCTGGTACGAGGCGCAGCACGGTGCGCAGGCCTTCGCTGACATGAACCTGATCCCGAGCGTCGACTGGCATGCGTACTTGCTGTGGTTCCGTCGCGTGCTCGGCCTGCCGGTGCGCAACGACGTCGCCGCGACGGCCATCGCGCCCGGCCGGCTGGACGATGGCGGACCGTGCCTGCTGGTGACGCTCTCAACCGGCGAGGTGCTGGCGGCGCGCAAGGTCGTGCTCGCCACCGGCCAGGACGGCACCGGCGAATGGTGGATGCCCGACTTCGTGCGCAACCTGCCGGCCGATCGCCGCGCCCATACCTGCGAGCTCGACATCGACTTCGACCGGCTCAAGGGCAAGGTGGTGGCGGTGCTGGGCTCGGGCGCCTCGGCCATGGACAACGCCGCCGTGGCGCTGGAGCACGACGCGGAAGTCCATCTCTTCTGCCGCCGCCGGCCGACCGGGGTGCAACGCTTCCGCTGGCTCACCTTTGCGGGCTTCCTGCGCCACATGGGTGACATGCCTGACCTCTGGCGCTGGCGCTTCATGGCCAACATCCTGAACGCACGTGAGGGCTTTCCACCCGACACCTTCGAGCGCGTCATGGCCTTCCGCGACACCTTCACCATGCAGGTCCAGCGCGCCTGGACCGACGCACGCATGGAGGATGGGCGCATCCGCTTGGAAACCACGCGCGGGCCGTTCCATGCCGACTTCGCGATCTGCGGCACCGGCATCCGCCAGAACGTGCATCTCCGGCCCGAACTCGCAGCCTTCGCCGACAAGATCGCCCTTTGGGGCGACCGCTTCACGCCGCCGCCAGGCGAGGAAGACGCGCTGCTCGCGAACTATCCCTACCTCGGCACGGAGTATCAGTTCCTGGAGAAGACGCCGGGCGAGGCACCGTGGCTCGGTGACATCCACCTTTTCGGCATCGGCTCGACCTTGAGCTTCGGCGTCTCGGGCAGCAGCATCAACGGCATGACCATTGCCGTGCCGAAGCTGGTGGCCAGTCTCACCCGCGGCCTGTTCGCGGGCGACCTGCAGCGTCACTGGCAGTCGCTGCTCGCCTACGACACCAAGGTCGTCGACATCGACTGGAGCTGGGTCAAGACCGGCTAGCGACGATCGCGCGGTCGGCCTCATCCAGCGCCATCGGCATGCCGGCGCGGATCAGCTCGGCCAGTCCCTCGTTGGGCACCATCACCGTCAGGCAATAGAGCCGGTCCGTCCCGACATTCTCGACGACGTGGTCCATGCCCGGCGGCAGCACCAGCGTATCGCCCTTCTCCATGTCGTAGGTCGCATCGCCGCAATGGGCGCGGCCACGGCCCGACAGCACGTAAAACATCTCGTGTGCGTGATCGTGATGATGCAGCGGTGTCTTGCCGCCGGCTTCGAAGATCTCGACCATGGACAGGAACGGCGCCTTGTCGGTCACCGGATCGACCGTCATCACGAACTTGTTTGTATCGGCAGGCGAGATGCGCGACACGCGGCAGTCGCGTGCTCGGCGGAAAAGCGGCAGTTCCATGTTCCGGATTGAGCAACAGCCGGGCCAACCGCGCAAGCCATCCGGGGTGGCAAAACGCTGTCGTCAGTGGCACGCTCTCTGCATACTGTTTAACCAACTCCAAGGGTAGTGGCCAAATGACAGCGGCCAAGCGGCAGTTGCGCTTTGGTGCCTTCTTCAGCGTACCGGGGTGTCATCCGACAGGCTGGCGCCATCCCGACGCGATCTGCGAGACCGATCTCGACTTCCGGCTGCTCGCCGACATGGCGCGCACTGCCGAGCGCGGCCTGCTCGACTGCATGTTCTTCCAGGACAGCGTCGCCATTCCCGGCAGCACCGCCGTCTATGGCGCGAAGCCGTTCCGGGTGAAGAACGGGCGCCAGGCGCACATCGAGCCGATGAGCGCCATCGCGGCTCTCGGCGCCATCACCAAGCACATCGGGCTCGTGTCGACGTGCACGACGTCCTACAACGAGCCCTACAACGTCGCGCGCCGCTTCCTCACCATCGACCATATCAGCGGCGGCCGCGCCGGCTGGAACCTCGTGACCTCGCAGGCCGAGGACGAGGCGGTGAATTTCGGCCGCGACCAGCACTTCGAGCACGGCATCCGCTACGACCGCGCGGCAGAGTTCCACGACGTGGTGATCGGCCTCTGGGATTCCTGGGAGGACGATGCCTTCCTGCGTGACAAGGCAAGCGGCCAGTGGTTCGACTACGACAAGATGCACATCCTGCGGCACAAGGGTAAGCACTTCACGGTGCGCGGCCCCTTGAACGTCGCGCGCTCGCCGCAGGGGCGGCCGGTGGTGGCGCAGGCGGGATCGTCCGATGTCGGCATGGAGCTCGCCGCCCGCACGGCCGACATGGTGTTCACGGCGCAGACCACCATCAAAGAAGGCCAGGACTTCTGCAACGACATGCGCTCGCGCATGGAGAAGTACGGGCGCGGGCCGCAAGAGATCCGCATCTTCCCCGGCATCATGCCGATCGTCGGCCGCACCGAGGCCGAGGCGCAGGACAAGTACGAGGAGCTGCGTTCCATGGTCGACGACGGCGTCGGCATCGCGGGTGTGGCGCGGCTGGCGGGCGGCGTCGACATCTTCGCCTGCGATCCCGACGGACCGCTGCCCGAGCTCAAGCCCAGCAACGCGGCGCGCGCGCGCCAGGAAATGATCATCGCCATGGGCAAGCGCGGCATGACCATCCGCCAGATCGGCCGCGTGCTGGCCATGAGCCAGGCCCATCGCGTGCTCTACGGCACGCCCAAGCAGCTTGCCGACGACATGCAGGCCTGGCTCGAGGCCGGCGCCTGCGACGGGTTCAATCTCCTGTTCCCGCACTATCCCAAGCCGCTCGAGGAATGGGTGACCATGGTCATCCCCGAGCTGCAGCGCCGCGGCATCTTCCGCAGCCAGTACGAGGGCAAGACCTTCCGCGAGAATCTCGGCGTGCCGATTCCGAAGAACGTCCACACCAGGAACCGCACGACGGTCCAGGTCAACGCGGCGGCGTCCAATGACTAGAGCTCACGCCCTTCGCTGGGGGCGCGCCACTCCAGTGGCGCGTCATGGGAGCGCGGGCCTCCGGCCCGCTCATGATCATGATGCGGGCCGG
>Ga0081539_10001641_pt1 | contig 36374 bp, 30 predicted proteins | sample TabmetS4T2R2_FD_71023 | JGI IMG/M metagenome (GOLD analysis project Ga0081539, IMG submission 71023) | Tabebuia heterophylla rhizosphere microbial communities from the University of Puerto Rico - S4T2R2 | ecosystem: Host-associated > Plants > Roots > Rhizosphere ... | reverse complement strand
AATTCAGAAGTTGCAGTAAGGACCAGGTGCCGAGAGCTCGCTGCGGAACGCACCGCCGACGGGCGCCATGATAACCGAGATGTCCTGCGCCGGTTCGCCCGTCTCGTTTCTCCCGATGTGACCGTGGCCGGTGTCGACGTATCCGTGTCCCGCGGTGACGACATGCGGCGTGCACGTCGGATCGTCGTACTCGTAGAACGTCAGTGTTCCGCTGACGACGGTGATGAAGATAGGCCCGGGATGCTGGTGCCACCCGGTGGAGCTGTTCGCCAGGTAATCGTGCTTGCGGATGACGACGTCCATCTCCGCTTTCGATTTCGCCTCGAAATCGACCACCGACCCGGCGTCCGTCTTGACCTTGAATGGCGCAAACGTCACGCGCGATAGTACGGTCGGCGTGACACCAGACGGCGGCGATGCCCACGTGGCGACCGCGACACTCACTACACCCAACCCACACAGCAGACCAGCCAGTTTTCTCATTGCAACCCTCCCCACGGTCGGATGGTGGATGGTGGTTAGTGATTCGTCATCACCAACCCCCTGCTACCGACCAACCACGCTCGGCTGACGCTACAGGCCGCCGTCCGGGGGTCGCAACGAGCAAAGAGGAGCAAAGTCGCTCATTCGCGCTGCGGCCACGAATAGCCGTTGGCACGACGCGACACGGTGGCAGAATCAGCAGCCGGAGGCGCGCAGTCCAGGTGTCTGAAAAACGTCTCGATTCGTGGAAGGAGATTGCCGCCTATCTGGACCGACACATCACGACGGTCCGGCGCTGGGAGCGTCATGAAGGCCTGCCCGTGCATCGGCACGTTCACGCAAAGCTCGGTTCAATCTACGCCTACGCGCATGAGCTCGATCGCTGGTTCGCAAGCCGGCGACGTGACCCGATTGCCACCGAGACCGAATCGCGCACACCGGTCGAGCCGGACACACTGCCGCCGCCACCGTCGATTGCGGCATCGGAACGAACCATCACGCTCGTCGGCCGAGAGGCCGAACTGCAGACACTGGAAAGCCTGTGGGATCTCGCCGCTCGCGAACGACAGCAGGTTGCGCTCATCACCGGTCCGACCGGCATCGGAAAGACAGCGCTCGCGCACGACTTCGCGCGCCGCGTGGCGAGCCGCGCGACCGTGCTCGCCGGTCGATGCGACCGGGAAGGATTGGCGCCCTTTGCTCCGTTCATGGCGATCTTCCAGTGGCTGGTACGCGCCACGCCCCTGCCGACGCTGAGGCGCCGCGTCTCCGATGTCGACGGCCTGGGTGAGCTCGCGCAACTGGTCCCCGAGCTGACTGCGCGGATCCGACTCGCAACGGACAGCCCCGCCGCCACGCTCGAAGGACATCGCTATCGGATGTTCGAGGCCTGTGCCCAGCTGCTGCGCGCCACGTCGCGCAGCGGGCCCGTTCTCGTGGTGATCGACGACCTTCAGTGGGCGGATCGCGGATCGCTGTTGTTGTTGCGCCATCTGATTCGCTCCACGCGCGAGACCGCCGTCTGCATCGTCCTCACGTATCGCGACGATGAACGCCATCGCACGCCCGACGCGTCGGACGTCGTGGAGGACATCGTCCGTGAGGACAGCGTGACGCGCATCGCGCTCGACGCGCTGACCGAGGATCACGTGCGCGCCGTGATTCGGTCCGCAATCGGCCGCGATGCAGCGCCATCCTTGCCGCGATTCGTGACGCAGTACAGCGAAGGCAACCCGTTGTTCATCGTCGAGATCCTGCGACACCTCACCGAGATACAGGCGCTCGGGTCCGTCGAGACACCGGGCGAGTTGCGTCTGTCCGAGGTCGGGCTTCCTGCGACCGTCCGCGATCTGATCTCACGACGGTTCGATCGGCTGCAGGCGACGACGCACCGGCTGCTCACTCTCGCGGCGGTCATGGGCCGTGAGTTTCGGCTCTCCGTGATCGAGGCGCTGGCGGAGCTCGGCGAGGATGCGGTACTCGACGCGATGGACGAAGCGCTGCTGGCAGGAGTCATCGTCGAAGAGCCGGGCGCGCCGGGGCACTTCTCGTTCTCGCACCCGCTCATCCGCGAGACGCTGTACAGCCGCATCAGCGCCGCCCGCCGCGTGCGGCTGCATCACCGCATCGCGACGGCGCTCGAGGGGCAGGGGCCGCACGCGCTCGGTGAGCTCGCGTATCACTTCACGCTCGCTGCCGTGCACAAAGATGCGGGCAAGGCCGTGGACTACGCCGTTCGGGCTGGAGATCAGGCGACGGCAACGTGGGCGTTCGAGGACGCCGCCGGCTACTACGACATGGCGCTGCAGGCCATCGACCTCGCCGCCGGCGAACCCGCGGCTCCGCAACTGCGTGTCGATCTGCATGTGAAGCGCGGACGGAGCTTCATGACCGTCGGCCACTGGGCGGCAGCGCGAGGGGCATTCGAGGCCGCCGCGAGCCTCTTGCCCCCAGACGATGAACACCGACGCTGCGAGTTGCTGGTGCAACTGGCGGAGGCGTCGTTCTGGCTGATGGAGGTGAACGCCTTGCGCGCGTACGCTATCGAAGCGCAGACGCTCGCGGCGCGACTGCAGCGCGACGATCTATGGGCGGACGCGATGGCCTGGCTGGCGAGCGCCAACGTGGCCGACGGAGACGTTGCCGGAGGCGTGGAGATGGATCGCGCGACGGTCTCGCGCGTCGGAGGGATTCAATCGTTCGCCTTGGCGCGCATGCCGTTGACTTTGTACTGGGTGGGCCGCCTCGGTGAGGCCACCGCGCATGCCGCGCAGGCGGTGGAGCGCGCACGCGCATCCGACGATCCCGCATTCCTGCTCTACGCGCTCCAGCATCTTGGCCTGAGCCTCTCCGGCAGTGGCCGCTACGACGAGGCGGTGCGAACCTTCGATGAAGCGCGAGCGTTCGGACGGCAATGCGGAGCCATGCCGCTTCTGGCGCGGGCCACGTCGATGTCGGTCTCGCCGCTCCTCAGCCTCGGCGATCTCGGCGCGGCAATGACCCGCGCATTCGAAGCGCGCGAGCTCGCGCACCGCGTGGCCTTCGAACCGCCGCTCGTGAGCGCGGGAATCGATCTCCTGTTGATCTTCGCGCGCGCGCAGGACCCCGGACGCGCCGAGGCACTGTTCGAGGACACGGCGCGTGCCGTTCAGCGATCCAAGGGCTGGCACGCATGGAAGTGGCACATGCGCCTGTCGCAGGCTCGCGCCGAACTGGCGGCGGCGCGCGGCGCCTGGCACGACGCGATTCAGGCGGCCACGCACGTCATCGATCAGAGCCGGGCGCGGCAGCGGCCGAAATACGAAGCCCTGGCGCTTGCCACCCGCGCGCACGCCTGGGCACGGCTTGGCTCGCACCACGCGCTGAAGGACGCACGCGCGGCAGTGGACGTCGCGAGGTCGCTCGACGACCCCGCCATCCTCCTGGAATGCCTGACGGTCCTGCTGGCGATTGACGGCGACGACAATCTGCTGAAGGAAGCGCGCCTGACCGCGGGCCGGATCCTTGAGACGCTTTCACAACCGTCGCTCCGATCCGCGTTCGTCAGTGCGGTGTCGTCGAAGTCTCGAGCGATTCTGTCGTCTCGCGGAGGTGTTCCTTGAGCGCGGTCCATTCCAGACCGAAGCGCGCCAGGTACTTCCGCAGCCGATCGGCGTCGTTGGCGATCTTCTTGCGCTCACGCGATCGATCGAACAGCGCTCGGCCGGCGGCCGACAGACTGCTCGACGTGCGACAGACACTCAGCACGTCTTCGAGCTGAACGCGATCGAATCGATCCAGCTGCGAGACGGCGTCTGCCGACAACACGGCGTCAACCAGCCCTCTCTCGTGGATCCGCCGCTTGCCGTGCCACGCGGTGGACAGGTGCGACACTTCAGCACGCACTTGCTCCACGGTGATGCGCCCCGCCGGCGCCAGCGTGGCCAGTCGCGTGATCACCGCGTTGAGGTCGCGAAAGTTGCCCGGCCAGCGCGCGCGATCGCTGGTGGCAAACGCCACGAACTGTTCCCGCGCTTCCTTGCTGAAGGTCACCGCCGTCCCCGTTCGACGACGAAACTGCTCGAGCTCGTAGACGATGTTCGGCTCGATGTCCTCGCGCCGCTCGCGCAGCGCCGGCAGATGAAACGTCCACAGGTTGATGCGCGCGAGCAGGTCGTCGCGGAACCGGCCTTCCCTCACCGCCGCCGACAGATCGCGATTGGTGCCGGCGATCAGTTGAAAATCGCTCGACGCTTCTCGATCGCCGCCGAGCGGCAGGAATCGCTTCTCCTCGAGCGCGCGCAGCAGCATCGCCTGCTCGTCGAGTCCGAGCTCGCCGATCTCGTCGAGGAACAGCACGCCGTTGTTCGCGCTCAGGAGCAGACCCGGGCGATCGCGAACGGCGCCGGTGAACGCGCCTTTGACGTGACCGAAGAGCGCCGACATCGCCGCGTCACCGCGCACGGTGGCGCAATTCACCTCGACGAACGGGCCTTTCACCAGACGACGAGTGGCCTTGAGCTCGTAGAGGCGACGCGCCAGGAGTGACTTGCCGGCGCCCGTCGGTCCGAGGAGCAGTATCGGCGCCGGCGACCGCACGGCGACCTTGTCGAGTTGCTCCACCAGTTCGTTGAAGGCGCGGCTGCGTGTCTGAATGCCCGACGTGAGGAGCGAACGCTCGTCGAGCTCGTCACGAGCGAATCGGGTGGCAATCCGGTCGTACTTCGAGAGATCGAGATCGATGATGCGAAACGTCCCCGGTCCGGTCCCGCGCATGCCGCCGGGCGGGCTGGTCTGCAGCAGTCGCGCGGGAATGTGACGCGACTCGGTCAACAGGAACAGACAGATCTGCGCGACGTGCGTCCCCGTGGTGATGTGAACGAGGTAGTCCTCCGCCTCGGTATCGAACCGTGACGCGCGCGCGTAGTCGTGCAGGTTGCCGTAGACGTCCTCGAAGTCCCAGGCGTCCGACGTCGAGTCGGCGATCAATCGCACGTCGGTCTCCGGCGACACATGCCGGATGTCGTCGCGCACCGTTTCCGCCAACGTCGTAAATGACTGCGGGTGGAGCAGCTCGAAGCGATCGATGAGCAGGTCATCCTGCTGGCACACGGCAACCGTCGGACGCCAGCTCTCCCACCGCCCCGGTCCCCGGCCGCGATCGAGCGTGGTCCCGAGCAGGCCGATGACCACCGTGCGCTTGCGCATCGCCGAAAGTATAAGTGCTATCTATTGCGATAGCACTTGCCGCGCTGCTTGCAGCGCCGTCCAACCCGCCACTACTCGCATTATTCCAACAACATCAATAACTTATGCGCCGACGCGCAGAGCCGAACGGTCCTGGCACTCGCGCTGCACTAAGGCCGGCCGAGAGGAAACGCAGATGGCGAACACGAGCCTGTTCCAGTCGATGATCGGGCGCCTGCTCCCGCGAGCGAATGCGACGAACGAGGCCGGCGGACCGGCGTATGTGTTCCCCCCGCGGCAGGCGCTCGCGCAGTTTGCGGCCACGGGATGTCTGAACACGACGTTCTACGCGACCGCCGACGAGCAGCTCGATCGCGTGCTCGATCTGTCGGCGCAGGTGTCGCCGGAGTTTCTCGCGCGGACGGCCGTGTACTGCCGCGAGCGCGGCTACATGAAGGACATGCCGGCACTGTTGCTGGCGCTGCTCTCGCGGCGCGACCCGCGGTTGATGGCGTCGGTCTTCGATCGCGTCGTCGACTCGCCGCGCATGCTGCGAACGTTCGTCCAGATCGTGCGCTCAGGTCAGACCGGGCGGAAATCGCTCGGCTCGGCACCCAAGCGGCACGTGCGGCGCTGGCTGGACCAGCGGACCGACGCGGCGGTCTTCGCCGCGTCGGTTGGAAACGCGCCGTCGCTGGTGGACATCGTCAAGATGGTGCACCCGAAGCCGGCCACGCAGGAGCGCGAGGCCCTGTACGCGTACCTGCTCGGACGCCCGGCCAGCGAAACGCTGCCGGCGATCGTGCGGCAGTTCGAGGCGTTCAAGGCTGGCGATCGCGCCGAGGTGCCTGACGTCCCGTTCCAGATGCTGACGGCGTTGAACCTGACCAGTCGCGAGTGGGCGCAGGTGGCACGCCGCGCGTCGTGGCAGACGCTGCGGATGAACCTGAACACGTTCGCACGGCACGGCGTGTTCGCGGACAAGGAGATGATCGAGGCGGTGGCTTCGCGGATCGCCGACCCGTCGGAAATCGCCCGGGCGCGGGTGCTGCCGTATCAGCTGCTCGCGGCGTATCGCTCGGCGGATCCGGCGGTTCCATCAGCGATTCGTGCGGCGCTCGAGGACGCGATGGAAGTGGCGGTGGCGAACGTGCCGGCAATCGCGGGTCAGGTGTTCGTGTGTCCCGACGTCTCGGGCTCGATGCGTTCGCCGATCACCGGTCATCGTAGCGGCGCCACGACGACGGTCCGCTGCGTCGATGCGGCGGCGCTGATCGCGGCCGCGATCGTACGGCGCAACCCGACGGCCGAAGTGCTGCCGTTCGAGCACCGCGTGGTCGACGTCTCGTTCTCCCCGCGTGACACGATCATGACGACCGCCGAGCGGCTGGCGGCGGTCGGCGGTGGGGGAACAGCCGTGAGCGCTCCGCTGGAGAGGCTGAACCACCGCAAGGCGAAGGGAGAGCTCGTGATCGTCGTCTCCGACAACGAGTCGTGGATCGACGCACGGGCGGCCGGCGGAACCGAGACGATGCGCGAATGGAATGCGTTTCGGGCGCGAAATCCGCAGGCGCGCCTCGTGCTGATCGACCTGCAGCCATACCACACGACGCAGGCGGTCGAACGCGAGGATATCCTCAACGTCGGCGGATTCTCCGACCGCGTGTTCGACGTGGTCGCCGAGTTCGCCGCCGGACGGTTGCGCAGCGACCACTGGATCGGCGAAATCGAATCCGTGGCGCTGTGAGTGCGGGCCGACGTTCTGCGGATCGTCCTGGCAGGGCGTCGGCGGATCCTGGCGATGGGGCCGGGATGCTTGCGGGACTACATCCTGTCAACGATGACCACGTCTCGCAAAATCTTGTCCGGTCCCGTCGCCCAGGCAACGAGGTGATGCGGTGGATGCCTGTGGGAGTACATGGTGAAGCCGGGTTCGAATCCCGGACCAGACGATGTGTCGTTTGGTTTCTCTCGCACCTTTTGCCACCGCAGTGCAGGAACACGGCGCCGGATGCCGGCGAGACTACATTGACCTGACGGTCGTCGGTTCGAATCCGGCCTGTCGCGCACGCGGCAGTAGCTCAGTGGTAGAGCATCAGGACGTCTCGCCAACTCTTGCCGGCGCCTTTCTCATGAATGCGTGAACGATCATCATGGACTGGCTCACGATCGACGGTTCAGCGGGAGAGGGTGGAGGGCAGATCCTCCGGACCGCGCTCGCGCTGTCACTCGTCACCGGGCGTCCGTTCCGCATCGAGAAGATCCGCGCGGGACGGCAGAAGCCGGGGCTGCTGCGGCAGCACCTGACCGCCGTACAGGCAGCAGCGGCCGTGGGCAGCGGTCGCGTCACCGGAGCCGAGCTCGGTTCACAGGCCTTGAGCTTCGAGCCGTCGGCCGTCCGGGGTGGCGCCTACTCGTTTGCCGTCGGAACGGCCGGGAGCGCGACGCTCGTGTGCCAGGCGATTCTGCCGGCGCTGCTGTGCGGCCGTGAGCCGTCGCGGGTCACGATCGCGGGCGGCACGCACAATCCGGCCGCGCCGCCGTTCGACTTTCTCGCGAAGACGTTTCTGCCGCAGCTTCGCCGCATGGGCGCGCGGATCGAGGCACGACTCGAGGCGTACGGCTTCTATCCGGCTGGAGGAGGGCGCTTCACGATCGAGATCGAGCCGTGCGCCACGCTCGGCGAGCTGACGCTGCTGACCCGTGGGGAAACGCGGATGCTGCATGCGAAGGCGGTCGTGTCCGGCCTTCCCGAGGCGATTGGCAAGCGTGAGCTCACGGTGATTCGCGAGCGGCTGCACATCGATCGACCGTTCTGCCGCGTCGAGAAGGTTGATGACGGCGTCGGGCCGGGCAACGCCGTGATGATTGCCATCGACAGTGAATCGGTCAGCGAGATCGTCACCGGATTCGGTGTCAAAGGGGTGACCGCCGAGCAGGTGGCATCCGAGGCGTGCGACGAGGCCGAGGCCTATCTGTCAACGGACGTGCCGGTTGGTCCGTACCTCGCCGATCAGCTGCTGATTCCCCTGGCGCTGGCCGGCGGCGGAGCGTTTCGCACGCTGGCACCGACCGCACACACGCTGACCAACGCCGCCGTTGTTCAGATGTTCATGGACGTACGCCTGCGCATCGATCAGGAGTCCGCAGGTATCTATCGCGTCAACATCGGTTGACGCCGGAGTGATCACGTGAAGACGCGAGATCTCGTCAAGATGGGCATTCCCGCCGGGCGCTGCGCCGAGACGGCCAAGCAGATCCTGCAGCGGGCGCACGACGCCAAAGCGAGCATGGCGAGCGTCACCGACGATCTGCAGCGCGTCGCCAAGGAGCCGACTGCCTTTGTCGGCAACGAGCAGTTCGGCGCGCTGGCGCAGGAGCTGATCGATCACGCCGCGTCGGCGCAGACGTTCCGGCCGCGAGAGGCGGATGCGCCGTATCGAATCTGGGGAACCGGTCTCGAACCGGATGCGGTGCAGCAGTTGCAGAACGCGTGCAAGCTGCCGGTGGCCGTGTCGGGCGCCCTGATGCCCGACGCGCACGTCGGGTACGGTCTGCCGATCGGCGGCGTGCTGGCAACGAAGGACGCCGTCATTCCGTACGCGGTAGGTGTCGACATCGCCTGTCGCATGAAGATGAGCGTGCTCGATCTGCCCCTCGATGCGCTCGACGATCAGCAGCCGCGGCTCGTTCAGGCGCTGGAGCGGGAGACCCGTTTCGGCATGGGTGCGACGTTTCGCTCGAAGCGTCAGCACGGCGTGATGGATCGCGATTGGCGGATCACGCCCGTCACGTCGAAGCTGAAGGATCGCGCGTGGGGACAGCTGGGGACGAGCGGCAGCGGCAACCACTTCGTCGAGTTCGGCGAGCTGGCGGTCATCGACGAATCGGTTGGCCTCGCCCCTGGAAAGTACCTGGCGCTTCTGAGTCACTCCGGCAGCCGAGGCAGCGGCGCGCAGGTGGCGAATCATTACAGCAGGCTCGCGCGCGATCTGCATCCGGAGCTTCCGCCGGACCTCGCCCACCTCGCCTGGCTCGATCTGACAACCGAGGCGGGTCAGGAGTACTGGTCGGCGATGGAGCTGATGGGTGAGTACGCGAAGGCGAATCACCATCTGATTCACGAGCACATCGCGAGGGCGCTCGGCGTCGACGTGATCCTCGACATCGAGAATCACCACAACTTCGCGTGGCGCGAGCGTCATCGTGTGCCGGGCGGCTCGGACGAGGAGCTGATCGTCCATCGCAAAGGCGCCACGCCTGCCGGTGCCGGCGTCCTCGGCATCATTCCCGGCTCGATGGGAACGCCGGGTTACGTCGTGCGTGGAAAGGGCGTCGCCGAGTCGCTGAACTCGGCCGCGCACGGCGCCGGTCGACGCATGAGCCGGACGAAGGCGAAGGCGATGTTCAACTGGGAGGCGGCACAGAAGTTCCTGCGCGAGCGTGGCGTCACGCTGCTCTCGGCGGGATTGGACGAAGTGCCGATGGCGTACAAGGACATCGACGAAGTGATGGCGGCGCAGAGCGACCTCGTCGAACCGCTGGCGCGCTTCGAACCGCGTCTGGTGAAGATGGCGCCGAGCGGAGAACCGCCGGAGGATTAAGACCAGGTGCCGGCGGGCGCGAGGTCGTGAGGCAGGACTAGCGAGTAGCCAGCGCGGAGACGACGTGCTCGAGCAGCCGGCGAGCGGCCTCGGCGGGATCGCTCCGACCGAAGTCCGGAGCGATTTCCACGACCGACTTCACGTCGCGCATGCCGTGCGGATCGGAGGTGATCGAACGCAGCCGACCGTTGATCACCAGCACGCGCGGGTGGCGCTCGCGAGCCAGTCTGTCGGCATCGGCAATGTTGGTTGCAACCGCAGGTCGAAAGCCGGCGTTTCGCAGCACTTCACGGAGGTAGAGCAACACCTCGGGCGACCCGTCGCAACAAAGAACGTCGCAATGCGGATCGGGACTCACCGGCGTACGCGCCGCGGGTTCGGCAAATGCCGCGGAGGCCGCTGCCTCATCGCTGCGAATGTCGAAGGTCGGCGCCAGACGCGTGACCTCCAGGACGCGCGCGACGCTCGCCGGCACCGCACATAGCTTCAGGTCCCCTCCCGCATTCTGCAGCGTCACCCGCAGGCGAACCAGAAAGCCGAGTCCAAAGCTGTCGATCCGTTCGACACCACCAAGGTCGAGCACGACGAACGGCGCTTCTGTCGCGAGCTCGCGAACGAGCAGTCGCAATCGTGAGGCCGTCTCGCCCTCGACCAGCGCGCCCGTCCATCGGATGACGGTCACGTTGTCGAGCCGGTGCATCTCCAGCGGTGCCAACCCTGACATCAGCGCGCGATTATACCGGACCGATTCGAATCATCTGGTGGCGGATCTCATCACCCTGAAGCGCATGTTCGAATCCGAACAGCACGGATCCCGCAACTGAACACCAACGGGCCGCAACGCCCGCCCGTCTAACCGACGCGTGACGCTGTAGTGTCCGCTTCAGGCGAGCCTACGAATCAGCGCATCGGGAGGAACGATGACCGCGAGATACGTCGAGGAGCTGCGCGACGACATGAAGTTCGGCTGGCGGCAGTTGAAAGGCACGCCCGGGTTCGCCCTGGTGGCCGCCTTGATGCTGGCGCTCGGCGTCGGCGCGAATGCGGCGGTGTTCACCGTGTTGAAGTCGGTGCTCCTCGATGCGCTGCCCTATGCCGACCCGAATCTGCTCGTCAGGGTCTACGCTCGGCGCATCGATACCACCGACGGGCGGCTGCCGCTGAGCGCGGGAACCATTCGTGACATCGCGAACCAGCAGCGATCATTCCAAGCACTCACCGCTTTTCAGGACCTCGCGATTGACGGCGTCTACGGAGCCGAAGGCGGCGCGCGCACGGTGAGAATGGCGTGGGTCGAGCCCGGGTTCTTCGCGACCCTTGGCGTTCAACCTGTGTATGGCCGCACATTCCGGGCCGACGATGCGATCAGCGGCATTGCCACGCTCACGGCGGGACGACTGGCGCCCGACACCGCCAGATCGGTCGTCGTCAGCTACAGGGCCGCGCAGCAAGTCTTCGGCGGCACCGCGGACGTCGTCGGCCGCGAGGTTCGGATCGAGGGTGTTCAACGCACCGTGATCGGCGTGCTGCCACAAGGGTTCGTGGCGCCGATGGGCGACATCGATTGCTTCTTCGCGTTCGATCTCACCCCTGTGGCCAACAGCCCGTTTGCGGGCCGCGGCGCACGCTGGCTCGGCCTCATCGGCCGTGTGAAGCCCGGCGTCAGCAACCTCACGACACGGACCGAGCTCGATCGAATCGGTGCCGCGCAAGCACGCGAGTACCCGCGAGACTTTGGCAGGAATGGTCTGAGTGTTCTACCGCTGCGCGACGCGATGGCCGGTCAGACGCGGACTCCGCTCCTGGTGCTGATGACCAGCGCGGCGCTCGTGCTGCTCATCGCCTGCGCCAATCTCGCCGGAGCGTTTCTGTCGCGAACGATCTCGCGCCGCAAGGAGCTCGCCGTTCGCACCGCGCTCGGCGCCGGACGCGGGCGGCTCGTTCGCCAGCTGTTGACCGAGACCATCATGCTGGCGGTCGCTGGCGGGGCGATCGGTGTCGTGCTGGCGTACGAAGTGCTCACGTGGCTCGGCCGGCTCGCGCGACCGCTTCTGCCCGCGCATGCGCAACTCGCGCTGGATCCCAGTGTCGTCGCGGTGACGGGAATCGTTGCGCTCGCAACTGGGGTCCTCTTCGGGATCGCCCCGGCGCTGTCGGTCGAGCGGACCGAACCCGAGCGCGCACTGCGCGACGAAGCCCGCGCCACGGGCGAAAGCCGCTACTCCGGTCGCCTGCGTGGATCGCTCATCGCAGGCCAGCTGGCGTTGTGCGTCAGCCTGCTGGTTGGTGCCGGACTCCTGACGCGCAGCCTGTGGGCGATGTCGACGGCGCCGCTCGGCTTCGATCCGGATCGCGTGCTGGGATTCACCGTGCGCCTGCCACCGCGGGACTATCCGTCATTCGAGGAGCTCACGAGATTTTCGGAGACGTACCTCGAGCGAGTGCGATCGCTCCCAGGTGTGAACGCGGCCGCCTCCGCGAGCTGGTTCCCAACCGCGGTGTTGAACCGGACGGGCTTCACGATTCCAGGAGTCACGAGGCCAGACGCGCCACCGGAGGTCGCGCTGTACAACGTCGTGTCGGATGACTACTTCCGCACGTTGCGCATTCCCGTGCTCGAAGGGCGCGCGTTCGATCAGCGCGATCGCAGCGACGCGCCGACGGCGGTCGTCGTCAACGAAACGGTGGCTCACCAGTATTGGCCGAACGGAAAGGCACTGGGCGCACGCCTCCGCCTCGGCCCCAACCCGGACGCGCCGCCCGCGGAAGTGGTCGGCATCGTCGGGGACGTTCGCAACGATCGCACGCGTCCGGACGCCGAGCCGATGCTTTACCAATCGGCGCGGCAGGCGCCATGGCCGTTTCCGACGTTTCTCCTGCGGACATCCGTCGAGCCGACGACGTTAGTCCGCTCGGTCGAGCGCGAGCTGGCGACGATCAATCCCGGACTGGCGGTGCAGCGGCAGACGACGCTCACAACGATGCTCGGCGAAGGCCTCGCTACGCGGCGTGTCCCCGTCATGCTCATGGTCATGTTCGGCGTGCTCGCGCTGCTCGTGGCCACGGTTGGCGTCTACGCGATGTTCGCCAACATGGCCGCCGCGCGCGAGCGGGAGTTCGGGCTCCGCATGGCGCTCGGTTCCCGGCCGCGGGCGATTGCGGCGCTCGTGCTTCGTCAAGGCGCAGGATGGATGGCTCTCGGTCTCGCCGGCGGTGTCGTCGGCACGCTTGTCGTCGTCCGACTCGTGAGCGATCTGCTCTACCAGGTGCGACCGTTCGATCCGGTCACGCTGGTCGCGTCGGTCGCCGTCCTGTGCGTCTGCGCGGCGCTCGCCCTGCTGGTCCCGGTGCGGCGGGCGACACGCGTCGATCCGACGGTCGCGCTGCGGGCGCAATAGCAAGAGTCGGAGACCTGACAAGGTCCGCGCTACCGGTCACCAACGCTGCGGACCTCGATCCCGTTGCCTTCGAGCGCCTCCCGAATCCGTGCGGCGAGGATCGCCGCGTCGGGCGTATCGCCGTGCACGCAGATCGTGTCGGGGCGGACGGAAACGATGGTGCCGTCGACCGCTTCCACAGTGCCCTCGGTCACCATCCGCAGCGCGCGCGCCACGACGATGGCGGGATCGTGAAGCACGGCTCCCGTCTGCTTACGCGAGACGAGCGATCCGTCAGCGTGATACGCGCGGTCCGCGAATGCTTCGGACGCGGTGCGCAGACCTGCCCGGTCGCCGGCCCTGATGAGCTCGGAGTTTGCGAGTCCGAAAAAGACGAGCGAGCGATCGACCGCGGCTGTCGCGCGTGCAAGCGCGTCGGCAAGCGCGGGATTCCGCGCCGCCATGTTGTAGGCAGCGCCGTGCGCCTTGACGTGGTTGAGCCGCAACCCCTCTGCAGACGCGAGCGCCGCCAAGGCACCGATCTGATACAGCGCGATGTCTTCGAGCTCGTCCGAAGAAATGTGAATCTCAGCTCGTCCGAATCCTTGTGGATCGTGCAATCCAGGATGAGCTCCCACCGCGACACCGTGCTTACCGGCGAGGCGCAGCGTGGCGCGCATCGTGCGTGGATTGCCTGCATGAAAGCCGCAGGCGATATTTGCCGAGGTGATCACCCGCATCAGCGCGGGGTCCTGACCTAAGGTCGCCGCGGCGTCGCCGGAAGCGTCTGACGTCCATTCGCCGACATCAGCGTTGAGGTCAATCCGCATCGCAGTGTCGACGTATGGACAGACAGCTGTGTAATTTCTCCCTCACAGTTGGTCTGTGGAAAACTGCGCCCTCGCGATTTTCCTCAGGAATTGCGCCGGCACATCAGTTGCCTTAAGGAAGGACGTCGGCCTGTGATTTACGGCAGGGCGCCGTAAATGCTGGGGGGAGCCAGGTCGATCTCCGGGACGGGGCGTCTTTCGAGGCGCCCCGACCAGGTGTTTCACCGGACCCTCAAATCCCCGCTCCCTACACGCCAGCCCCTTCCGGATACTCCAACGCCAGCTTCAATTCCCGCGCGAGTGACTCGACCGTGGTCCCGCTCCGCTTCCACGCGCCGTCGGACTCGAACCGGAGATCGCCGATCCGGCGACCCCAGGGGGCAATGACACGGCCGATGGCCCGGAAGTCGGCCCGATCGGCATGCTCCTGGTCCAGACGACGGACGACATCGGGCGCTACGCGGACGAAGGCGCGAAGGGCGGCGGCCGACTTGATGCTGTACTTGCGGCCGCTCCATGCCGCGCCGAACACCACAGAGACCTGCTTGAAATAGTTCACGAAGAACCGCTTCGAATCCTCACGGAAATCCGCGGCCTTCCGTGGCCCACCGAAGGCGTCACCGGCGAAAAGCTTCTTCAGTTCCTGGGCAAGCGGCGCCTGGGCCACGCGGCCATGGCCGACGCCGAGCAGCTTGATCTCTCCGTGCAGCGGCGAGTCCTCACGATCGTTGAGGGCGCGAACCACGTCGTGCGCCGCCGCCAGGGCGTCGTCTCGATACAGCTGCCGGCCCGACAGGCTGACCAGGTGCGAGGCGTTCAGGCGGGTGTGCTTCGCGTTGATGGTGACGAACATCTGCACGACGTGGTCTTCAGGCAGCCGGTCGAAGATGATTGCCGGTACCGTGAAGTCCTCACTGCGGATGTTGTCGATGTCAGCGTGCAGCGCCAGCAGGCGGTGCTGACCGTCGATGGCGCGCAGAATCCCTTCGCGTTCGGGGACCTTCAGGCGCCCGACGGTCGCTCCTGACTCGACTGGCTCGAACGTCAGCTTCTCGTCGCACGAGATGATGACCGCGCCGGGAATCGACGGCAGGTCCTGCGCCTGACGGCATTGCTCGTAATACTGCACGAGCTCGTCGATTTTCTTGCGGATGATCTGGCGCTGGTAGGCCTTCTCACTCGAGGCGATGCGGCGCTCGAGGAGATCCCAATTGACCTTGGAGCTCCGGTTGCCGCCGCGCACCGGCTGACCGGACTCCCCGTAATTGAGGACTTCGAAGCGAACGAGCTTGTCGATGTCGCTGGCGGTGAGTGCGGCCTGATAGAACTGCACCCCGAACTGCTGCATGCGGATGGCGGCGACGTTAATCATGAGTGTCAGTCCTGGCGGGCATCTGCCCTGCCCAGGCAAGAGGCGAATTTTAGCGATCTGGCGCGTTGAAACTCAACCCGTTTCTCGGGGGAGGACCCCACTTTTCGACCAAAACCGTGGAGAGGCGTGAAAAACCTGCGTCACCCTCTGCTTCAGCCTGACCAGCCCAAACAGGAAGGTCGTGAATGCAATCCACGCTACCGCCCATTGCTCCAGGGTCAACCTGTGATGAATGGCCGCGCTTGGAACCCCGTAAACCATCTCCACATGAATCCAGTAGACGAAAAACGATGACACTCCGAAGTCGCGAATAAAGGAGGATCGCGGAAGCGCTCGAGACCTCGACAGTACATTCCACTCAAAGGCGACCATCAGCAGCGCAAGCAGGATTCCAAGTCGGAAGAAGAAGAACGTGGGTGAGCTCGTCCAGAAGTTGGTCTCGCGATAGATGGGCGGGAGCAGCGACGCTCCATACCCGGCGATCGCCACGCCAACTCCGATCAGTCCCAACCGCAATGCGACCGGCCGTTCTTGTTCCGGGTCTTGTACGCGATCGAGCCAGAGCCCGACCGCCGCACCTGCCAGGAGAAAGCCGGCCCAGGGAAACAGCGTGAAGGTGGTCCGTCCCGGCGAGGGACGCAGATACCACTCGAGCGGATCGGGTAGAACGCCGAGAAACGCCCACTCGCGAATCAACGGCGTCAGCATCGCCGTCGCTGTCATCGCCGCCACCAGCAGCAGCGCACGAGCGCGATCCGACCGGCCGACTCGCCACAGCGCGCCCGCCGCGACCATCGCGGGTCCCATGACGTTCAGGATGTCGACTTTGAGCAGAACCTGGCTCAACGAGCCGCCGCTGACGACCCACGACTGGAGGCGGAACAAAAGGGCGAGACCGAAGATCTGCCATCCACGCCGCTCGGCGCGCGCAGCCACTTCGGACGACGAGAGGCCTTTGCGGATGCGGGACCCGGCGGCCAACGCCAATGCGACGCCAGCCAGTAGCAGAAACATCGGCGCGCCGAATCCGCCGATGAGAATCCCCCACGCATATAACGGCCGGGACCGATCCGCGACTTGCGTCCACGAGTCGATCGTGTGCGCCTCGATCATGATCAGCACCGCGATCCCGCGCAGCCAGTCGAGATAATGTCGTCTCACTCGGAGAGCACGTCGAAGGCGGTGGTGAGCTCGATGTCCGGCCGCAGCGACGCCCACACCGAACAGTACTTGTCGCGGCTCAACGCGATCGCTCGTTCGATTGCAGCCGTGGGCACTCCACCATGGATGTGGAAATGCAGGTGCACGCTGGTGAGCCGGCGCGGCGGCTCCAGTGCGCGCGTACCCGTCAGGGTCGCGCGGAACGCGTTGAACGGATGTCGACCCTTTTGGATGATGTCGACGACGTCGGCCGCCATGCAGCCGGCCAGCGCTACGGCGAGGAGTTGAACGGGTGAGGGTCCGGCTGCGCCGTTGCCGTCGGTGATGATCGCAGTCGCCCCGGTCGTGGCGCCAAACTTCAGGTCGCCAGACCAGACCAGTTCGGTTGCGACGGAAGGCTTATCGGCCATGCGCAGGTACGGATTGTACCTGCGCGGGACGCTGCCGCTTGTTCGAGCCGGTGATCCAGGCGAACGCCAGCCATGCCGCCGGCGCGAGCACCAGCAGGTAGGTGAACCACACGCCGAAGCGGCCGTCAGGCCCCCACTCCTCCGTCGCGTTGTGAACGGCTTCGCTGAACGGAAGGTAACTTTGCTCCGACATCTCGTGCACGCCGTAGATGATCAGCTGCACGACGAAGACGAACAGGAAGATCGCGGTGACCTGGAAGAACAGGCCCATGTTGACGCGATGTCCGTAGCGGGACCACAGCCACGCGACTCCGGCCGCCCCCAGCAGCCCCAGCGCCGCGCCGGTCGCGAGATGGAGCGTATCTTTGAGCTGCATCAGCAGCAGCGCCGTTTCCATTCCCTCGCGGCCGATCATCAGCACGGTGAACAGGAACACGCCGATGAACGCCGCAGCTCCGGCACGAACCGCGGATTGGCCCAGCCGGCCCTCGATGTCGCGTTTCATGAACCGGCCCGCACGCCACATGTGGACGATCATCCACGCCACCGACACCGCCGCCACGATCGCCAGCGGCCCCTCGAGGAACTCCTGGTTCGCAGCGTTGTAAAGCAGATAGCCACCAACGGCGCTGACCGTCAGCCCGGCGACGACGCCGATGTACACAGCCCGCACGAGTGACTGCCAGCCGCTCTTACGCAGATAGGCGAGGCTGATGGCGACGATGAGAAAGGCTTCGAGCCCCTCTCGCAGTGTGATGACGAAAGCCTGCAATGTCGGCGTCATGGCGGATACCACGCGGTCCTAACTGAAACTGAGATTAAGTCTCAGGAAGTCTACGCCAGCGCGTCGCCGGGGATCAATGGGCGAGGAAAACCCAAATCCCAAACGCACGGCCTGGGATTTGGGGAGTGGACGTCGGGAGTTGGGAGTCGACTACTGTCCCGCTCTGATCGGAATGGTCCACATGTAAACGGTTCGACCGTTCACGTCGATCTGCTGCTGCGGCGGATAGCCCTCCATGTTGAACGCGTGCGAGACGATGCGCGTACCGGGCTTCAGCTCGGCATTCAGCTTCGGCAGCGCCTTCAGGTTCAGCGACGGCAGCAGATACATCGTCACGACCGTCGCTTCACTGATGTTGCTGGTGAACAGGTCCTGGTTCAGGAACTTGACCTTGTCACCCACGCCGGCGGTCCTGAGGTTCTCGTTGGCTTCGCGAATACGCTGCGGATCGATGTCGATGCCGACGCCGCGCGCGCCGTAGGTCTTGGCAGCGGTGATCGGAATCCGTCCGTCACCCGAGCCGAGGTCGTAGACGATGTCGTTGGGGCCGACCTTGGCGAGCTTGAGCATGGCGTCGACCACATCCTGCGGCGTGGGCACGAAGATCACGTCCGGCTGCCGGGTGGGCGCTTGCGCCTGTTGCGCGCCTGCCGGCGCGACGATCGTGAGCAACAGCAGGAACAGAAAAAAACGTCTCGTCATAGGCGCTCCTCGAAATAAGTGCGGCGCGATTATAGGGCGTATCCTGTTTCGATGGCGATCATCGTCCAGAAGTATGGCGGCAGCAGCGTCGCCGACGTGCAGAAGCTCAGCTACGTCGCCGAGCGGGTCATGGCCACCCGACGCCACGGCCACGACGTCTGCGTCGTCGTCTCCGCGATGGGCGACACGACCGACGAGCTCCTCGCGATGGCCAAGCAGGTGTCGCCGAATCCCGATCGACGCGAGCTCGACATGCTGCTCTCGGCCGGCGAGCGGATCTCGATGGCGCTGCTCTCGATGGCGATCCGCGAACGCGGCGGCGATGCGATCAGCTTCACCGGCAGCCAGTCGGGAATCATCACCAACGATCGCCATGTGGACGCGCGCATCATCGAGGTGCGTCCGTTCCGCGTGCAGGACGAGCTCGCGCGCGGCAAAGTCGTCGTCGTCGCCGGCTATCAAGGCGTTTCGTACCGAAAGGAAGTGACGACGCTCGGGCGCGGCGGCAGCGACACGACGGCCGTCGCGATGGCGGCGGCGCTCGATGCCGAGTACTGCGAGATCTGCTCGGATGTGGACGGCGTGTATTCGGCCGATCCGCGCGTCGTTGCCGCTGCGCATCGCATTCCGGTGCTCTCGTACGAAGAGACACAGGAGATGGCAGAGGCCGGTGCCAAGGTACTGAACGCACAGGCCGTGGAATTCGCAAAGGAAAAAGGCATTGCGATCTACGCGAGAGCGACGCAAGGTCCGTTGCCTGGCGTCGATCCGTCGGCCGATGGCACCGTCGTGCGCCAGCATCCGCCACGGATGCCGGGAACCGTGGTCGGCGTGGCGAGCGAGCGCGACGTGCTGATGCTGCACGCGGAGGCGCCGGCTGCTGACGTCCTCGACCTTCTCGACGAGCATGGCGTGGCGGGCAAACAGCTCCACGTCTTCGACAACACGACGACGATCGCCATCTCGCGCGAGAACCTGCACAACGAGCCGCGCCTGCGAGCGGCGATGCAGACCCGCCTTGGCGAGCACGCCCGCATCGTCGACGGTCTCGCCGCGGTCAGCGTCATCGGTGCGGGCATCAACGCCACTTACGCCAACGTTCGTTCCGGCGCCGATGTGCTCGCGCGGATCGGGGTCGCGGCGTCGGGCACTGCCACCTCATCTTTCCGGATCACGTGGATGATTCCTGGCGAAAAGACGGCCGACGCGGTCCGGGCGCTGCACGAGCGATTCATCGAAACCGCCCGGCCGCTTTTGCCATAATCGGTGGGCCGACGTTGTCACGGGTAGGGCCGGAACTTGTCACGGTATGCCGGACGTTGTCAGGTCCGGCTCGCCTCAACGAGTGAGTGACATGACTGCAAAACGCACGAACAACTTCCATCTCTCCGCTTGGCTTCCGCCGCGCCTGACAAGGCGCGGCCTACCGTTCCTGATCGCGCTGCTCGTCGCGATGGCGACCGTCGCCTGCCGCGGCACGTCCACGCCGGCGACCGGCAGCAGCGGGAACACGAACGACGTCAAGTCGTTCCTGACGCAGGCGAACGACACCCTGCTGCGTCTGGCCACCGAGGCCAGTGAGGCGACGTGGGTGCAGCAAACCTACATCACACAGGACACCGAGGCGCTCGCGTCGCGAGCGAATGAAGTGTTCATCAAGCAGGTCACCGACTACGCGAAACAGGCCGCGAAACTCGAGCCGTCGGTGACCGACCCCAGCGACAAGCGGCAGCTGATGCTGCTGCGCAACTCGCAGACGATGGCGGCGCCCGCCGATCCGAAGGAGGCGGCGGAGCTGTCGAAGCTGGTCCAGTCGATGGATGCCACCTACGGGAAGGGGAAGTACTGCCCCGACGGCGAGTCGACCGAGGAGAAGTGCCTCGACATCGAGGAGATCACCGACATCCTCGCCAAGAGCCGCGACCCGCAGCGCATTCGTGAAGTGTGGGAAGGATGGCACACGATCAGCCCGCCGATGAAACAGGACTACGCGCGGTTCGTGGAGCTGTCCAACAAGGGCGCGCACGAGCTCGGGTTCCCGGACACCGGCGCGATGTGGCGGGCGCGCTACGACATGTCGCCGGACGATTTTCCGAAGGAGGTCGATCGGCTCTGGGAGCAACTGCGACCGTTGTACCTGTCGCTCCACGCCTACGTCCGCGCGCGGCTGCACGCCAAGTACGGCGACATGGTTCCGCTCGAGGGCCCGATCCCCGCGCATCTGCTCGGCAACATCTGGGCGCAGGACTGGACGAACGTCTATGACCTGGTCGCGCCTTCCGGATCGCCGCGCACCTACGACTTGTCCGAGATCCTGCAGGCGCGCAAGGTGTCGCCGATCGACATGGTGCATTACGGCGAGCGCTTCTTCACCTCGCTCGGATTCGACCCGCTGCCGAAGACGTTCTGGGAGCGGTCGCTCTTCGTCAAGCCGAAGGATCGCGACGTGGTGTGCCACGCCAGCGCCTGGTACATCGATCAGATGGACGACCTGCGCATCAAGATGTGCATCGACCAGACCGCCGAGGATTTCTCGACGATCCACCATGAGCTGGGACACGACTTCTACGCACGCGAGTACAACCACAAGCAGCCGATGATCTTCCGCGACAGCGCCAACGACGGCTTCCACGAGGCGCTCGGCGACACGATCGCGCTCTCCGTCACGCCCGAATATCTGGTCAAGGTCGGGCTGCTCGACAAGGCGCCGGGCGAATCCGGCGATATCCCGCTGCTGATGAAGATGGCGCTCGAGCGGCTGGCGTTCCTGCCGTTCGGCGTGATGATCGATCAGTGGCGCTGGCAGGTGTTCAGCGGTCAGGTCAAGCCGGACGGCTACAACAAGGCGTGGTGGGATCTGCGCGAGAAGTATCAGGGCGTGCGCGCGCCATCACCGCGCGGCGAGGAGTTCTTCGATCCGGGCGCGAAATATCACATCCCGGGAAACACGCCGTACGCGCGCTACTTCCTGGCCCACGTGCTGGAGTTCCAGTTCCATCGCGCGCTGGCCAAGACGGCCGGCTGCACGATGCCGCTGCACCGCTGTTCGATTTACGGCAACCTGGCCGCGGGCCAGCGATTGAAGACCGCGCTGGCGATGGGCTCGTCACGCCCGTGGCCCGACGCGCTCGAAGCGATCACCGGCGCGCGACAGATGGACGCGACCGCGATCGCCGACTATTTCGCACCGCTCAAGACGTGGTTAGACCAACAGAACGCTGCTAATAAGCTTGGGTGGTAGCCTCATTTGCGATTTGTGATCCGTGATTTGTGATTCATTCGCGATCGGTGATGTGGGAGCGGATGAACTATTTGTGAATCACAGGTAGTTCACCCGATCACAAATCGCAAATCACCAACAAATCACAGATCACTAATCGCAAATCACAAATGGGCTAGGTCCGTCTTCCCTGCGGCGCAACCTTGAGCGCGCCCATCCGGGTACGCAGGGTGCGCGCCGCTTCGACGAGCGGCGCGTGCCATTCCGGTTCTTCCGCCACGTTTTCGTGTTCGGCGGGTTGACGGCGATCCTCGTGGTCGATCTCGTCGTGGTACTCCGACGGGCTGGCGACGATGGCCGCGATCTCGCGAATCGTGCCCTGGGCGCGGCGGTCGCCCTGTGGAAACAGCCGGCAGAACTCGTCCACCGTGGCATCCGGGTCGAGACCGACGGAACCTGCGTAGGCGCGGATCCATGCCCGCGCATACAGTCCGCGCGGCCACTGCGAGAGCTCGTTGTTCTCCAGCGCCTCGAGCAGATCGCGCCGGATGTTGTGTTCGGCGGCGATGTCGTCCAGGGAAATTTGATAGCGCTCGCGATACCGGCGCAGCCGTGTGACGAACGCTTCCTGCGGGTCCATGCGCTCTCCGATCGCAATTCACGCGCCTCGGAGGCCGGTCAGCCGGATCGCCGCTTGTTGTTCTGCGAGCGAAGGTTGGCGCCGACGCGAGAAATCGCGCCGGTCGCGCCATGTTCCAGAATGGAACGGTCAGTTACAGAACTCGACGTTCACACTTCTGCAACTACTAGTGGTACGTCCTTGTGATTTCCAGAGCGGGCCGCCGTCGGTTGGCCCGCATGATCGCCGTCGAAAAGCTGTCTCGCGCATTACAGGTTCAGTTGAGACCGTCCACTAGAGGCTCGGGACGCGTCCATTCAGATACGGTCCCAACTCGTCCGCACTGAACTGGAGCCCGGTGTAGAACGGTCCGAACTCCGCGAACTTGGCGCTCGCCTCGTCGAAGCGCATTTCGTAAATCAGCTTCTTGAAGACGAGCGGGTCCGGCGAGAACAGATCGACGCCCCATTCCCAATCGTCGTAGCCGATCGATCCGGAGATCACCTGCGTCACGCGACCGGCGTAGTGACGGCCGATCATGCCGTGCTCGCGCATCATCGCCGCCCGCCGCCCGAACGACTCCGAGTACCAGTTCAGCGTTTCACCGCGGCGCTTGTTCATCGGATAGAAACAGACGTAGCGTGCCTTCGGCAGATCGATGAACAGGCGGTTCATCACACGCTGCCGCTGCGATTCCATCTCCGCGTCGAACGCGCGCTCGAACTCCTCGCTCCCTGGCTTGTGTTTGACGCCGAGCTGCTCGTGGATCTTGCCGGTCATCTCGTACATCCCGAGCTCCACGATCGAGACATACGACGTCGTCGGCTCGAGGTGATCGTGCAGCCGCGTGCGCGACAGCGCGAGCTGCGCCTGTGCCAGTTCCTCGAATCCGCGCCGGAAGCAGATGACCATCAGGTCGCCCTTGTGTCCGAGCAGCTGCACGAACGCGGTGGAGCCGGCGTCGGGCACCGCCAGCGCGCTCACCGCCTCCTCCGCCATCTGCTGCCGATCGCCATCGTCGACCGAACGCAGACGGTCCCAGCGCACGCGATACATCAAATGGAGCAGGCTCCAGCCTTCAAGCGTTTCAGGAACGAGCGGATTGTGCATATGTGTGAATGGTAGTTCCCAAGACCCAAATCCCCGAACAACCCCAGGTTTCGTGACGATAGTCGCCTCGCCACAAGAATTCACTTGGGTGCGACGGGCCACTGTCGGAATAGCCGACATGATTTTGGCGGCAATCGTGACCCTGTTGAGGTTTGGATACTAACTCGACAGTGGCGAATTCCTTGCACCACGCCCGGTACTCACCGACAGGACATGACGAAGAGGGCTCATTCAGTGTCGTCCTGTGCCCGGGTGATCGTGTTCCACCACTGGGGTTTTTCACGACACTCTGGCGCCGCGCGCATCCAGCGAGGTCCCGCCGCAAGGCGGCGCGTCTGGATGGCCGCGCTCCTGCTCCTGCTCGCCCGCTCCGCGTTCGCACAGTCCGGCCCATTTGTTGACGTATCGGGCGATTTTTCGCCCGTTACCATCGGCGGCACCGACACGACGTGGCACGTCTCGCGGGTCGTGGCGGGCGTCCAGCAGGACGGCGTCTACGGCGTGAATGGGTCCGTCGAGCGCCAGCAGCGTGGAGCGCTTCACGATATTTCCGTGCAAGGTGGCGCGTTCCGGCGCGGCCACGGCTGGACGATCGCCGGGTCGGCCGCGGGCTCCCACCATCCGGACTTTCTCTACCGCTACTCCGTCGAAGGCGATCTGTCTCGCGAGCTTGGAGCCGGCCTCGTCGTGCACGGCGGCTATCGATACATGGACTTTCGCGGCGCGACCATTCACGTGGTCCAGCCCGGGGTCTCGTGGTATTTCGCCCGCGGCGACATCGAAGCGCGAGGCTTCGACGTTCGCAATGAGACCACCGACCGCCGCTCCCGGGCGGTGCTGCTTCGCGCCTCGGTCGACGTGTCGTCACGCGTGCGGATCAGCGGTGGCGGCGCGTCGGGCAGCCGCATCTTCGACGTCGCCGCGCTCGCGCGCAACGAGCCTGGATGGGTGGCGTTCGGCAACGCGCGCGTGGCGCTGACGGACCGGTGGTTCGTCACGGTGGGCGCCGGCGGCGCGCACGAAGATCCGTTCTTCTCGCAGCGGACGCTGACCCTGGGGCTGCGGCGGACCTTCTGATGCCGCTGGGAATCCTCACGCCGCTGCTCGTGGCTGCCGCGCTCCTGTGGGCGCTCGTCGGTCTCTTCGTGCTCGTCGATCGCGCGCGGTACGACGCGCACACTACTCGTCTCGATCGGGCGCGCAAAGAGCTCGCGCGCACCAATCCGTCGCTCGAGGAGCACGCCAGGGATGTCGCGCGCCGCATCGGGCCGACCGCGTTCCAGCAGCTGGTGCTCGAAGGCCTGCCCCACGACGTCGAGACCGCCCTGGCGCGGCAAGTACGCGCGCGGGCGGGCGAAGACCGGCTGCGTCGCCGGGCTGACGGCAGCGAGAGCGGCGGGGTCTGGCGCCGCATCGAAGCGTTGCAGGTGCTCGCGTCATCCGCGGCAGCCGACGCGTACCCGGCACTCGACACCGCGGTGCGCTCGGGCAACCCACAACTCGCCGTCGCGGCAATTCGTATGTTGACGATGCTCGGTGGGCGCGAAGCGGCCGTCGTGCTGATCAAGGCGTTGCGGGACGGCGCGTATTCACGCGCGCGGCTGGCGGCGGCGATCGATCGGCTGCCGGCGCTGCCCGCGGATCTGCTGACGCCTCTGTTCGAATCGGCGGAACCGCCGGCACGGTTCTGGGGCGCGCGGCTGGCCGGCCGCTTCAGCGCTCGTGAATGGACGCCCACCGTGCGGCGCCTGCTCGATGATGGCAGCCCGCTCGTTCGGCGCGGCGCCGTCGAAGCGCTCGCGGCGGTTGGCGACGCCGGCGATCGTGAGCTGCTGCTGGCAAGGCTCGCCGACGCGACCGCCTTCGTTCGCGCCCATGCCGCGCGGGCGCTGGCCGCGTCCGCCGACTTGTCCCGAGCGCAGTCGAGCGACGAGAATGTGGCCGCCGCGCTGGTCACGCTGCTCGCGGATCGCGAATGGATCGTCCGCGCGTCCGCACGCCGCGCCTTGCGCACGATTGGCAAGCCGGCGATCGCGCCGCTGGTCCGCGCCATGTCGCACGCCGATCGCTTCGCCGCCAACAGCGCGGCTGAAGTCCTGTACTCGAGCGGCGCGATCACCGAACTGGCACGGCAGGTGCTCGTGGCTCCCACCAGCGCGTTCGAAGCCACGCCGATCCTTCAGCGCTACATGGCGGTGGCGGGCGCACACCTCGCCCAGGCGCTCCTCAGCGGGTTCACGGACAGCGAGCGCGTGACGCTGATGCGTTACCTCGATGCGAGGACGGCAACGGCGTGATGGCCTTGCTCCCGGCGCTCGCGTGGTACCTCTTCATCGCCTGTCTCGTCTACCTGTCGTCGATCGTGCTGATCTTCACGTCGATGTGGGTGGTCGCCGTGCGCGAAAACCGGCTGCGCGGACAGGAAGGACGACTCGAGGACTACGCCACGCTCCTGTCGTCACCGTTCACGGTGCCCGTGAGTATCGTCGCTCCCGCCTACAACGAAGAGGTGTGCGTGGCGGCGGCGGTGCGCTCGCTGGTGAACCTGCAGTACCCCGAGTACGAGGTCATCGTCGTCAACGACGGGTCGACCGATGGCACGCTGGCGCGATTGCGCGACGAGTTCCAGCTCGAACCCACCGGCACGTTCTATCGAAAGACGCTGCCGAGCCTCGACATCACGCAGATCTATCGCAGCCGCAGGGAGCCGCGTCTGGTCGTCGTCGACAAGAACAACGGCGGCAAAGCCGATGCGCTCAATTGCGGGATCAACCTGTCACGCTACCGCTACGTCTGCTGCGTCGACGGCGACACGGTGTACGAGTCCGACGCGCTGTTGAAAGGGATGCGGCTGATCAACCACGACCCGGCCATGGCGATCGGCGTGACGAGCCAGATCTCGCTGCATCGCCACCCCGAACAGGCGACGCGCGTCGGCAACCGCATGCGGGTGGACCGTCATCTGCTGATGATGTTCCAGATGTTCGATTACCTGCGCGCGTTCGTCGCCAGCCGGCTCGCCTGGAGCCGCGGGAATTACATGCTGTGTGCCGTCGGCGCCTTTGCGCTGTGGCGGCGGGACGTGCTCGTGGAGCTCGGCGGCTTCTCGAAGAATTTCACGTGCGAGGACATCGAGTTCACGTTCCGCGTGCACGAACACTTCCGATCGACCGGCAAGCCGTACCGCGTGTACTCGCTGGCCGAGCCGGTGGGAGTCACCGAGGGTCCCGACACCATCCGCGCGCTCGTGTCGCAGCGCGCCCGCTGGCAGCGGGTCATCACGGAAAGCGTGTGGCATTACCGGCGGATGCTGCTGAACCGGAAGTACGGAACCGTGGGCATGATCGGGATGCCGTACTACGTGCTGGCCGAAGTACTGGCGCCGGTATTCCAGCTGCTCGCGCTCATCAGCATCCCGCTCGCCGCGTCCGCCGGCCTGCTGCGGATCGAGGACGTCGTCCGAATCCTTTTGATCCTGGCGTTCGGCGGCGCCCTCTTCACCAATCTGGCACTGCTCCTTCAGGAACGAAGCACTCGCCGTTTCGCCGCCCGCGATCTGCCGTACATCATCCTGCTCGGCCCGTTCGAGCTGCTCCTCTATCGTCCGGTCATCTTCTACGCGCAGTTCAAAGGCGCGATCGATTTCCTGCGCCGCGATCGGCGATGGAACAAGTTTCAGCGGAACCGACGGAAGTAACCCTGAACGTGAACTGACGTTCTCGAGTCAATGTCTCGCGTACGCTGCCGCAACGCCGCCCGCAGCGGCCAGAGCAGCGATACCCACGAGCGCGCGCGTGGCCGGCGCCCAGTTGCTCTGCAGGATGTCGAGACGTGGACCGGCGACATGGCCACGGCCCTGCAGCGACGGGATACCGGCGCTGGTGTCGTGCGGTTCGAGGTCGTTGCTCACCGTTCGCACACCGTGGACCGAGCCCGCGCACGACACGACGTTCTCGACCTCCGACGCGAGTATCGGCCCGGTCAGCGTGACGTTGCCATCGGTGGCGGTCACGTCGATCGCACGCGGGTGCGAACAGACGCGTCCCAGTCTCGCGCGCACGCGCTGCACCAGCCGATCATCGTCCACCTCGTCTTCGTACCGCGCGCGGCGCGCTTCAGAGAGGATGCCGGTGGCGCGATGAGCCATGTCACGCAGCGCCGCATCGGCGCCGTCGCAAGCGAGCCGGCCGCCTCGTATCAGCGTGTCGCGCACCAGCGCGCGCCGTCGACCGCCCCGCTCGGGGTCGAGCATGTACATGAGAAGCGCGCCGACTCCGGCACCTGCCAGCAGTGCTCTGTTATCCATGAGTTCACCTCACGCACGGAGGTCCGCCTGCAGCGGGCCAACAATTCCCTGAATCCAATACTCTCGTCGCAAGGCGAGTGCCGCGCCGCAAAAGTATCCCGCACAATACCGCTCACAATCCCGGGTCTGGTGCTTGCACGACGCAGGGCGGGAGGTTGGCGATGAACGAGGACCGCAATCAGGACCACTTGCCCAAGCAGCAGACTCGGCAGAAACATCCCGACGTACTATCAGCCACGGCAGACGTTCACGGCACGCCGCCGCGCTCTTAACGTCGACCGCGCTCGGCGACCTGGCCGTGTGTACGAATCAGGGCTTCGAGTGCGAGGCCCGCGAGTAGTAGATCCCGTTGAAGAGGAACTTGAACGTCGCGTGCGGTTGCGCGCGGTAGGTGATCTCCGGGCCGAACAGCAGCACGTGGCCCTTGCCGACCGTGGCGTCGACGACGGCGACGGTGTCCTTGAGGTGCCGCTCGCCCCATGCCCAGCCGCTGCGTAACGGCTTGTCGGTCGCGTACCACGCCACGCGGTGAACGTCGCGGTCGTCGCCCTCGAGTCGAAACGCGGGACTGTTGTCGAAGAACACGTCGACCTCGGGTTCGAAACCATACCCGAGCGGTGTCGAGTTGTTCACCCGCACGCGCAGGATCGATCCGGGGATGAAGAACCTCTCTGACGCGAGCCGGCGCGTTCGACCGTCGGAATCCTCGCCGACGAGGGCATCGCTCACGGCGAGGCCGAGGTCGTGCGCCACGGCCGTCGAGTCACCAATCGCCAGCACGGTGCCGCCTCGCTCGACGAACTCTTTCAGGACGGGAATGCTGCGCCGCGTGATCTTGATTTCATCGGTCAGGATCAGCACGTCGAAGCGGCCGGCAACGTCGTCCTCGAGCGCGCTCGTGGTGACCACCTCGAAGGGAAATTCGTAACGCTCGAGCAGCCAGCGAACCCACCCGCTCGGTACGGTGCCGGCCGGTGCATCGACAAGCCCGATGCGCACCGGCGACAGCTTCAGCGCATCGGATGGAACGGCATCGGACACGCCCGCAAACGTCAATCCCAGCGACGTGGCCCGCTCGAGAACGCCGCGTGTCGACGCCTTGGCGGCGATGTACATCATGCCGGTGCGGTTCGGTGCGCCGCCAAACGCGCGGTCGCGCAGCCAGTAGACGTCCTCGCCTGCTTTCATCAGCCGATTGACGACGATGAACGTGTCGTTCTGGTGATGGCTCACCAGATATCCACGTGGACTGGGCACGCCGATGATCTGACCGCGGGGGGGCTGCACGCTCGTCACCGGGACGAACGGACCTTCGAACGCGTCGAGGACGCGAGCGAACCGCACGCCCATCTGGAACGCGAGCGTCCAGCCGGTGTTGTCGTAGGGCGGCGTCGGCGCGGCGCCGGGATACGGGAACGCGTCCGGATGGTCCTGCGGCTCGAACATGTCGAGGACGTGCGGCCGAAACGCCTGCGCTGCGCGGATGACGTACGACCCTGCAGGATAGCGCGTCCCGTTGACGGCGAACGCGTCGCTCGCCTGCTGCACCGCGACACCGTTCTTGATCAGCGCGTCGACGAACTTGGTCGCTGTCAGGAAATCGGGCTGGTCCGACGGGACGATATAGCCGCGTGCATCGCGCAGGCGGGGATCGCGCGCCTCGCCGGTGCGGTGCGGCGCAGCCGTCCACGTGTCCTGGTTGCCGCGATCGATCGCGTTCTTGCCCATCCGCCACACGTTGTACAGCAGCGTCTCCCGGTAGCGCGAGGCCGCGTCGAGCACAGCCCGATTGGCGGTCATCTCGTACTCGATCGACTGCCGGAAGTGCCACGGCTGGGGCGCGATCGGATACGGCAGATCCGCACTCGGCAGCTGCTTGTCACGAACGGAAGGAATCTCGCCCGGGGTCGGACTGCCGATCGTTTCCGTGAGCAGCCCAATCTGGTTGTGGAAGTACGCCGTCGTGCGCAGGCCGCCGTTCCACCACGTCGAGTAGGACGATCCGCTCCGCATCGTCACGCCCGGCTTGTGCTCGGCGGCGAATCGCGTGTGCATCGCCGCCCCGATCAGATCGATCTCCGACGGCACCAGCGGATCGAACACGTAGTTGAACGGATCGCGAAAGGGCGGCGCGAACATGACCGTGCCGGCCGGCCCCGTCTGATGATGGTCGTAGACGATCTGCGGAAACCACTCGCGATAGAGGACGCGATTGATGTTGATCGTCTCGGCCTGCGTCGACATGTAGAAATCGCGATTGTTGTCGTGGCCGACGTACTTGTGGTACAGCCGCGGCACTCCCGACAGCGTGCGCCGGCGCGGCTCCTTCTCGCGCATATACCAGTCGGTCACCAGTTCGTGGCCATCGGGGTTAGCGTCGACGGCCAGCACGACGACGTCGCGAAGGATGCGCAACGTTTCGGGATCGGATCGGCTCACCAGCTGATACACGAGCTCGATCAGCTGCTGGCCGCCGAGCACTTCGCTGGCATGGATACCGCCGTCGATCCAGACGATCGCCTTGCCGTCCGCGGCCAGCGATCGCGCCTGCTCCTCGGTCAGGCCCTCCGCCAGCGCGAGCCGGCGTGAGATGTCGCGATAGCGATCGAGATTCCGCAGGTTCTCCGGCGCGCTGACGATCGCCATCCACTGCCGCCGGCCTTCCTCGGTGGCGCCGATGTCGACGAGCGTCATCCGATCGGACTCGCGATCGAGCTTCTTCCAGTACTCCTCGAGCTGCGTGTAGGTGGCGAGAAAGTAGTCGTCACCGATGTTCGCGCCGAACTGTTGCTCCGGCGTCGTGACGGGCGAGACGCTCTGCGAGAGCGTGCGCACCTGCCACCCGGCAACCAGCAGAAGGAGGCCGCCGAGAACGAGAAGGAGGCGGAACCTGACGCGCATCAGTGGAGCGGTAATTTTACTGCCCCCGATCGCTACTCGAGCTTTTTGCCGTTGCCGAACCGTCGATACAGCCACGTGCCGGCGAACGCACCGGCGGCCACGCCGGTCAGCATCCCCCACCGTACGCCTGAGGAACGCGGCGCCGGCGGCAACGCGATGACGCCCGTTTCGTCGGTGACGGCCGGCATATGCACGTATCGGCCATGGCGTGGCTTGGCTCGCTGGTCGAAGTCGCTGGCGAGCGCGTGGAGGTCCGCGGCCGCCGAGCCGTCGCGGATTGGCTGGCCGTGACCCGAGGCGATCACGGTGGGCTCGAGTGTGGCGAGCGTTTCGACGGAACGCCTCGCTTGTTCCCAGTCGATGGTGAAGTAGCGCGGCGGTCCGTTCAGCTCCTGTTTTTGCACGGTGGCCGCGAACACCGATTCCTGACGCGTCGTCGTCACGGCATCGCCGGCGATGAGCAGCCGATCCGAATCGCGGAACAGCGAAACGTGGCCCGGAGAATGGCCTGGCGTATGGAGCCACCTCCACCCGGGCATGCCAGGAAGCGCCTCGGGCAGCGTGCGCACGCGCGGCCCCAGATCGATGCCACGCTCGGGAAACGCCGGCGAGAGCCGGGACATCGGACCGCGGCCGACGGTCGGATCGGGTGGTGGATAGTCGCCGCGACCGGTGAGGAATGGCAACTCGAGGCTGTGCGCAAACACCGGAACGTCCCACACCGCCAGCAGCGGCTCGAGCGCTCCCACGTGATCGTAATGACCGTGAGTCAGGACGATGGCGGCCGGGCGGCTCTCGGGACCGAATCGGTCCGCGGCGATGTCGAGAATCGGCGCTGCGCCCATTGGCAAGCCGGCGTCGACCAGTGCCCATGGCGCACCGTTGCTCTGCGGCTGGCCGACGAAATACACGTTCACGAACCCGACGCGCAGCCGCGAGACGTCGGCGGCGAGCTCTTCGAGTTCGTGCCGCGCCTGATCCATACGCTGTGACGATGATGCAACCTCTACGCCTGCGATCGATCGAAAGATTTCCTCGAAAACGGCGGGCTCTCCGCGTGCGACTCCAATTTCGTGGAAATTCCACCAAGGTTCGTGTGGTTCGCCTGCCTCACCCTTCGACTCGCTTCGCTCGCTCAGGGCAAGCCCCGCCCGAGCGCTGCCGGCGCCCAGCGGTAGTCTGTAGGACGTGAAAATCGCGACGTGGAACGTCAACGGGATCCGTGCGCGACAGGCGCAGCTGCAGGAATTCATCGACCGCGAGCAGCCGGATGTGCTCTGCCTGCAGGAGATCAAGGCGACGATCGAACAGCTGCCTGTCTGGCTGTGCGATATCGAGGGCTACTGGTGTTACTGGCACGGCGGCAAGGGGTACTCCGGCGTCGGGCTGCACGTCCGCAAGAGCACCTGGCCAGAGCGCCCGGACTTTCACCATCCCGAATTCGACCACGAACATCGCATCGTCGCCGCACGTCTGCCGCCGGCGACGGTCGCATCCATCTACGTGCCCAACGGCGGCAAGGACTTCGACGCGAAGATGCGCTTCCTCGAATCGATGGAAGGATACGCCGCCGGATTCGAGGCCAGTGGATCGCCGCTGGTGATGTGTGGCGACATGAACGTGGCGCGCACCGACATGGACGTGCACCCGAAGGAGCGAAAGCCGCGCGCGATCGGCCAACTGCCGGAGGAGCGTGCCCTGATCGAGCGCATCCTCGGCCACGGCCTCGTCGATGTCCACCGCAAGCTCGACCCCGACAACGCGGATCTGTTCACCTGGTGGGCGCCCTGGCGCAACCTGCGGCAGCGGAACATCGGCTGGCGGCTCGATTACGTCTTTGCCAGCGAGTCGCTCGCCGCGCGCGTGAAATCGTGCGTCGTGCAGCGTGAAGTCGGCACGAGCGATCACGGGCCCGTGATCGCCACGTTCGATATCTAAACTCCGCGTGCTTCCTGCTTGACCTTCGCCATGCGCCGCCCGAGCTCCTCGAGCTCATCGCGTTCGAGTACCGACCGCGCCTTGCGGAACATCTCCCCTTCTTCCTCTTTGATGTGGTGCTCGAGATTTTCCTTCAGCACCTTCATCTTCGCGGCCCAGAGCTCGGTTTCCGGCGGCACCTCGAGCAGCTCGTCGAGAATGACGTCGACGACGTGGTGCTCCTCGAAGCCTTCGAGCACGATCTCGCGCGCCTTCTTGTGCGATTTGAGAGCGGGATAGAAGACCTCTTCCTCCATCCGCTCGTGGGCGACCAGCTCATTGCGGATCTTGTCGAGGAGATGTTCGCGCCCGCCGACGCTGCGGACGTCGTCCACACGGCCGAGCATCTCCTTCAGTTCTTCGTGATCCTTGTGCATCAAGTCCAGCGCATTCATGCGTTGGAGCGGTGCAAGTCCTCTGCCTGAGCCCCGATTTGCGGCGCTCAGCGGTGCGGGCCGGAGCCTTCGGCCGAGGCGGCCCACCCGAGCGCCAGGTCTTCGCCCACGGCGAGATGGTTGAGCGCGAAGTCAGCGGCACGAAAGGCTTCGCGCAGGAGGTCCGCGTCGAGCGGACGATCGACGTCGCGGCACAAGCGCGCGGCTTCGACCCGTACGAGCGCCACAGCCGACTCGATGCCGTGGACGATCGTCGCGACGCCACGCCCCTGATAGGCAGTCCACGTGGCGAACGACTTCGCAGCGATGAAGCGATTGATCGGTGGGTGGAACAGGCTCCATCGAGGCGCGACGTAACGCACGAAAGCGTCTGGCAAATCGCTCTCGTCCGGTTCGGGCTTCAGATCCTCCGGCACCGCGTCGATCACGGCGCGATACAAGACGAGGCTCTCGTCGAGCGAGCGCGCGGGAACGGCGTCGACATACCCGATCGGCAGGCGGCCGACCGCCTCGAGCAACGTCGACGAACCAGGCCTCCACGCGGCCAGCAGTCGTGCGTCGCGCATCATCGTGGCGAGCACCGACTCGGGAACACGCTGCAGGTCGGTGCACCGCGCCACGAGGTGCGCTTCCCACGCGGAGTAACCCGCGAAGTCCATCAGCATGTGTGGATGGAGCAACGGCGGCAGATCGTCGTCTCCAACAACCAGGCCGTCATAGTCGTTCGGCGGAAAGGCGGGCGGCTGCTCCACGATCCGCAACTCCACCTCGTCGCGGAACAGCATCGACGCCGCCGTCGGGCAGTAATGCGAGAGCGTGATGAAGATGCCGCGACGATCCTGGATCGAGACGCGCGGGAAATGGCGACACGTCAACGGCAGCGCATCGAAGCCGAGATCGCGGTGGACGATGCAGAGGTTCGTGTGCGGTGCGAGAAAGACACATCGACCATCGTCGAGGCGTGTGAAGAAGACCCCGTCACCATCCGACGCATCCGGATCGACAACGAAAGGCGAGCGTTCACCGGCAGCCGCTGACGTGCGAAGGCGCTTTCCGTCGAGCGCGGCCGTGAGCGAGCGATAGAACGGGAGCTCGACCGGCACGTCCCAATCGGTCGAGCAGCACTGACCCGAATGACGGCAGCGGTAGTCGGCATGAATGCTGAGCGAGAACACTCGGGTCGGCACGTGCCTCAGCATAGCGCGACCGTGGGGCAGGTGCGCCGTTTGCACTGTGCGTCGCTGGGTCGTTATGCAGATGAATTTCCGGATCGCACTCGCCGTCTCGCTGATCGTCGGCTCGGTGGCTTTCGCGCAGACGCCGCGTCGCGCCGTGCCGGTTGTGCAAGAAACCCTGGCCGCGCAGATCATGCTGGACCGGGTGGGATTCTCGCCGGGCGAGATCGATGGACGCAGCGGACGCAACGTGCAGGAGGCCGTGGCCGCGTTCCAGCGGGCGCATGCATTGGAGGCAAGTGGCCGGCTCGATCCGATGACGTGGCGAAGGCTTTCGGAGCGCGCCGGGAATCACCCGCCCCTCGTGAGCTACGAGATCACCGATGCCGATGTCGCCGGTCCGTTCACGCCGGACATCCCGGCGGACCTCATGGAGCAGTCGAAGCTCCCGGCGTTGTCGTATCGACAACCACTCGAGGCGCTCGCCGAGAAGTTTCACGCGAGCCCGCAATTGCTGCAGCAGCTCAATGCCGGAGCGGCGTTCGGGCGCGGCGAACGAGTCATGGTTCCCAATGTCGCCGCGGTCGATCCGCTCGCTCCGGCACCGGGCAGCCGCCCCGTCGGAAAACTCGTCGTGTCGAAGGCCACCAGTTCGCTGACCATTCAAGACAATCAGGGGCAGGTCCTGTTCCACGCGCCGGTCACCTCGGGCAGCGAGCACGACCCGCTGCCGGTCGGCATGTGGAAGGTCACCGGCGTGCAGCAGATGCCGGAGTTTCATTACAACCCCGCGTTGTTCTGGGACGCCAACCCCTCGCACTCGAAGGCGCGCATCGCACCTGGCCCCAACAATCCGGTTGGTGTCGTGTGGATCGACATCAGCAAGGAGCACTACGGCATCCACGGCACGCCGGAGCCGTCACGGATCGGCCACGTGCAGTCGCACGGCTGCGTCCGCCTGACGAACTGGGATGCGCAACGGGTCGCGATGTGGGCCCGACCGGGAACGACGGTGATCTTTGAATGAGCTGGCGCGAAGTGACCGCCATCGTCTGGCTGGGGTTCTCGCTCGGTGCGCTCACCGACACGGCGCTGCGGTCGCGCGCGCATGCGGGGGCCGAAGATCCGGATGTGACGACCCGCAAAGACCCGGATGTCGGGATCGGCAAAGACCTGGACGTGGGGGCCGCCTCTAGGCGGCGCGAGACCCCAACAGCGACCACCGGAATCTCAGAAGCGGATGCCGTCGAGGTCTTGCGCGATCGTGATCTGGAAATTCCGGTTGAAGGCGTGCATCGCAAGGACTTGCGGGACACATTCGCCGAAACGCGATCCGGGACGCGTCCGCACGAGGCGCTCGACATCCTAGCGGAGCGACACACGCCGGTGAAGGCCGTCGAGGACGGCACCGTCGAGAAGCTGTTCAACAGCAAGGCCGGCGGGCTCACTATCTACCAGTTCGATCCGACAGGAACCTTCTGCTACTACTACGCCCACCTGAACGCCTACGCCGCCGGTTTGCGCGAAGGTCAGCGCGTCCACAAGGACGATGTGATCGGCTATGTCGGGAGCACGGGGAATGCCTTGCCGGATGCTCCGCACCTGCATTTCGCGATTTTCCGCCTGACACCCGAGCGCCAATGGTGGAAAGGGGAACCAATCAATCCGTTCCCGGTCTTTAGGTAGCTGGGTAGATGGGTAGATAAGTAGATGGGTAGATGGGCAGATAAGTAGACTGGCAAGTGCTTTGACCCATCCGCCCCCCTACCGAGATACCCAGCTGCCTAGACCCGCCAAAAGTACACAAGTATTACAGTCGCCTTCCGGCGCCGCTGGTATGGTGAGGATCGCTCGTACTGCGCACACTCCGGAGGACCGACTCGTTCATGGCGACGCCGACTCTCATGTACGGCCGCAAGTATCAGAAAGGTGTGAACTGGATCACGGCGACGGCCATGATCGCGTTCCACGTGCTCGCGGTCGCCGCGTTCTTCTTCATCACCCCGGGCGCGCTCGTCAGCGCCTTCGTGCTCTACGTCGTGGCCGGCATGCTCGGCATCGGCATGGCCTATCACCGCCTGCTCACGCATCGCGGCTACTCCATCTACAAGTGGATCGAATATTTCCTGACCGCGTGCGGCACGCTCGCGCTCGAAGGCGGACCGATCTTCTGGGTCGCGACGCACCGCATCCATCATCAGAAGTCGGACCGCGAAGGTGACCCCCACACGCCGCGCGAAGGCACGTGGTGGGCGCACATGGGATGGATCCTGACCGGTGAGG
>Ga0081539_10001640_pt1 | contig 36383 bp, 25 predicted proteins | sample TabmetS4T2R2_FD_71023 | JGI IMG/M metagenome (GOLD analysis project Ga0081539, IMG submission 71023) | Tabebuia heterophylla rhizosphere microbial communities from the University of Puerto Rico - S4T2R2 | ecosystem: Host-associated > Plants > Roots > Rhizosphere ... | reverse complement strand
GTAGTAGCGGGGACGGAGAATCCTTCTCAGATGCCCGTAGTTGATAGGATAGCGTTGGACAAGGCGGTGGCACAGCTTCCTCCGGGATATCGTTCGGTGTTTGTGTTGCATGATGTCGAGGGACGTGAGCACGAGGAGATTGCGAGGTTGTTGGGCTGCTCGGTGGGAACGTCGAAGTCGCAGCTTCATAAGGCTAGAATGAAACTGCGCCTGCTCCTGACCACGGGGAAGAAATCCAGACGCAGGCGCGCTGCCTCCGCGCCGGCGCTCTGAGTCGTTTAAGCGCGCGAATCATAACGGAAAACGCACTGGCGGAATTGTCCGCCAGTGCGTTTTCCTTTTGTCAGTCAGCTTTGTCAGCCGGTTTTCGTCTTATCAGTCCGAAGCGCTTTACTTGAGGTCGAACAGAAGGAATTCGGACGGCTCGTCCGCGCGTATCGTGATTCGCTCCTCTTCGCTTATCGCCGCGCCGTCGCCCGCCTTGAGTTCGACTCCGCCGAGACTCACCGCGCCTTTCACGACTTGCGCCCAAGCGTGCCGTCCCTTCTTTAGTTCGTACGCGATCTCTTCGCCAGCGCCAAGCGACGCCTCAAAGACCTTCGCGTCCTGATGAATCTTGACCGCGCCGTCGTCGCCTCCGTGCGAGGCGATGAGGCGAAGTTGTCCGTCCCCGCTCGGAATCTCGCGTTGCTCGTAGCCCGGCGGAAGCCCGTCGCGTTCGGGCAGAATCCATATTTGCAGGAGGTGCGTCGGCGTGTCTTGCGAAGGGTTGTACTCGCTGTGCGTGACGCCCGTGCCCGCCGTCATGCGCTGCACCTCGCCGGGACGTATGACTGAAGTGTTGCCCATGCTGTCTTTGTGTTCGAGCGCGCCGGAGACGATGTAAGTGATTATCTCCATGTCGCTGTGCGAGTGAGCGCCGAAGCCCGTCGCGGGCGCGACCGAGTCTTCGTTGATGACGAGGAGGTCTCGAAAGCCCGTCCAGCGCGGGTCGTAGTAGCGGTTGAAGGAGAAGGTGTGCCTGCCGTCGAGCCAGTTGGTGCGCGTGCGCCCGCGCTCCGCGGCGGGCCGCTTTGTAATCATGGTGTTTCCCTTTCTTGTCGAACGTAGCGTTTCTTTAACTGCTCCCACTCTAACAAAGTTGTCAAGTGCGGCGACGGCGGACGCGGCGTTTGGGTAGTGACTCAGTTTGAGATATGAGAACAGTTGTTCAGAGAGTGATTCACCGCAGAGGCGCAGAGGACACAGAGTCGGCGCAGAGAAGTTGAATGTCTCTGCGCTTCCTTTGCGTCCTCTGCGCCTCTGCGGTGAGTATTTTTTCAAACTGACCCACTACTGGTGTTTGTTAAAGGCAGACCTATTCTGCGACCATGTGCGTTGATGCCGACGGATGCGAAAACGCTTCGACTCGGCGACATGATTCTGCGTCGCAAGGGGACGCTCTCTCAGCGTCTCACGCACGCCGTAATCAGCGTCGCGCTCCGTCTCTTCTTCCGTCGCATCGAGACGAGCGGCGCGGCGCTCGTTCCGCCAGCGGGCGCGGTCGTCTTCGTCCTCAATCATCCGAACGGACTGATTGACCCCGGACTCGTCTTCGCAGCGATGCCGCGACGCATTTCCTTCCTCGCCAAGTCAACACTCTTCAAGTTGCCCGTCATCGGCTGGCTGCTACGCACGGTCGAGGCTCTGCCCGTCTTCCGGCGCGTTGACGAAGGCGCGGACGTTTCGCAGAACACACGCACATTCGAGGCTTGCGGGCGGTTGCTGCGGCGCGGGCGCTGCATCGCACTCTTCCCCGAAGGCGTCTCGCACAACGCGCCCAAGCTCCTCCCGATAAAGACGGGCGCGGCGCGCATCGCGCTCGGCGCGATCTCATTAAAAGAAAAAGAAGATGGGGAGACTGAGAGACAGGGTGTTGGGGAGACGTTTAATGACGCAGCTTCTTTCTCCCCGTCTCCCCGTCCGCCCGTCTCCCAATCTTCCTTAAAGATTGTTCCAGTCGGTCTCTATTACACGTCGAAGACATCTTTCCGAAGCGAGGCTTTGCTGCGTTTCGGGACGCCGCTCGAAGTCGGCGCCGTCGCTCTCGACGAGCGCAGCGAGCCGCCGCGTGAGGCCGTGCGCGAGCTTTCGGCGCGCATCGAAAAGGCGTTGCGCGAAGTGACTCTGAACGTCGAAACCGAAGAACAACTCGACGTTGCGCGCAAGGCCGAACGACTTTTCTCTTCCGTCTATGAAGGCATGAACGTGCGCCTGCCTCTGGCCGAGCGTTTCGACTTCCTCCGACGCCTCTCCGCGCAGATGTTCGCGCGCCTCTCCGCCTCGGAAGGCGCGGAGAAACTGCGCGCGCGGATAATCAGTCACGAAGAAGAACTGCGACGCATCGGCCTCGCGCCTGAAAATCTACAACTCTCGCGCCTCTCGGTAGGGTTCGTCTTTCGTCACTTCCTTCTGCGGACGGGCGTGCTCCTGTTTCTCCTGCCGCTAACAATCGTCGGCGCTGTCATTCATCTTCCCGCGTACCTCGTCTGCACGCTGCTCGCGCGGCTCTACCCGAAGCACGGCGTTGACGAAATCGCGCCGACCGTGAAGATTCTCGCGGCGATCTTGCTGATGCCTCTGACGTGGCTCGTCGTCTCGGCGCTCGCGTTTCTTTGGATTGACTGGCGCGCCTCTCTCGTCGCGCTTCCGCTCACGATTCTGTGCGGCTACACGGCGATGCGCGTCCTCGAAGAGTTTTACGACATGCGCGGTTGGTTCAAGGCCGTCGTGCTCGTCGTGCGCCGCCGCAAACTTTTCCTGCGCCTGCTCATCGAGCGGCGCGCGCTGCAAGACGAGTTGGAACGCATCGAGACTCACGCGGGCGGCTGAAGCGATGTTATCATCTCGAACTCGAAGGGCGATTCAACAACTTCGACGGACGGATTAGTGGTGCCCTAATTTGATTATCTCTGTGCAATCTCAGTGTCCTCTGTGCCTCTGTGGTTAATTCTTCTCAGCAGATTAACCACAGAGGCACAGAGGACACTGAGATTGCACAGAGATAACCGAACTTAGGACACTACCGACGGATTCAACAACTTTTGCAAACGGAAACTTCTGCGGACTTTATTCAAGCCGCGCCGATTTTCAAACCGCGACTCTCTGACGGATGAACGGCAAACGACTCCTGCTTCTCAGCAACGGCTCTGAACTCACCGGCGACGCGCCGACCGAGTTTGCTCAAACGACGGTGAGAGACTTCATCGGCGGCAACGTCGGCAGAGTTCTCTTCGTCCCCTTCGCGGCGGTCACGCGAACGTTCGACGAGTATGCCGCGCGCGTGCGCCGGCGCTTCGGCCCGTTGGGTTTCGAGGTTGAGTCGCTTCACGAGGCGGCGGACGCGCGCGAGGCTGTCCGGCGCGCTGACGCAATCGCCGTCGGCGGCGGAAACACTTTTCACCTCCTGCGCGAACTCCACAAAGTCGGCGTTATCGAAGCCGTACGCGAGCGCGTCGAGGCGGGCGCGCCTTACGTCGGTTGGAGCGCGGGTTCAAACGTCGCGTGCCCGACTATCAGGACGACGAACGACATGCCGATAGTCGAGCCGCCGACGCTCGACGCGTTCGGCCTCATCCCGTTTCAAATCAACCCGCACTACACGAACGCGCAACTGCCCAATCATAACGGCGAGACGCGCGACGACCGTCTCGCCGAGTTCGTCCACGCGAACCCCGGAGTGTGCGTCGTCGGGCTACGCGAAGGGACGATGCTTTGCGTAGAGGGCGCGCGCGTTCGCCTCGTCGGCCCTCACGCGGCGCGCGTCTTCTTAAAAGGCGAGGAGCCGCGCGACATCTCGCCGCGCGAGTCGTTCGACTTCCTGTTGCAGCGCGCGGGCTAGAGCGTCGAAGCGGTGCGGCTGTATTTACGCTCTTTCGATATTCGTTTACGGTCTTGAAGCGATGAGACAGTATCAGGAACTTCTACGGCACGTCCTCGCGCACGGTTCGGAGCACCGCGACCGCACGGGCGTCGGCACGATTTCGTGTTTCGGCTACCAGACGCGCTTCGACCTTCGCGCGGGCTTTCCAATCGTCACGACGAAGCGAGTTCCCTTCCGTTGGGTCTTCGAGGAGTTGCGCTGGTTTCTCTCAGGCGACACGAACGAGGCCAACTTGCGTGCGCGCGGCGTTGACATCTGGAAGGAGTGGGCCGACCTAGAACACACCGCGCGCTTCGGGCGCGAAGAGGGCGACTTAGGCCCAATCTACGGATACCTCTGGCGCTCCTTCGGCGGCCACTACCCGGCGCGCGACGGCTTCGATCAGATTGCGCGGCTCGTCCACGAAATTCGCCACAACCCAAACTCGCGCCGCCTCGTCGTCACGGGTTGGGATCCGCGCGTCGCCGACGCGGTTGACCTCCCGCCGTGCCACACGCTCTTTCAGTTCAAGGTCGAGCGCGGGCGCACACTCCACTGTCAACTTTATCAACGCTCGGCTGATGCTTTCCTCGGCGTCCCCTTCAACATAAGTTCCTACGCGCTCCTCACGCACATGCTCGCGCACGTCTGCGAACTCGAAGTCGGCCACTTTATACACACGTTCGGCGACCTGCACATCTACAAGAATCATCTCTCGCAGGTCGAAGAACTGCTTTCACGCGAGCCTCTGCCTCTGCCGCAACTCGAAATACGCGACGAAGACGGATACCTTCGCGGACTCGAAGGACTTCTCTCCTTCCGCTACGAACACTTGAACCTCTCCGGCTACCGTTCGCACGGCAAAATCGAAGCGCCCGTCGCCGTCTGAGTCCGACGCGCGAGACAAAAAATCCGGCGCATCGTTAAATCTCGACGTTGAAGATGCCCGCCGCCGTTCGTCAACCAACTCTGCCGCCGCCGAGTCGAATTCTCTTGAGGTTTTCGCGCGATTTAACTATTCTAACCGCACGCAGAGCACGAAGTTCGGGTCTCTACGGACTCACGGTCACGAAAACATTCAGTCGCGCTGCTCGCGTCCCGTCAAGTTGGTGGGTCGCGAGGCCGTCTCATTCTTAGTTTTTTGCTTCTCTTCCGGCGAAGGGCCAACACACGGTCTTGAAGCATCGCCGCCTCGTCTTTGGGCTTCAGCGCAAACGCTCCTTCAACTTCCTGTTTCGTCTTTTGGAGACAAGGCCATGGCTTACCTATCTCCCTTCGAGTACGACATCTTCATCTCCTACGCACGTTACAACGACGAGCCGAAGCCGGGGACTGACTTCCGCTGGGTCGAATACTTCGAGAGGCGTTTGAACTACGCCTTCACGCAGGTCTTCGGCGAGGAGGGACTCATACGCGTTTGGCGCGACAGGGGCGAGATAGGCGGCAGCACCGACTTCAACGACGCGATACGTGATGGGATAGAAAGGTCGGCACTCTTCATCGCGCTCTTGTCGAACGCCTACATGAAACGCGATTACTGCCGGAAGGAGCTTGAGTCGTTCTACCGAAAGGCCGAGCGCGAGACTTTCGGCCTCAAGCTAGGCTCGCGCTCGCGTCTCTTCAACGTCAGGCTGCAAAACGTCCCCGCCGACGAGTGGCCGGAGGAATTGGCCGACAGGACGGGCTTCAAGTTTCACGACGACAAGCCCTTGAGCGAGATGCTTCAGCCCGGCCCGGAGTTCGACGCGCAGTTCAGCGAGCTTCTAAACGAACTGGTGCAGACGCTGCGCGCCTTCAAGCCGCTGCTCGAACAGAGGCAGAGGGCCGTTGAGGAATCGCGCAAGTCGCACACGGTCTTTCTAGCGCACACCGAAGGCTCTACGTGCGACCTCAGCTTACGCCTCGCTAACGACGAAGATTTGAAGAGAGAGGGCGTGCGCATCATCACGAACGTCCCGCCGCCTTTCGATTACGAGCAGCACCGGAGCAGGGTGAAGACGGAGATCGAAAACGCCGATCTCGTCGTCAACATACTCGACGAATGGCGCGGTCGTCCGATTGCCGACGCGCCCGATCAGGATATTAACGACCCCAAAGTTTTCTACTCGTGGGAGCAGGTCAGCCTCGGCTTGCAGCACGCGAAGTCGCAACTGATTTACGTGCCCGACACGGTCAAGATTCCTTCAATCGAGAACCCCAACCACCAGAGTCTCCTCTACCTATTAGAAAAAAGAGACTTCGCCTCGCTCTCGAAAATCGGAATCGGCGCACCGCCGGACGCGCCTCCGAGACGCGCGCGCTACAGCTTCGTACAAGAGCCGAAGGACGCTTTGAAGCGCATCATCATCGAGCAACTCAAGGAGGCAATCTCTCTCGGCCCTGAACCGGGCTGCGAAAACACCGATGGGTCGCCCCCGGTCGCGCTCCTCGACCTCCACAAGAAAGACTCGCGCTTCGCGCAAGACCTCAACTCCGTACTCATTGAGCGCGGCGTCGAAGTCAGAATGATGCCCGACGGCGACACGCCCGAAAGCAACAACACGCGCTTCAAAGATTCGCTCAAGCAAGCCAGCATTTTTCTCGTGATCTGCGGCCAAGTCGCCCCCGACTGGGTTAACGGTCGTCTCAACCGCGCGCTGCAAATCATGGTTATGGAGAAATGCTCCATCAATCTTTGGGGCGTCTATGTGCCGCCGATTGAAGGCTTGTTGCCGACCGCCCGAACTTTCAGCCTGCCCAAGCCGCCGCAAGGCTCTCTGAAGCCCTACCGCATTGATAGCCCTGAGAAGCTGAGATTGATTCTCGAAGCGATGGAGTAATCCGATGGCATTCAACGCCGACCTGATGAACGCGAACGCGCCGAACCCGGATGACGATTTCTCCGAGTTGCCGGCCAACCCTTTCGTCGGCCTCCGACCGTTCGACACGAAGGACGAACTCCTCTTCTTCGGACGCGACGAACAGACCACGGAGTTGATGCTTCGGCTCGCGCGCGGCGGCGTCGAGAAGAGCGCGAAGTCGCGCCGCCGACCCGACGAACGGTCGGACGCGGAGCAGTCGAAGAAGCGCGAACGCGGACGCTTCGTTGCGGTCGTCGGCAGTTCGGGCTGCGGCAAGTCGTCTTTGATACGCGCCGGGCTGATTCCGAAGCTCAAGAGCGGCTTCATTGATTCGAGCCGCGACCAATGGCGTTTCGTGAAGATGAAGCCGGGCAAAGGGCCGATTATGAACCTCGCGGCATCGCTGCTCGCGTCGAGCCGGGAGCCGCGTACCGAGAACAGCGTCGGCGCGCTGGCCGGGAAAATCCGTCTCGCGGGCGCGCAGGCGATTGTCGAATATCTCTCCGAGCGCGTTGACGCGAGCGACACGAACGTACTTCTTCTGGTTGACCAGTTCGAGGAGATTTTCCGTTTCGGATTTCACGCAGACGAGGGCGAGGCGGGCGAAGCTCCCGACCGTTGGAAGCAGAGGCGCGACGAGGCCGCGGAGTTCGTCTCGACGATTCTTGAGCTTGCGCGCCAAGAGAGTCCGCACGTCTATGTAGTGATCACGATGCGCTCCGACTTCCTGAGCGACTGCGACGAGTTCTACGGACTGCCGCAAGCCCTGAATGAAGGACTCTACCTCGTGCCGCGCCTGACGCGCAGCCAGCGCAGGGACGCCATCGAGTGTCCCTTGCGTCTCTACGGCGAGGAGATAAGCGCGGGGCTTCTCGACCGCATCCTCAACGACATGGGCACGGGGCCTGAGCAAGCCCCGAAGGGCAAGGAGGAGGAAACGGACGAACTCCCCGTGATGCAGCACGCGATGATGCGCACTTGGGAGAACTGGCTTGAGGAGTCGAAGCGCGGTGAGCAGGAGGGACGAAAGCGAGGGCCGCTCGACCTTCGCCACTACGAGAACATAGGCGGCTTCGAGGGCGCGCTCTCGATGGACGCCGACAATGCCCTCCACAGTCTGGACGAGAACGAGCAGACGACCGCGAAACTCATGTTCCAAGCCCTCACCGACACCGACGCGAAGGGCCGGCGCCTTCGCCGCCCCGTCCGCCTCGGCGCGCTCGCCGAGATTACAGGGTCAGACACCGAGACCGTCAAGAAGATCATCAAACGCTTCCGCGACGACAACCGTCTCTTCCTCACCCCCTGGGACGACCGCCTCAACGACGACGACGAAGAGCGACGCGACGACGACACCGCGCTCTACGAACGCCTCAACGACGACACGCTCATAGACATCTCGCACGAAAGTCTCATACGCCGCTGGAAGCGACTGAACGAGTGGGTTGACGAGGAGGCAGCGGCGAGGGAGCAGTACATGAGTCTGGCCGGGAAGGCCGTCAGCTACTTCGCCTCGGAGGGGCGCAAAACATCGCTCCTGCGTGACCCTGAACTCCAATTCGCGCTCAACTGGTGGGCTACGTTCCAGCCGAACGAGGCTTGGGCGCGCCGCTACTACAAGAGCGAGCAAGAGTTCGCTGTTGCGGAGCAGTTCCTGCGCGCTAGCGAGCAGGCGGAAAAGGACAAGGCCGCGAGAGAGGACGAGGAGCGCAAAAGGGAACTCGTTCAGGCTAGACGGCTCGCCCGGAAAAGATTAGCGACGACTATTGCCTTTCTCATACTTTCCATCCTCCTCCTAGGCGCCTTCGCGTACGCGAAGAGACAGGAGAGTACGGCGGCGTCTAATGCCGAAGAGGCGAAAGCTAACGCCGCGAAGGCCGAAGCCGCCGCGGCGGAGGCAGTAGTTAACGCAGCGAGGGCTGATGTTAATGCCGTAACGGCGAAGGCTAATGAAGAGATCGCGCGGGCAGGCGAAGAGACTTTAAAGACCGAGCGGAACAAGCTCAAAGACAAAACCATTGAACTCGAAAAGCAGAAGCGTAGAGAGGAGACGGCTAAGAACGACCTTAACAAGACGGTCAAAGACCTTACGGCTGAGAAAAGCTCACACTTTAAGGACAACACAAGGGGCGCGGTCTATACGAATTACAACTACGGACTGAAGGCCGAGAAGGAGTCAAACTTTAAGAGGGCACGATTCTTCTATTTAAAAGCTATCGAACAGTTCGACGTAAAAGACGCCGACGGAAACCTTGTGCTTACTGATATTGAGGATAAGCTTGCTCTGGCCGACGTCCACGCGGCTCTAGGTAAGCTGATGTTCAAACCCGAGTACGACCCTGCGGATACAGAGGGGACGAACCCTCAAGATTCGACAGGTAAACTCGCAGACGTGCACGGACTTCTCGATGTTGCTCTGGGGAACGGGACGCCCGAAGCTAAGGAGGCGGCCTTGAGTCGCTTCAACCTCCGCGCTCCTGTGCGCGGAGGTCTGACGTCCTACGGTCAAGCCGTCAGCATCTTCCGCCAGATTAGGGCCTTCGCCGAGTCTGCATCGCTGCTTGAAACGCTGGGGGAAAGTTTCGACCCTACTGAGGAAACCTACGACCCCTCCGGCAATTATTCCCAGTATTTAGGCCATCCGAACTCCCTGCCGACCGACGAAGCGAGTTACGCGCGCACGCAGGCGGCCATAAGCCTCTTCTGCGAGGCTTACGCCGACTACGCGAAGGCCGATAATCCAGAGAAAGAAAGCCAAATACTTCTCAGGATAGGCCACCGCCTTGACGCGGGTAGACCGCAGCCGATGCCAAACGGGAACACCCCGCCGTTGAAACTCGTAGGTTGCGTCGGCATAGGGCCTGTTAACGCCGCCACATCGTCTGAACCTACCAACTACTTCGACAAGGCACTCGACCGCTACAAAGACTTCATCACGAAGCTGTCCTTCATTCCCGAAGAGCAACAGAAGAGGTACGAGGCGGCGACAAGCACGGCGATTGATATTGCTAAGATATACCTCGCTCGGAATGATGTTGCGACGGCTGAGAGATACTTTATGCGCGCTGAAAATTTTTACAACAAAGATGACTCGGCGCAACAGGAATCGCTCGTTTTACTGCTCGCTGAAATCTCAGGCATTTACAGGGATAACAGGGATGATCCCAAGCTCAAAGAGGCAGGAGAGGATTTGGCGGATGCTATAAACATCTACAACAAGATGAGTTCTGAACAGCGCAAGAAGGTCGCGAAAACTTTAGCCAAGGCGGCCACAGAACTGGGGAGTGCTTACCTTGGTCAAAAAGGCCAAGATGATCAGGCCAAGTATTATTTCGATCAAGCCGCTGGACTCTACGGCACTGGTGAGTTGGCAGACGCGACACAGCGCGACAATAAGTCGGAGGTGCTGCTCGACATCGGCAAAGCTTACCAATCGAACGAACTGACCATTGCCATTGCCTATTTCAATCAGGCCGCCGAGGTCTTCTTCCCGGGGGGAAAGTTAGAGAACGCCACGGCGGAAGCGTCGAAGAGCGCCGCAGAGGCATACATTAAGGGCGGCGATTCTTTGCCATCGGATGAAGGGCGCGACTCCGAGTTGTATTTTAAGGCCGCCGAGGCCTATCACAATGCAGCCGACTCCTATCGCAAGACAGCCGACACTGAGAAAGAGGCTGAGATGCTTAGGCTGGAGTTGTCCATTTTAGATAGAAGCGCGGACATTCTCACCGCGCAGGAAAAGAAAGGGGGGCTTGGCAGGCATCTCAACGATTTGCTGGTTAAACACTACGAACGGATACTGACGCTTGACCAAGCGTTGAAACCTACGCATAGAGTCAGTACGCTTACCTCCCTCGCCTCAGTGTACGTGGAGGTAAAACGTGTCGGCGATGCCATCAAAGCTTACGGCAAGGCTCTCCAACTTATTGGCGACGATAAAAAGCGCGACAAGGCCGACGTTTATCTCGGTCGGGGCAACGCGTGGAAACTGTTACACCTGTGGGGCAGGGCTGAGAACGACTACAATGAGGCCAGAAGACTATATGGGGATGTCAACTCGACTACAGGACTGGAAACGGTGGCTAGAGAACTGGCAGATTTACAAATCAAACGACAGGGAGTTATCCCCCCGACGCCGCTCATTGCGGTTGACACCAAAATCTCCCTTACGGGCGCGTCGTCCATAGAAGGCAAGACGCCGAAAGGCGATGCCGAGCTTAAGTTCGACGAGGAAAACCATGAAAAGATGTTGACGGTGAGCGTCAACCACGTGGACCTCGCGCCCGGCACCGTGCTTGAGGTGTTCATAAACGACAGGCTCGTCGGCCCGCTCAAGCTCCTCGGCGACAAGCAGCGCGGCAAGCTCGTGCTGGATACGGCGCAGGCAGAGAAAGTGCCTGACATCCCAGAGGGGGCGCGCGTCGTCGTCAAACTCCCACGCTCGCAAGGGGGGGCGACAGTCGTCGAGGGGTCGTTCCCGATGAATCCGACTAACTAAGGCGCGGGGCGGGCGGCACGAACAGGCATGGCTATAATCGGAATTGTTGCGGTTGATAGGAAGGGCGCGATTGGAAGGGGCGGCGCGCTGCCGTGGCACTATTCCGCGGACATGAAGTTTTTCAAAGAGCAGACGACCGGAAACGCCTGCGTGATGGGCTACAAGACTTGGCTCACTTTGAAGAAGCCGCTCCCGAATCGTCTGAACATTGTCCTCAGCCGTCGAACGGAAGTCGAGCCGGGCGAGCCGGTCGTGTGGATGAGAGACAGGGGGTCGGTGATTGCGCTGAATGAATATCTGAAGTGCGACCTCTACGTCATCGGCGGGGCGCGCGTCTTCGAGGAGTTCGGCGGGGAGATTGAACGTTGGGTCGTCACCGAAATTCCGCTCGCGGTCGAAGACGCCGACACCTTCATGCCGCCGCGCTTCCTCGAAGGCTTCGAGCAGTACGACTCGCGCCGCCTCGACGAAGAGTTGGTGGTAAAATTTCTCCGCAGGCTGTAAAGTATCGCCGCGACGCCCGCGCGCTCGTCAGCAACATGACAAACGTCTGTATTAGAGCGATTAGGGAATGAGTTTACCAAGAAAGGATAAACACAGAGAAGGCAGGAGGCACGGAGAGCACAGAGAAGACAAAGCTAGTCTGCGGTGAACTCCGTGTCTCCCTCTTCTCTGTGTTGAATTCTCTTTCGATAAACTCAACCGGAACTGCTCTAGTAGTTAAAGGAACGTCCGCTCTAACAATTTCAAGGAACACAGGTAAGCAATAAACGATGTCCACCTCGCACAAGGCATTCCCCTGCCCTTTTTCCGCCGCGCGTTTCATTCTCCCGACTGTTTTATTGCTCCTGACGACCGCGCACGCCGCCGTCGCGCAGGACGCGCACGCCCCGCGCCGCGAGAGCGCGCAGCAGTTGTGGCTCGCGCTTCAGCCGCTCGTCGCGTCGCACGACGAAAGGGCCGCGCGCTCGCTCATCGCGCGCGAGCCGGAGGCCGCGCGCGCGCTCTACCGGGAGCTTCTGTTCGAGACCGCGACGTCAGCGCTTTACGAGACTCCCGTGCCGCCCGGCATGGAAGAGGCGCGCGCCCTTCTCGCGGAGTCGGACGCAGACGCGCGCGCGCTCGAATCGAAGTACGACGCTTGGAGGAAAGATGCGCGCCCCGGCGTCGGCTTCTCGAAAGACGGCTCAGCCGTAGAGCAAATGATTTACCTCGCGCACGTTGCGAAGTTGCGCGGCGATGAGAAGGAGGTCGGGACGGACGCCCCGCCGGGCACGCCGCGCGAGTTGACCGAGCGCGCGCTCTCAATCGCCGGGTCGGACGGAAACGAGTTGGCCGTCGCGAGTTTTTCCGGCACGCTCGCGGTCTATGCGCTGCGCGAACGAAGGCTCGACGACGTGACGCCGCTCGTCGCGCGCGCTGAAGAAATCTGGCGTCGCTGGCAGCACGGCGTCGGACTCTTTCAAGCCCCGCTCGTGCTCGCCTACAGGGATTTGAACGCAGAGAAGTGGAAGGACGCGGCCTCGGAGTTCGCCGTCGCAGCCGACCGCGCCAAAGCCTTCGACGCGCTCCGAACCGAGCGCGTCAATGCGCTCGAAATGCTCGCCGTCGCAAACAGAAACGCGGGCGACAAAGAGGGCGTTCTCAACGCGCTCAACGAAGCGTTTGCCGAACAGACGCGAGTAGTCGCCGAGGCGAAGGACGACGAGTCGCGCCTGAAGCAGTCGAAGACGCTTGCGAGCCTCGAAGTCGAAGTCGGCGGCGCTCTGGCCGCGCTCGCGCGCCACGTCGAGGCGACCGATTGGTACGTCCGCGCCGAAGCGTTGAAGAAGGAGAACTACAAAGCCGAGAGCGCGCAACTCGAATCGCAACTCGTCGAGTATCAAACGAAGCTTCAGGCGCGCATCGCCGCCGAGCCGAAGGAGGCGAGCAAAAAGATTCTGCGCTCGACGCTCACGACGATAACCGACACGTTGCTCTCGCTGCTCGACACAGCCGCCTCGCAAGCGGGCGACACGCGGGCGCAAGTGAAGATTGCCGAGCGACGCCTCGCCGCGGCGCGCGAGAGCGCGAACCCTACGAACATCGCCGACGCGCTTGAGAATGTTTCGAGTGCAAGGGGGAAGGCGGGCGACGCGGAGGGCGCGCGCGCCGCGGCGCTCGAAGCGCTGCGCATGCGCGAGAGCGAGCCGCGGCGCACGCGCATCTATCAAACGCTCACGCTGCTCGGCTCGCTCGCCGCGGACGCCGAAGACTGGGGCGAGGCGGTCGCGCGCTACGAAGAGGTCGTGCGCGTCACGCAGGCGGGCGTCGTCCCGCCGCCCTTCGACCTCGACGCGCAGGCGGACGAAGGCATCCGTCGCGTTCAGTCGAGCATGAACAGCCTCGACCGCCTCGCGCGCGCCAATAGCGCGCTCGACGCGAAGATCGCCATCGCGCAAATACGCATGCAGCAGGGCAACTACCGCGTCGCCGACGAGTTGCTGACCGACGTGGAACAGAGCGTGCCGCGACTCTACGCCGTCGGCGCGCCCGACGAGGCGGAGTTGTCGAAGTGGATTGCGGACGAAAAGAATCCGAACATCACGGGCGCTGAAGTCTACGCGCACCGGCGCTTGACCGGCTTCACGCCCGACAAGAACGAGGAGCAGCGCTTCGGCATGGCCGAGATGTCGGCGCGCGCCGAGCGCGGCTCGGTTCTGCATTACCGCGCGTCTCTCTACGAAAGCCAAAACGACCTCTCCGCTGCGGCTGCCACCTACGAGCGCGCGCACACGCTGGCCGCGAACCTCGTCGGCGGCAGCTTCACGCTCTCCGGCACCTACGTCGCGCTCGCACGAATCGCGCGTGAGCGCGGCGACTTGGCGGCGGCTGAACCGCCCGTCGCCGCCGCTCTCGCGGAGGCCGTTCGCCGGAACGAGCCTGACACGACCGCGCACCTTCTCACCTTACAGAGCGCGCTTAGGCGCGAGGAGGGCAAGACCGAAGAGGCTTTTCGTCTGGCCAACGACGCTCTCAACATCGCCCGCAAGCTCAACCAGCGCTCGCTCGTCGCGCTTACGCTTCGCTCGCTCGGTCGCGCAGAGTTTGAACTCGGCGGCGAGCACTTGAAGGACTCCGAAGCGCACCTGCGAGAGTCGGTCGCGCGCTGGCGCGAGTCGGGCTTGACGGCCAACGCCGCCTACTCGCTCGACAGTCTCGGACAGACGCTCGAACGCGAGGGGCGCGACGCGGAAGCGCTCGCCGCGTACCTCGAGGCCGTCGGGATCGTCGAGGGCATGGTCGTCTCTCTGCCGCCGGGCGCGAGCACCGAGACGTTCAACTCCGGGCGCGGCAACCGCGAGCTTTACGACCACCTCATCAAGCTGCTCATCCGAAAGAACCGCGTCTCCGATGCGTTCCAGTATCTCGAACGCTCGAAGTCGAAGTCGCTTGTTGACGCTCTGGCGGGCGCGAGCGTCCGCTCGAAAGACCCCGCGCTCGACGCGCTGCTCGGACGCGTCAAACAAGCTTCCGACGCGCTCCGCAAAGAGGAGAAGAACTTAACCGGCGAGCTTTCCAAACCCGACGGACTGCGCGACGACGCGCGCGCCGCACGCGCACGCGCGCGGGTCGAAGTGGCGCGCGGCGCGTACAACTCGGCGATAGAATCGCTCCGCCGCGCCGACGCTGCGGCGGCGAGCCTCGTCGCAGTTCGCCCGACAAACCTCGACGAGATTCGCCTTCTCCTGCCCTCACGCACGCTCCTCGTTTCATACTTCCCGACCGACAAGACGCTCTACATTTTCCTCGTCACGCGCGACCGCGCGCCCGAAGTCAGAAGCGTCGCGCTCACGCGTGCCGACGTTTCGCGCATGGTCGGCGAGTATCGCAAACTCGTCGTGCCCGACGAAAAGCCCCTCGCCGGTTCGAGCCAGACGGAGAAAGCGAGCCGGAAGGAGGACGAAGGGCCAGACCGCAAAGACCCGGAGGCGAAGATCAAAGACCCGGAGGCGAAGACCAACGATGCGTCGAAGTCGAAGACCGGCGGCGTTCAGGTCAACGTGCGCGGACTCGCCAGCGTGAAGAGTTTGGCGGGCGCGGGGCTTGCGCTCGGGGGCGATATGGCGCCGGTCAAACGTCTCACGGCGCGGCTCTACGACGCGCTGCTCGCGCCCGCGCAAGATGAGATCGAACGCGCCGAGACCATCCTCGTCGTACCTTCGGGCGACCTTTATTACTTACCAGTCCACGCCTTGGGCCGCGCGCGCGCCGACGGCTCGATTGATTACATCATCGAAACGAAGCGCGTCGCCTACCTCGCCTCCGCAGACATTTTGAACGCGGTCGCGGCACACGCCGGCGCGCGAGCGCCCGCCGCGAACGGCGGCGACGCCGCGCTTCTCGCGCTCGGAAACCCCGACGGGAGTTTGCCGGGCGCGAGTCAAGAGGTCGCCGCCATCTCGCACATCTTCAACGGCGCGCAGGTCTTCACGGGCAAGCAAGCGACGGTCGAGCGCGTCGAAGACGAGGCGCACGCGCGCGTGCCCTTCATACACTTTGCGACGCACGGCGTCATCAACAGCCGCGACCCGAAAGAGAGTTACCTTCTGCTCGCGGGCGACCCCGGACGACTCTCCGTGCGCGACCTCGTCGAAAACACATATAAGCTCTCTTTGGACGGCACGCGCCTCGTCACGCTCTCGGCCTGCAACACCAACATCGGCGGACTCGACCCCGGCGCGGCCTACGGGAGTCTGTCGCGCGCCTTCTCGAAGGCCGGAGCGCCTACCGTGATCGCGTCTCTGTGGAGCGTTGACGACGGTTCGACGCGCGACACGATGACGGTCTTCTACCGCGAACTCGCCGCCGGAACGCCCAAGGCCGAAGCGCTCCGGCGCGCTCAACTCTCCGTCATGCACGACCCGCGCTACGCGCATCCGTTCTTCTGGGCGCCCTTCCTAATGCTCGGCGAATGGCGATAGGAAAAGAGAAGTCTGAAGTCTGAAGTCTGAACGCTGAACGCTGAACGCTGAACGCTGAACGCTGAACTGAAAAGCACGAACGCTCTCAAGTTCAGCGTTCAGCGTTGCGGACTTCTGACTTTGTTCAGCGTTCTGACTTCTGACTTTTCCGTCTCGTCGGCCTGATGCCGCCGCGATGGTAAAACTTCCGGCCCTTCCAGTTCAGTCCGCGCCCTGTGAGGACGCCGTAGGCCGAGGCGAGTAGAACCACGCAACTCAAGACCCAGCCGAGCGGCGCGGTCAGAGCGTAGCGCGCGGGCACGCCGAACCTGCGGTTGACGAGCGCGTGCAGCGCGACGAAGACGGCCCACGCCGCGATGTTCGGCGCGAGTAGTTGTCGCCAGAAGTCGTCGTTCGCGCCGAGCGCAATCATTAGCGCGCTCAGCGCGGCGAGCAGCGGCGGCGCAACGGCTATGAAGAACATCTCGCAGAGCGTCGCCAAGGTTAAGGCGAGCGAGAATTTGAGGAGCGCGAACATGTTCTTCGTCGAACTCTCCCAAAGCTCGCCGAAGTTAGAGTACATCCGCGTCGAGACGAGCGCGGGCGCATACTCGACGACCGTGCGCGCGCCCGCGCGCTTCAGTATCTCGGCCATGCGAACGTCGTCCAAGACTTCGGCGCGGACGGCCTCGAAGCCGCCGACGCGCATGAGCGCGTCGCGGCGTATGAGGAAGAAGCCGCCGATGCCTAAGGCCATGCGCGACTTCGGGCGGTTCAAAAGCTCCGGCTGGAAAAAGACAAGCCCGCCCCAACTCCACGTCGGCACGAAGACGCGTTCCCAAAAGCTTTGCGCCTCGTAGCGTGGGATGAACGTCAGGGCGTCGTAGCCGTTTTCGAGCGCGACGGCGACCGCCGTCCGCAACGCCGACGGGTGGAAGGTCATGTCGGCGTCGGTTGCGAGCGTCCACTCGCCGCTTGACGCGCGAAGCGCTTGCTGCAAGGCGTAGGGTTTTCCGAGCCAGCCGCCGGGCGTCTCCTCGCCTTCGATGACGCGCAATCGTCCGTCTTCCGACGCAAGCGAACGAAGAATCGCGCCCGTCGCGTCAATCGAGCGGTCGTTGACGGCTACCAACTCGAAGTTGCCGTAGTCCTGCGCGAGAACGGAGCGGACGCACGGCGCGAGCGTTCTGCGCGCCTCGTTGCGCGCGGGCATGAGTATGGAGACGAGCGGAGCGTCCGGCGTGTTGAGTCGCGCGTCGGCGATGGGCTTGAGGCGCTTGTGGCGCGCGAGGCTGTAGAGCGTGAGCGCGCCGCCCGCGAGCCACACGCAGAAGATTACCCAAGAAAAAATGATGAGTGATGAATGATGAATGATGAATGCAAGACAGCTTGAGTGATAACTGACAGCGTGCATCTCATTCATCATTCATCACTCATCATTCATCATTCTATTTCACGTCGAGCATGTCGTGGCGCGTGATGATGCCCGTGATGCGCCCGAACTCTTCGACGAGGACTGCGGGGCTTCGTCGCAGAAGCCGCGTCACTTCCGACGCGCTCGCGTCAACGTCAACCACGGGCAGACTCACCTCCATCACTTCCGAGACGGGCGCGCTCAGGATTTCTCGATTGCCGAGGACTTTCGCGAGCAGGCGGCTCTCCCGAAGCGCGCCGACCGATTTGCCTTCCTCTACGACTGGTATCTGCGTCAACCCGAACTCGTCCATCCGCGCCAGCACGTCGGAGACTTTATCTTGCGGCGAGGCCGCGACGAGACGCGGCGTCTCTTGGTCGCCCTTCGTGCTGCTGATGAGTCCGGCGGTCATTTTCTTCGGCTCAAGCAAACGCTTCTCCTTCAACCACTCGTCCGAATGGTGCTTCGTAAGGTAGTGTTCGCCCGTGTCGCAGACGATGAAGACGACGAGGCCCGTCTCGTCTAAAGTGCGCGCGACCTTCAGCGCGGCGGCAAGGTTAGTTCCCGTCGAGCCGCCGCAGAATATCCCCTCCTTGCGCCCCAACTCGCGCGAAAGCTCGAAGGAGTCGCGGTCTGTGACGTTGATTATCTCGTCAACGTACTTCATGTGGACGTTCGCCGGGACGACCTCTTGGCCGATGCCTTCGACGAGGTACGGCGTGACTTCGTGCGTGCGTCCAGTCTCCTTGAACGTCTTGAAGACCGAGCCGTAAGGGTCTGCGCCGACGACGCGGATGGCCGGATTCTTCTCCTTCAAGAAACGGCCCGTGCCGGAGATCGTGCCGCCCGTGCCCAAGCCCGCGACGAAGTGCGTGATGCGTCCTTCGGTCTGTTCCCAAAGCTCAGGGCCGGTCGTGCGGTAGTGTGCTTCGGGGTTGTTGGGGTTCGAGTATTGGTCTGGATAGAAGCTGTTGGGCGTCTCGCGCGCGATGCGTCGCGCCGTCTCGACGTAGTGTTCGGGCGTGCCGGGCTTGGCCGTCGCCGGGACGACAACAACGTCCGCGCCGAGTGCCTTCAAATAACGAACCTTCTCCACCGAAGCCTTCTCGGTCATCACGAAGATGCAGCGATAGCCTTTGACCGCCGCCGCGAGCGCGAGTCCGATGCCGGTGTTGCCTGAGGTTGCTTCGACAATAGTTCCGCCCGGTTTCAGAGTGCCTTCGCGTTCGGCGGCCTCAATCATCTGGACGCCGATGCGGTCTTTGACGGAGTAGCCGGGGTTGAGGCTCTCCATCTTCGCCAAGACGGTCGCCTTGACGCCTTCGGTCATGCGGTTCAGGCGGACGAGCGGCGTGCGGCCTATGAGTTGGAGGATGTTCTCGTAAAAGTTCATAATGCTCCGATGCAGTGTTGACGTGGGTTCGCGTTTTTAAAGGCTCATTTATACAGGGAACGCGCCCGCGCCGCCAAACCGTGCGACAGGTTTGGCGCGCGTCCGCTTAGCGGACGCGCGCCAAATGTGGTATAAGTATTTCGTCGCCACAAAGCGTTTTCGATTGATTCTCTTTTTTGACAATTTGGTCTCTACCTACAACAGCGCCTAAGTCAGGCTGCCTTGTCTTCTCCGCTTCGCAGGTTCAGCCCAACGCCAGTTGGTGAAAGGGGCGGAAATGATGAGCCGGACTACTTCCTACACGTACCTCAGTCCTCCGAAAAACATTATCCTCACGTTCCTCGACGAGGTGGAGCGACAGAGACTTCCATATATCCTCAAGCTCGTTGACCTCGAAGCCCAACAGACGCTCCACGCGCCGGGCGATCAAGTGAGATACGTCTATTTTCCCGTGACGGCGGTCGCCTCAGCCGTCGCCGTCATGGACGACGGTTCGACCGTGGAGACGGCGATGATAGGGCACGAGGGCGTCGTCGGCATCGCCGCCGTCACGGGCAGCTATCCGGTGCGAAACTGGATGCGCGTGCTCCTGCCGGGCGAGGCCATGCGCGCCGAGGCTTCGGTCGTGCGCGAACTCTTTAACGAGAACGCGCTCTGGCAAAAATCCCTGCTCCGCTACTACTGCGCGCTCATCGAGCAGGTCTCGCGCCGCACCATCTGCAACTCGCGCCACCGCCTCAACGAGCGTCTCTGCACTTGGCTTTTGATGGTTCACGACCGCGCGGGCCGCGGCGACCTTCCGCTCACGCAGGAAGCGGTCGCGCGCCAACTCGGCGTGCGACGCGCGGGCGTAAATGAAGCCGTACGCTGGCTTGAGAGCATGAAGATAATTGACCACACCCGCGGCCACATACGCATCCGACACCGCGAGGCTTTGGAGGACGCGGCCTGCGCCTGCTACCCGGCTTTCGGGGCGGAGATGCGCTGGTTCGACGCTCCTAAATCATACAGGGGGGGGGGATTTATCCGATGAGCGCCCAAGTTCACGGGGACAATTTGAGCGGCAGCTTTGATTCCGTGGCCGAACAGTTGCGCCACGCGATAGAGGTCGTCGAGGTGTGCAGGCGGCAGAGGCGGACGCTCATAATGCAGCGCGAGCGCGTCGGCCTCTACCGTGAGTTTTCGCACACGAAGGCGCGTCTCCAACTGCGTAAGACCTTTCGCCAAGAGATTGAGAAAAGTCTGGAAGCAGTCGTGAGGCCGTTGATTGAATCGGTGGATGAGGGCTAAAGGCCGCCGCGAAATCCGTTGGTGTCCTAATATGCTTAATTCTCTGTGCAATCTCAGTGTCCTCTGTGCCTCCGTGGTAAAAAACTAACCACAGAGGCACAGAGAGCACAGAGGCGACACAGAGAAGAATTGATATTAGGACACTACTCGAAATCGCGGGGGCTTGACTTGGCGGCGCGCGACGTCGGGAAACTTCGTCGCGCGCCTGTTTTACTTCAGTTCCACAGCCGCCTTGCCCGGCTCAAGCCCTACGCGCTCCCCGACGCTCTCCGTGTAGATGACTACGCCGTCAACCGCGCCCGCGGCGTCGTGGACTGGAACGATTGTGTGCGCAAACTCGCCCTGCTCGCCGGGGAAGCGCAACTTCGTCTTGTCCGTTCGCTTCGTCGCGTCCTGCCGGTAGGCCTCGCGTACGAGTTGGACGAACTCCTCCGTGTCGGCGCCCCCAAAGACATCCTCGAACGAACGCCCGATGGCGTCGCGTCCCTCGAACAGACTCCGGTAGCGCGGATTGTACATCTCAATCAGGAGGCTCGGCCCTTTGAGCAAGAGTATGTAGGAGGGCGAAAGCTCGACGATCTCGCCGAGTCGGGTCTGCTCGTTCGTGAGTTGGCGCGTAGTCTCCTGAAGCTCGACGGTGCGCGCCGACAACTCGTCGTTCGTCGTCTGCAACTCCTCGTTGGTCGCCTGTAGCTCCTCGTTGTTCGTTTCCAGTTCCTCGTTGGTCGCCTGAAGTTCTTCGTTGGTCGCCTCAAACTCCTCGTTGGTCGCCTGCAACTCCTCCTGCGTCAGCATCAACTCCTCGTTGGCGGCCTGAAACTCCTCGTTCGCGTCCTGAAGCTCTTTGTTCAATTCGTTCAGGCGCTTGTTGGTCGCGCCGAGGTCGTTGGCGAGCTTCTCCTGTTCGGCCTGCACGTCTTCGAGGCGGCGGCGCGTCTTGACGAAATCGGAGGCGTCGCTCACGCAGACGACGGCCAACTCCGGCGACCCCGTCTCGGCGTGCATTATCATCACGGAGAGGTTGACGAAGCGACCGTCGCCGCCCGTCGCGGAGTCTAACTCGACATCGCCGAGCGAGACCGTGCCGCGCTCGCGGAAGGCCGTGTCTATGGCGTTTCTGACGAGCGCGTAGGGGAGGCCACGGACGGCGTGGAGGAAATCTTGGTCGTTGGCGATGTCGCGTATGCCGAGGACGCGGCGCGCGTTGCCGTTGACGGAGAGGATGCGGTAGCTGCGGTCAATCACGACGACGCCGAAGGGCAATTGCCGGAGGACAAGTTCGTTGAAGCGGCGAAGTTGCGCGATGTCGAAGTCGGGCGCTGGCAGTTCGTGCTGTGTAGCCATCTGCTTCTCGTAGCCCGCGAGCGGGCGCATCAAGTACGTTCGGTCGCTCATGGTCGTCGGCAGAAGCGTCGAGTTCTGCCGCGGCGGGAAAGTGAGCGCGCCGCTCTTGCAACGGTAGATTTTCCACTTCTTGTTGATTAGCTCGAAGGTGGCCTTCGTGGGCCGCGCCGTCTCGGCCTTGCCGAGAAAGAGGAAGCCGTTGGTCTGGTGGAGCGAGTAGGCGAAGAGGTCTAAAACGGACTGTTGCAATTCGGGCTTGAGGTAGATAAGTAGGTTTCGACACGAGACGAGGTCAATGCGCGGGAAGGGTACGCCGCGCGACAAGTCTTGCTGGCCGAAGATGACCATCTGGCGCAAGGTCTTGGCGATGCGGAACGACTGGTCGAACGGCTCGAAGTAGCGCGGGAGGTAGTCGTCGGGCAGTTCGTCGAGGATGTTGGCGGGATAGACGCCCCGGCGCGCGAAGTTTATCACGCCCTCGTCCAAGTCGGTGGCGAAAATCTTGATGCTCCATTCGGGAAGCTCTGGGCCGAGGAGGTCTGCCAGAAGCAGCGCGAGCGAGTAAGGCTCTTCGCCCGTCGAACACCCGGCAGACCAGAAGCGTAGAACTTTTCCTTGCTCGCGCCCCTGCGCGATAAGCTCAGGCATAACCTTCTCGCGTATGAACTCGAAGGCTTCCGGGTCGCGGAAAAAGCCCGTCACTTTTATCAGGAAGGCGCGTATCAGCTCCTGCGCCTCTTCGTGGTGTGCGTCGAGGTGCGCGGCATACTCGCGCAGGCTGCCCGTGTGCGTGACGGCCATCCGGCGCGCGATTCGTCGAAGGATGGTCGAGGGTTTGTAGTTGCGAAAGTCTATGTTGGTGTGGCGCGAAACCTGCGCGAGCAGTTCGCGCAAAGGGTCTTCGGCCCTTTCCTCCGAGGGCAGGTGTATGCCGCGCAAGAGGCTGACGATCAGGTCTGCCATCTGCTCAACGTCAACCACGTGGTCAACTATCGTCGGCGGCAAGGAGAGCGGCATCGAAGGATAGGGCGCGCTCTCAGGGTTCTGTATGATGACCGTGCCGCCCGCGTTCTTGACTTCGACCGCGCCAGCCGCGCCGTCCGAACCCGAGCCTGTCAACACGACCGCGATGAGCGACTCGCCATAGGATTTGGCGGCGGTCGAAAGCAGAAGGTCAACCGACGGGCGCGGCCTGTCTTCGTGGTCGCCTTCGACATAGACTTCGCCGTCGAAAATCTTCACGTGGCGATTCGACGGGACGACGTAAACCTTTCCGCGTTCGAGCTTTACGCGGTCGTTGACGACGACGATGGGGAGCGTCGTGTGCCGTTCCAGTATAGTGCCGAGGTTGCTTTGTCGCTGCGGGTCGAGGTGTTGGGCGAGGACGACGGGCGCGGGGAAATCGCGCGGCAGCGTGCCGACGAAGACCGAGAGCGCGCCTATTCCTCCGGCTGACGAACCTACGACGACGAGTTCCTTTCCGTCGTGCTGTGCGTTCTCTTCAGCGCTCATCGCTTCCTCATTCCGCTTTGGTGTTTACGACTCGACGACCTCTTCCTGCTCGTCCGACTCCGCGGGCTTCGGCTCGTCGCGCGCGCCGAGGAGGAGTTGGCGCAGCATGTCGGCCTGCTGCTTGGCCTCGCGCGCCTTCTCGTCGAAGCCGCGTGCGGCCTTTTGGAAGTTGCGTTGGCGCGAGCGTTCGGCCATGCGGTTCGAGAGAGCCATCTTCTCTTCGAGCGCGCGCACGGCAGACCAGAGCGCGAGTTCGAGCGAGTCGGTCTGCTCGGCCACGAGGCTGTCGGCTGAGTATGCGTGGCCGACGTGGCAACGGAAGCGAAGCATCCCGCCGTCGTGCAACTCCCAGAGCGAGCCGCCGCATTCGGGGCACGTGAAGCTCGAAATCGTTCCGAGATTCTCGACGGCCTCGAGAAACTCCTGCGGGTCTAGCTCCTGCTCGGCGATTCTGTTCTCGGTCTCTAAATCTTTGTCCAAAGGGTACGCTCCTTCGTCAGCCGCCGGCTCTCTCGACAGGCGCACAATCAGCGGCGCAACCTCGCTCAAGCGGACAACGTGGTCAACCTTCACGCTCCGCATCACGCTCGAAGGCATTCCCGGATAGATGGCCTCGTCCGGGTCTTGGACGACGCAGACGCCGCCCCGCCGCTTGACGGCCAACATGCCCACAGCCCCGTCGTCGAGCGCGCCCGTCAGCACGCAGCCGACGACGCGCGTCCCGTAGGCCACCGCCGCCGAGCGGAAAAGCGGATCAACCGACGGGCGGTAGCGGTTCTCCTTCGGCCCGTGGACGACGCGCACGCGGTCGCGCATAACTAGGAGATGGTTGTCGGGCGGCGCGACGTAGATGCGTCCATACTTTATCGGCTCGCCGTCGAGCGCGTGGCCCACGGGGAGCGGCCCCTCGCGGTCGAGTATCTGCGGCAGAATGCTCGGCGTCTGCGCCGGGACGTGGAGGACAACGAACAGGGCCGCCTGTAGGTCTGACGGAAGCTCGTGCACTATCTGCCGGAGCGCCTCGACGCCTCCGGCTGACGCGCCTATGACGATGATGTCATGCCCCTGCAATTCGCCCCCTTCCCAACACGAGACGCGTACAAGCCACGCCCGCCGTCAGGTTTCGTCGTCCGAAGCCGTTCCGCACGACGTTTCGCCGAAATGTTGAATGCGCGCTTTGACGTTACGTGCATACTAACATACGCCGCGTCAAAGTAATGAACATTGCGGACTCGCGTTGAGTCGTGAAACGTACGAATCTTCGTCCGCCTGCGGCCTCTATCTTCCCGCCTCGCCCTTTTCTTAACTGTAAGTAATGGGTCAGTTTGAAATATAAGAATAGATGCCCGACAAATTATTCACCGCAGAGGCGCAGAGGACGCAAAGGCGGCGCAGAGAAGTTAACTGTCTCTGCGCCGACTCTGCGTCCTCTGCGCCTCTGCGGTGAGTTCTTTCAAACTGACCCACTACCTAACTGTGCCAAGCCGCGCATTTATGCCGCGAGGGTGTTATAATCCTTCGCGTCAATCCCGAACGCGCACGCTTACAACCCTCAAACCGTGCGACCTCTTCTGTCCAAGAGCAATGGGGCAGGACTTTTTTCGCCGGTGGGATGTGTCTATGAACTCAGCAAACGCACGCCAACAAGATGTGACGAACGTCATACTCGCATCTCTCCCGGCGGACGAGTTCGGGGAGATTGCGCGCAACCTAGACTTCGTGCGGCTCGACACGGGCGCGCGCATATACGATACGGAAGAGGTTGTCCGTCAAGTCTATTTCATCAACGACGGGCTGCTCTCGCTGCTCTCTACGCTCGAAGACGGAACTTCAATCGAAGTGGGCGCGCTCGGGCGCGAAGGCTTGGGCGGCCTCTCCGTCCTCCTCGGCTCCGACTTGGCCGCGCACACGGGTCTCGTCCAAGCGCCCGGCACGGCCATGCGCATGACGACTGAGCACGTCCGCGAAGCCTTCCGACGCCTCCCCTCGTTTCAGACCAAGATGCTCAGCTACACGCGCATGCTCATGTCGCAGATTTCGCAGACCGCCGCGTGCAACACCTTGCACACCGTCGAGGAACGTCTCGCGCGCTGGCTTCTCATGTGCAGGCGTCGCCTGCAATCGGACGACCTGCCGCTCACGCAAGAGTTTCTCTCGCACATGCTCGGCGTGCGTCGCTCAGGCGTCACGGTCGCCGTCGGCATACTCGAACGCGCCGGACTCATCGAGCACCGTCGCGGCGCGATTCACGTCGCCGACGCGGAGCGACTGAAGGAAGCTTCGTGCGAGTGCATACGCGCGATGGCGGACGAGTTCGACGCCTTCGTCAACGGCTGAACGCCTTCTTAAAAAAAGTAAAAATTCCTGCTTTTTTGTACATCAACGTACAGACGCGCCTCCCTTCGCGGACTATATTCCACGCGCAGAGACACAAGGGGGAAGGTCGGGGGGCGAGCGTTTCTGTCGAAATTGCTCGCCCCTCGAACAAGCCGCCACTTTCCCCTTCGGCAAACGTTCTCCCCTCCGCAAAAGAGGTAGCCATGCACGTTCCTCGCATGACTCAAGATTCTCCCGACTCCGGGCGCTTGGCCTCCGTCCACAAAAGCGCGAAAGCCAATGTCGCAACGAAGCGACCGCCGAAAGTCCTCGTCGCCGAGGACGACGCCGACATACGTCTGATGATGCGCACGCTTCTCGGAATGCGCGGCTACAACGTCATCGAGGCGAGCGACGGGCAGGAGACGGTTGACGTTGCTCGCGCCGAGCGGCCCGACATAATCCTCATGGACTTGCAGCTTCCGCGCATGAACGGCTTTGCCGTCGCGCGCTTCGTGCGTCAGGACGAGCACCTCCGCGACGTGCCAATCGTCGTCATCACGGGGCACGACCCCGCGAAGCACCGCAGCCTCGCGCTCGCCGCCGGCTGCAACGCCTACGTACTGAAGCCGATTGACTTCGACCACTTGGGAGAGATTATCGTCGGCCTCTTGCCCCAAGACTGACGAGGGCGACACGGCCCGTTTGAACGGATGGGCGGGACAAAGGAGCGCAACGCTCCGCACGAACTTCGCGCGTCGGCGTTACAGTACCGGGTGCGGTACTGACGGGGAGCGCCGGCGAATGAAAAAGCGCGGCGCGTGCGTTCCTTTGTCCCGCCCATCCGTTTGAGAATGCGGAATGATGAATGATGAATGATGAATGAAAAACAGGATGCTTCTCATCATTCATCATTCATCATTCATCATTCCGCATTCATCATTTCTTCCACCTCTTCCGCGTCGAGACATTCTGTGAGGCGCGACGCGAAGCCGTCGCGTTCCATCCCGCTCCAGACCGCGAGCGCCTCGCGGTAAGACTCCGTCCGCTTCCCGGCGAAATGTTCCAGAAGCCAGAAGGCCGCCGCACGACGCTCCGAAGCCTCCTCCTCGCCCGCCACGCGTTCGCGCGCCTCGCCCCGCCCGGAAAGAAACTCGCCCGACTCCTCTATCCAATCATCGCAGTCGTGAAGTTTTCCAAGCGCGCCCTGCAACTCCGCCAACTCCTTCGCAAGCTCGTGCGCCGCCTCGCCGAAGCACGCCGCGAAAAGCTCCAGAGCGTAGCGCAGGCGCTTCGCCGCAATGCGCAACTTGTGAAGCCGCCGCGACGCGTTCGGTCGAAACAAATCGGGCGCTCGCTCGCTCAACTCCTCCCAAGAGCGAAGTATGATTCGACGCCCCAACTCGCGGAAACTCTCGACCTCATCTTCTCTACGCGGATTCCGTGGCACGGTCGCGCGCTCGAACGCCTCCGCGATTCTTCGTCTCGACTCTTCAAACGACGCCTCTTCAAACGCCCGCGTCAACTCAACGCGCGCGCCCTCGCGCCGCGCCCGGCGGTCGAGCGCGAACAGTTCGAGTCCGGCGCGCGCTTCGTCGGGCGCGTCGGCGCGCAACTTCTCCAGCGCGTGAATCGCTACGTCTTCGTCGCGCACCTCGCCCAACGTGCCGGCCAGACGCTTCAACTCCTCGCGCGCCGCCTCGAAACGCTTGCCGCCGCGCATGTGCGGTCGGAAGTCGCGCACGACGCTGCGCAAACGACGCGACGCGACCCTCATGTCGTGAACGCCGTCGTCGCTCGTCCAATCCAACGCGGCGGCGCGATACTCGAACATCTCTTCGAGCCGCGTCGCCAGCACGAGCCGCACGCCCGCGCTCGCTCGCGCGCCGCAATCGAGTCCCTCAATCTCTTTCGCTTTAGCCATATCAATCAGAGGCTAGAGACTGGAGGCTAGGGGCTAGTTAAGAGCATGTGCTTTAACTAGCCCCTAGCCTCCAGTCTCTAGCCTCTCTTCTATTATTTCCAGTTTGCAATCGAAGACCTGCTCGAAGAGGTCGCGCTTCTGTTCGGCGGCGGAGAGTTCGCGTTCGCAGTCGTGCGCGGAGACGAGGCTGAGCCGCGCCGTGTCGTCCGCACGCGTCAGTTGCAGATCGTTGACGCGGCTGTCGTGGCTTCGGTCGAGCGCGTCGGCGAGACGCAGTATGGCCGCGAGACGACTGACGGTCTGACGGTCTTGCTGGTTGAGGGCGGCGAAGTCAGGGTGACGCTCGCGCGGCGGCGCGCCGCGATGATAACGCGCGACGTTGGCGACGACGCTCAGTTCGGCTTGCGAGAAGCCCGTCACTTCGGAGTTCTTGATGAGATAGAGGCTGTGTTTGTGATGCTCCTCGTGCGCGATGTGGTAGCCGGCGTCGTGTAGGATTGCCGCCGCGCTGAGGAGCGTGCGGTGATGTCGCGTCAGTTCAAACCCGGTTGCGAGCGCGTCGAAAATCTTCTCGGCGAGACGAGCGACCTGAAGCGCGTGCGCCTCCTCGTAGCCGAAGCGGCGACCGACGGCGAGCACGCCGAGCAGTCGCGGGTCGGAGATGTCGGGCGCGGGCGGGTGCGACGCGGCCTCAAGCTCGCGCAGCCGGTCTATGACGACGCCCTCGCGCAGAGCGTAGTCGCAAGTGCGGAGCATGTTAATGCCGAGCGTCTCCAACACGCCTTCGAGAATCTGCCCGCCCGCGACGATTATCTCCGCGCGCTGGCTGCTTATGCCCGGCACGCCGCGCCGCTCCGCGAGCGACATTGAGGCGAGACGCGCGTTCAAGTGGATGAGTTGGCCGAGCGCGATTTCATTTCCGGCGGGCCGCACGCCCTGCGCGTCGTGCCCGGCGTCGCGCTGCTGCGCGCGCAGGCGCAAGACTTCGCCGACGGCGAGAATCGTCCCCGAAGTTCCCGTCGCGTGAAGCCAACGCGCGCCGCGCATCTCGCGCGCGGGGCGTTCGAGCGCGGAAAGTATCTCGCCGCGCAGCGCGCGAATCTCTTTCGACTTCGGCGGGTCGTTCAAGAGGAATTGTTCCGTCAGTCCGACCGAGCCGAGTTTGACGGAGAAGAGTTGAAGAGGTAGTCCGGCGCGCATCAGGGAAATCTCGGTCGAGCCGCCGCCGATGTCTATGTTGACGAGCGGCGCGGAGTGCGACGGCGAGCACCCGGCGGACGCGCCGACGCCGATTAGTCGCGCCTCCTCGACGCCCGAAAGAATCTCTACGCGGACGCGCGCGCGACGCGCGACCTCTTTGATGAACCGGGAACTGTTGCGCGCTTCGCGCACGGAGGCCGTCGCGATTGCGAAGACCTTTTCCGCGCCGCGCGCTTCGGCGATTGAGCGGAAGCGTTTGACGCAATCGGCGGCGCGCTCGATTGCTTCCGTAGAGAGAAAGCCCTCGCGAAGTGTGTCGTGGCCGAGACGCACGACCTCCTTTTCGCGCGCGATAACGGCGAACGAGTCGCCCGCCCCGGCCTCGACGACGACGAGCTTTATAGAGTTTGAGCCGATGTCAATCGCAGCGAGTCTCACGCGCCTACGGCAGTCTCCTTCTCCGTCTCGTCGGCCTCGATGACGCGCGCGACGGCGCGACGCAAATCCGCAGCGACGCGTCGAATCGGGCGCGACGCGTCAACGACGCGGAATCCATACTCGCCCGCCATCTTGTCGAACTCCTTCAAGAGTCGCGTCTGGTATTTGACGAAGCTGTCGTAAAAATCTTCGCCGAGGTTCAAGTCCATGCCCGACTCCCAGTAGTCCAACTTCCGCCCGGAAGCGATGACGCGCGAGACCAACTCTTCGGCGTGCGCGGCCCGCAGGTAGAGAATCAAATCGGGCACGAGCGCGACGCCGTAAATCTCTCGAATCCAGCGCGCGTCAATGCCGCGGACGATTGCGCGCGCAATCGCCGAGTAGATGTAGCGGTCTGTGAGCACGACGAATCCGGCGCGAAGGGCCGGAAGCATCTCGTTCTCAAGCCGGTCGGCGAAGTCGGTCGCGTAGTAGAGTTGCATCGTGAGGCGGCCCAAAGTCGTACCCGTTTTCGCTTCCTTGAGGCCGCGGCCCGCGAGCACGGAGCGCGTCATCCCCGTGTCAATAACGGCGTGGCCGCGCGCTTCGAGCCACCCGCGCAGCAAAGCCGTGTGCGTCGAACGGCCCACGCCGTCCGTGCCTTCGATGACTATGAGCTTGCCGTTGTGCGGCTCGTGCTCGACGCCGGGCAGAGGCGTTCCGTAGAACTTCAACTCGCGCGTCACGCGTCAGTCTCCTTGGCGTTCAAGTGCTCCATCACGATGCGTCGCATCTCGCGCTGCTGTCGCTGAATCGAACCCGTAGCGTCAATCACGGTCAGCCCAAACTCGCCGACCATTCGGTCGTACTCTTCGAGTATGCGTCCCTGAAAAATCTTGAAGCTGTCTTCCGCGTCGTCCGTCCAGTCCATGTCTAATCCGGCCTCGTAGTATTTCAACTCGGGGCGGCCCGAAACTATCCTGTCAATCGCAACGTCGAGCGGCGCGCGGAAGAAGAAGGCGACCGTGGGTTTGACGGCGAAGCGGTAGAGTCCGCGAACCCACGCGCGGTCGCAGCCGCGCGCAACGTCGCGCGCAAACGCCGTATAGATGTAGCGGTCGGCGAGGACGATTGCTCCGGCCTTCAAAGGCGGGATGATGTCGCGCTCGGTTCTATCGGCGAAGTCGGTGGCGTGAAGGAGCGAAAAGGTTGTCGGCGTGAAGAGGTGTCGTTTTTTAGCGCGCCGCGTCGTGTCTTTGACGAGCGGCGAGGAGTTCCACTCGGAGAAGAAGACCGGGTGTCCCTCGGCCTTGAGCCACTGGTAGAGCAGCGCCAACTGCGTTGACTTGCCGCTGCCGTCCGTGCCCTCGACGACGAAAAGTTTTCCCGGAAAACGGTGCTTACCGTATGGAATCATCAACGCGACTCTAAACGTGGGTTGTTAAATCGCTGTAACCGACGCCTCACAAAAGCTCTGTGGGGGCAGGGCTTGTCCCTGCCCGTCCTGCATAACACGTGACTTGATTTCTAACGGTTGCGACGGGCAGGGACAAGCCCTGCCCCCACAGACGGGCAGGGACAAGCCCTGCCCCTACAGATTTAACTTAAACCATCTCGCTTCACGCAACGCGCTTGCCCGGCGTGTCGTAAGCGCGAAGGGCCTCGACGCTGTAGAACTTCTCTTCTTCGACGACGTAGGCCGTGAGACTGTAGCCATAGACGCAGCCTGTGTCGAGGCCGATGGCGCGCGGGCCGCGGCGCGGCGGAGTCGAAGGCCAATGGCCGAAGAGCGCGATTTTGTCTCCGTCGTAAACTTCGTACCACGGCACGCCTTCGCGGCTCGTTCTATCCGGGCCGAGCGTGCGCAGTTCGGTCAAGTCTTCGATTGACTGTTCTTCGAGCGCGACACCGGGACGCAGGCCCGCGTGGACGACGACGTGCGAGCCTAAGTCGAGATACGCGGGAAGCGACGCGAGGAAGTTTTCGTATCGCTCACGTTGCGGCTCAAGTTCGGCGCGCGCGCACTCCTGCGTCGGCTTCAACACGTTGCGCTCGCCCTTCCAGTGTTCGAGGAGCGCGCGGTCGTGGTTGCCGAGGACGGCGGAGAAGCGCGCGTCTTCGATGAACAAATCGAGCACCTCGCGGTTCTTCTCGCCCTTGACGACGAGGTCGCCGACGCAGACGACGCGGTCTGCGCGCGCGAGCGCGACCACGCCGAGCAGAAGCCTTAGCTCGTCGTAACAGCCGTGCAAGTCGCCGATGACGATTGTGCGCGCCAACCTGAAAAACTCTCCCGCCCGGAACACGCGCGTGCGTTGAATCACGGCGTCGAATGGTTATGTTTTTTCTCCGGCGTTTCGATTACAACACAGACGGGGAGCGTCGAACAAACGCTCGGACGTTTGCCGCGCGCGCCAACTGTGGTAAAAGACTTCGCGCCCACGAACTACCGGGACGGACGCCCGCCCGCCCTCTCACGGTTGGCCGGGCGCGGAAGATTTTCCGAAGGAGTCGAGAGAAGATGATTGTCGAGAGTCTGATGACGCGCGACCCGGTCGCCTGTCGTCCAGAGTCAACGCTTGCCGACGCAGCCGCCTTGATGTGGCGGCGCGACTGCGGCGTCGTCCCCGTCACCGACGAAGAAGAGAGAGTCGTCGGCATGATTACCGACCGCGACATCTGCATGGCGCTGGCGACGAGCGGGCGGCAGGCCGCGGAAGCGCGCGTCGGCGAAGTGATGGCGCGCGAGGTCGAGACGTGCACGCCCGTTGACGACGTGCGTGAGGCGCTTGAAGTGATGCGCGCGCGGCAGTTGAGACGTCTGCCCGTCGTCAACAGTCTGGGAAAGCTCGTCGGCATACTTTCGGTCAGCGACGTAGTTCTGCACACGCGAAAGGGCAAGGGCAAGAAGCACGTTTCGTGCCGGCGAACGCTCGCCGCGTTGCGCGACATCTGCCGCCCGCACGGCTCGACCGGAGACGACGCGGCGACGGATGAAGGCGAACGTGAGAAGAAGAAAGCCGGCGGCGTGAAGGGCAAGAGCGACGGCGCGAAAGCTAAGGACGACGAAGCCGCTAATATGGCCGACGAAGCGTTGAAGGGCGGCGGCGCGGGGGTCGAGACGAGCGTCGCGCCCGTCGAAGATCATTTTAACGAAAGCGCGCCGACGCCGGAGGTCGAGAAGGCGCGGCGACGCGTCGGCAGTCGAAAAACAACTGTCAGCCGCAAGTCCACCGGCAAGCGTGAGACGGCCAGTAGGCGCAAAGTCGCCGGCGCGGGCGAGAGCGAAAGTGTCGGCGACGCAGCGACCGAAAGCGCCGGCGTTAGCGCGACTGAAAGCGCCGGCGTGGTTGAAGGCGCGGGCGACGTTACGGGGTGAGCATTGAAGAGAGTTCTTCTTTTACGTCACGCGAAATCGAGTTGGGACAATCCCACGCTTGCGGACTTCGACCGCCCGCTCAACGAGCGGGGACGGAAGTCAGCGCCGCTCGTCGGTCGCTTCATGCGCGACCGGCGGCTTCGCCCCGACGTGATTCTCTCCTCGCCCGCCGAGCGAGCGCGCGAAACCGCCGCGCTCGTCGCCGAGGCCGCCGGATTGACCGCGCCCGTGCGCTTCGACGAACGCATCTACGAGGCCACTTCGTCGCGCCTTCTTGAAGTGGTCACGCAGACCGAGGAGACGGCGAACGAACTTCTGCTGGTCGGCCACAACCCCGGAATGGAAGAACTGCTGGAGCGGCTGACGGGCGAGTCGCGGCGTATGCCGACGGCTGCGCTCGCGCGCATCGCACTCGACGTGGAAAAGTGGCAGAAGGTGCGCGAAGCTTCCGGGCGTCTCGAATGGCTCGTCAAGCCGAAGGAGCTGGCCGGGCTGTAGAAATTTTTTGATGAACTCTATTTGACGAACTCTATTTGACGCTCTCTAGGCGCTGTTCTTTTCTCTGACCGCCGTTCTTTTTGGGCGAGCCGTGCCCGACCCCGAAATCCCCTTCCGAAAGAGGAGCAAGAAGCGATGAACCATGACCACTTCATTGTCCCGCCCCACAAAAAAATTCGCCTGAAGGATTACGACCCGGCCTTCACCGGCAAGTTCAAGAACAAGAGCGAGGCGTCGGAGAAGTTGCAGAGCGACATACTTCGTCTCGCCAAGTATCAAGACATTCTCTACGCGCACAACACCTACGCGCTTCTCGTCATCCTTCAAGCGATGGACGCCGCCGGGAAGGACGGGACGATTCGCCACGTCATGTCGGGCGTCAACCCGCAGGGCACGCAGGTCTATTCCTTCAAAGGCCCTTCGGCGGAAGACCTCGACCACGACTACCTCTGGCGCAGTTTCAAGGCTCTGCCCGAACGCGGTCGCATCGGAATCTTCAACCGCTCCTATTACGAGGAAGTCTTGGTCGTGCGCGTCCACCCGAACATACTCGACTTGCAGCAACTTCCGCCCGAAGCTAAAAAGAAAAGCGTCTGGAAGAATCGCTTCGACGAGATAAACAACTTCGAGCGTTACCTCGTGCGCAACGGCGTTCACGTTCTCAAGTTCTTCCTCAACGTCTCGAAGGAGGAGCAGAAGCGACGATTCCTCGCGCGCATCAACACGCCTGAGAAGAACTGGAAGTTCTCCGTCAACGACGCCAAAGAGCGCGGCTACTGGGACGACTACATGGCGGCCTTCGAGGATATGTTCAATCACACGAGCACGAGGTGGGCGCCTTGGTACATCATCCCCGCCGACAACAAGTGGTTCACGCGCGCGGCTGTCGCCGACGTTATAATTTCAAAACTCAAGTCGCTCGACATACGCTACCCGGAAGTCAGCGAGACGCACCTGAAGGAACTACAGAAGGCGAAAGAACTACTCGAAAACGAACCGTGAAGCGGTGGTCAGTGGTTGGTGTTCAGTGGTCAGTTGAAAACTGATGCCGACTGACCACTGACCACTGACCACCGACCACTGCAATGCTCACGATTGACGGCTCACTCGGCGAGGGCGGCGGGCAGATTATACGCACTTCGCTCGCGCTCTCGCTCATCACGGGCAAGGCGTTCCGCGTCTTCAACGTGCGCGCGCGGCGCGATAGGCCCGGACTGCAACGACAGCACCTCACTGCCGTCACAGCCGCCGCGGCAATCGGCGGCGCGCGCGTTGACGGCGCGCACGTCGGCTCTAAGGAGTTCACGTTCGTTCCCGGCGAGGTCAAGGCGGGCGAGTATAAGTTCAGCATCGGAACTGCCGGGAGCACGATGCTCGTCCTTCAGGCGGTTCTGCCGCCGCTGATGATAGCCTCGGAGCCGAGCCTGCTTCTCTTCGAGGGCGGCACGCACAACGTACACGCGCCGCCGTTCGAGTTCATACAGCGAACCTTCCTCCCGCTCGTCAATCGCATGGGGCCGAGCATCTCGGTCGAACTACAGCGCTACGGCTTTTATCCGCCGGGCGGCGGGCGCTTCAACGTCTATATCGAACCCGCGCGCGCGCTCCGACGCCTCGATTTAATCGAACGCGGCGCGATACTTTCGGAACGCGCCCGCGCTCTCGTCGTCAATCTCCCGCCGCACATAGGCGAGCGCGAACTCGCCGTCGCAAGTGAACAGCTTGGCTGGATGCCCGACCAACTCGACCTCGAAACCTCGACGAACGCAATCAGCGCGGGCAACGTCTTCACCATCGCGGTTGAGAGCGAGAGTCTCACCGAAGTCTTCACGGGCATCGGCGAGCGCGGCGTACGCGCCGAGCAGATTGCCTCGCGCGTCGTCGAAGAGACTAAGAGATACTTGGACGCGGGCGCGCCCGCCGGCGAACACCTCGCAGACCAACTCCTCATCCCTCTCACGCTCGCGCGCGGCGGCTCTTACACGACCGTCACGCCCTCGCTTCACACGACGACGAACATCGAGGTCATCAAAAAATTCCTTCCCGTCGAAATCACAACCACGCAGTTGAGCGAGGAAGTCTGGAAGATCGAAGTCGCCGGTTAGAGTCGGTCGCGCCTCGCCGGGTCGGAGTTAACCACAGAGACACAGAGAGCACAGAGGGGGCACAGAGGATTTCAAAGCTAAAATTCTTCTCTGTGCAACCTCCGTGTTCTCTGTGCCTCTGTGGTTAACTTCCTCGCCAACTCTCAGCCCGAAGTCACAACCGAACTCAACTGTTCGGCCATGAGCGCGACGATGGCGGGGTCGAGCGTCTTCTTGAAGACGATGGTGTTTGGCGGGACGTTCGTAAGGGGGTCGCGGCTGCCGCGCAGTTCGTCCCAAGCGGCGAGTATGAAGTCGCGCCTTCCGGCGTGTTCAAATTCCAGAAGACGTTCGCGCAGGTGTTCGGGCGTCCAGAAGCCTAGCACTTCGAGGAAGACTCGCGCGCCCGTCGTGTGTCGGAGCACGAAGTCGGGGATGAAGGCCGACTCGCCGAGGTCTATCACGGCGCTGCTTCTTTCCAAAATCCACTCGCCGCTCGCCTTCGACCACGACGCAGCGAATTTTTCGACCGCCGGGTTCGCGTAAGCCTCCGCGCTCAAGTAGTGCGAGCGCAGTCGCGTCTGCTTGCTCGTCAACTCGAAGAAGGCCGTGCTTCCGCGTCGCGCCTGAATCTCGGCGCGCATACGCCAGCCCGCGCAGAGCAGAAGCGCGGGCAGGAAGACGGCCATCTGTATGCCGTACTTCTGCGAGCGTTGGAAGATTGACGCGGGGCCGTCGAGACGCACCTCGTAGCCCGCCGACGCGCTGCCGCGAACGGTGTGAATCAGATTGTAAGCTTTAATCGCGCCGAAGACTTCGCGGTAACTCTGAGCCGCTTGCGGCTCAAGCCAAAGGCGCATCTCGACGGCGCGGTAAAGTAGCGCCTGCGCCTGCGCGACGTTGTAAAGGTCGAGCAGTTCGGCGGGCGTAATCGTCTCAAACTGTACGAGCTTCTGGTTCTCCGGCAAATCCGCGTAGAGACTCTCGCTCAACTCTTCCGGCGCGCACGCCATTTCGCGCGCGGCCTCCGCGAGAGCCTGAGAGCGCGCGCTTTCCGTGACGACCGGATGAAGCGCGCGCGCCTTCGTGAACAACGCGCGTCGTATCTCGACGGGTTCGGCGGGCGCGGAAGTTTCAAACTCGCAACGATCCGTGAGGAGCTTTATCAGCCCGCGAAGAATTTTGTAGTCAGTCCCCGTTCCCACATACTCCTGCAACGACTCTTCGAGCGCGGCGCGCGTCTTTATTTCGTGTTCCGCGAACAGCGCGATCAAGTCTTCCGCCTCGCGCAAAAACTCCTCGTCAGCCGTGTTGATGTAGCGCGGCTTAATTTGGTCGCCGCGCTGCCAACTGAGCGCTAGGTCTGCTGTCAACATACCCGTTGAAAAATTGTAGGGGCAGGGCTTGTCCCTGCCCGCCGTCTCTTCAAA
>Ga0081539_10001639_pt1 | contig 36428 bp, 30 predicted proteins | sample TabmetS4T2R2_FD_71023 | JGI IMG/M metagenome (GOLD analysis project Ga0081539, IMG submission 71023) | Tabebuia heterophylla rhizosphere microbial communities from the University of Puerto Rico - S4T2R2 | ecosystem: Host-associated > Plants > Roots > Rhizosphere ... | reverse complement strand
CAACGATCAAATACAGATCGTCTGTTGCTAAGACGACGTCACTCTGATCCACGCGGCGCAAAACGTATGGCGACGTGAGCAGCGTTACTTCAGGCGCAGCAACCGGCAACTGAGAAAAGAGGGTGTCGTAAACCTCACCTGCGCCAAACGACGTGTACAACCCCATTCCCGGCTCGAAGTCATACCCAGAAAACTCCACGCGCGCGATACACCCGCCAACGGTGGATTGTCTCTCCAACAGGCACGTCTTCAACCCGCGCGCAGACAACAACGCCGCGACGGTCAGCCCACCAATCCCGCTTCCCACCACGACGACGTCGTACGTGCTCATTGCCCGTCTCTACTTGAAAATGTCTTTGTCGATGAAACCGCCCAACACGATGAGGACTGACTGGATGCCGTTGAAGACGAAGTGAATAATAAACGCCGGAAGGACTTTCCCCGTCACCGCGCGCACGATTGTCAACGTGAAGCTCAGCAACGTGATAACAAGGATCACGGCCTTGTTGTTCCGGTATTGAAGAACGTGTATACCCGCAAACAGCAGCGACACAATCGGGATTGCCACCGCCATTCCTCCCGCTTTTTCGAGTACGCGATAGAGCAGCCCGCGGTAGATTAACTCTTCAACGAGGGGCGCCGTTGCAGCCGCTGCAAAAGCGACAGTCAGACGTGTGTAGATAGAGCTCTCGATCATGAAATCGAGATCTGTCTTGCGTTCTCCGTAAAGCGACGTGATACCTATTGCGAGCAGGAAGAGGAGCGTGGCCACGAGCACACTCGCGAGGGTCGTCACCATCGGACTGAGGTTTTTCGGCCAACCGAAATCGATGTTCGGCCAGAAGGGACGCCGTCCGCCATACGTAATCACGACCCACAAAAGCACAAAGGTCAACAGATGTACCGGAAGAATCGCGAGGACCGATAGAAATACGAGCGTCTTGTCTGTGCTGAGGGCTTCCGGCGTCGGTGGACCGAACTTGGCTATGCGGTAAATGATATAAGGCAGAGCGAAGACTACAGGACCGACGAGGAGCAAAACGACGCTCACACCCCACACACCGAAGCCAAGCCCAACGTCGCGCCAGGCTGTCAGCCAGAGCGATTGTGCGGGCGGCTGAATTCCTTCGCTGGGCCGCGGCGCAGGCGGCTCGACGTGCTCTTCTGGAAGCGGTGTTAACTGCTGCTGGGAAGGTTCTTCGATGAACACTCGGGAGAGTTTAGCATGATACTCCGGTGAATTCTCTCTGCGTAGTCGCTGCGTGCTCTGCGTCTCTGCGGTTTAAGTTCACCGCAGGGACGCAGAGGACGCAGAGACTACGCAGAGAAATCCAGCATGGGTGTTCCGACGCGTGGCGCCGCGAGCATCAAACCGATGATGGTCTTCGCATCCTGGATCTCGCCACTCGCGATCATCTCGAGTGCCTCGCCGATCGGCAAACGAACAACATCGAGTACCTCGTCTTCATCAGGCTGTGCTTTGCCTTCTGTAAGCCCGGTTGCGAGAAAGACCCACATTTTCTCCTCCAGAAATCCGGGTGACACAAAGAACTCCGTAAGCTTCTCGAGTCGATCAGCAACGAGGCCGAGCTCTTCTTCGAGCTCACGCGCCGCGCCGTCATCAGGACGTTCGCCGTCTGCAAGCGTGCCTGCCGGAACTTCGAGCAGGTAACGAACCGCGGGATGTCGATACTGTCTGACGAGCATGACGGTGCCGTCGTCGTGGACCGGCACGATCACGGCGCTGCCCGGATGATGGACCACGTCACGTTGGTAAGTGACCTCACCTTCCATCACGGTGTCGACCGTCACCTTGAATACACGGCCGTCGAATACTTTCTGACTGTTCAAGATCTTTGGTAGCTCTTTGGTCATCTTTATTTTCCTAAGCTCAATATCCGCGGGCGCATTTCGCCGGCGAGGTAGAGCGATCCGGCAATGCAAATCATTCCGTCGCTCGATGTATTAGCGAGTGCGGTTTCCAAAGCTGCTTCACTGTTGTCACTTTTCAAAACTTTTCCGCGAGCATAACGCATCGCGACGGGCATGAGCATTTCAACAGTAGCGCTGCGCGGGTTACGTACTGTTGTTAGCACCAGCAAGTCGGCAACGGGAAACAGGATTTCGCCGATCTGCTCCAGTTGCTTATCACGCATTGCTCCGAAAACCAAAGTCAGCGGCCGTAATGCGAACTCGTCGAGATACGCGCGCAGCGATTCCGCGCCCGCGGGATTGTGTGCGCCGTCGATTAGGAATGCTGGCTGGTGTGGAATTAATTCCAGTCTGCCGGGGTGCTGCGCGGTTTCGAGGCCGTGCACGATTGCAGCGGGTGGAATATCAAAACCTGTTTGGCGCAACAACGCGGCGAGGTGAATCGCGACCGCGGCATTTTCGATCTGGTGACGCCCGCGTAGCGCCAAGTTCTCTTTAATCGAATCGCCGACGAGTATCGGAGTCACCGCAGTCTCTTTACAACGCTGTAGTAAGACATCCAATGCTTCGGGATACTTTTGCTTCCCGATCACGGCCTGCACACCCGGACGAATGATCGCCGCCTTTTCAGCAGCGATACTCGCGATCGTGTTTCCGAGATACTCCTGATGATCGAGGGCGATCTGTGTGAGGGCGACGATGCGAGCGCCCGCGGCGGTGGTGGAGTCGAGACGCCCGCCTAATCCGGTTTCGAGAATCGCCAGGTCGATTCCGGCATTGCGAAACGCGAGGAGGGCGATCGCGGTTACTTGTTCGAAGAAAGTCGGGCGTGCTTCGAGTTGTTCGGAGACATCGCGAACAGTGGTCGCGCAAGCTGCAAAATCTTCGCGGGATATCTCGGCGCCCGAGATTTTAATGCGCTCAGTGATCGAAACGAGATGAGGCGACGTGTAAAGACCGGTCTTGATGCCGGCCGCACGACAGATCGAATCGAGCATCGCCGCTGTCGAGCCTTTACCGTTTGTGCCGGCGATCTGGACTGACGGAAACGCGCGTTCGGGGTTGTCGAGTGCTTTAAGAAGAAGTTCGGTGTTGCGGAGGCCGAGCTTGATGGTGAGTGTCTCGTGTCCGAGACTCAAAAGATAATCAACAGCCGCCTTAAAATTCATAAGAATAGTTAACCACAGATTACACGGATTAAATCCGGATCTAATCCGTGTAATCTGTGGCTAACTATTCTTTCAGCTTCGCAGCGCGGCGGGCGCGTTCGATGTCTGACTCGCCGTGAATCTCGGGATTCATCATGAAGTTCAACAGCTTGGCGATGTAGTCGCGCAGCTCGCGACGATCGACAATCGCATCGATCATTCCGTGATCAAGCAGGAACTCCGATTTCTGAAAGTCCTTCGGCAGCTTCTGTCGGATCGTCTGCTCAATCACGCGAGGTCCCGCGAATCCGATGAGTGCTTTTGGCTCAGCGATGATCACGTCGCCAAGCATCGCAAAGCTTGCGGTGACGCCGCCCGTAGTCGGATCAGTCAGCACCGAGATGAACGGCAGACGCGCTTCATCGAGTGCCGCGAGCGCTGCTGAGATCTTCGCCATCTGCATTAACGAGAGGGTGCCCTCCTGCATGCGCGCACCGCCCGACGCGGAGAAGATGATCAGCGCGCTGTGCTCTTCCATCGCACGCTCGATCAGTCGGGTGACTTTCTCGCCGACCGCCGATCCCATCGAGCCACCAATGAACGACATGTCCATTGCGGCCGCAAGCACCGGATGATCGCCAACCGTGCCGCGCCCGTTGATGATCGCTTCGGGCAATCCGGACGACTCTCTGGCCTGTGTGATCCTGTCCGAGTAAGGCTTGCTGTCGACAAACTTAAGCGGGTCGATCGAGATGACCTCGGCGTCGAGCTCTTCAAACTTGCCTTCGTCGAAGAGCAGTCGCAGCCGTTCGCGCGCGCCGATACGGAAGTGGTGGCCGCAGTGTTTGCAAACCTGGAGCGCGTCTTCGAGCTCGCCCGTAAACAGGTGCGCCTCGCAGCCGTCGCATTTAACGAAGACGTTTTCGGTCTTTACGACGCGCTCTTCGGGCGGGACCGCTTCGATTCGTTTGCTCTTCTTGCTGAACCAGGCCATAGGAATGCGGGGAAGGGTAGCACAAACCGAAAATCTGTGGAATCCGCGCGGCTAGAACTCAATCCCCTGCTGCGCGCGAATGCCTGTGTTGAATGGATGCTTGATCTCGGTCATCTCGGTCACGAGATCCGCGGCTTCAATCAACTCCGGCGGTGCATCGCGTCCGGTAACTACAATGTGCAGTGCCGGTTGCGACGCGCGGATCGTGCGAAACTCCTCGACGACTTCTGCGACCGGCAACATCTTGTAACTCAGCACGTAGACCAGCTCATCAAAGACCAGCATGTCATAATCACCCGAGCGCAGCTTCTCGACGCAGAGTGCCCACGTCTCGCGCGCGGTCTTGATGTCCTGCTCCGGGTTTTTCGTGTCCCACGTGAAGCCGTCGCCCATCGTATGCACTTCGATCCCGAGTTTCTCGGCGGAGACGTGTTCGCCATAACGATCGTTGCGCGACTTCATGAACTGAATCATGCAGCACTTCAGACCGCGTCCGGCGGCGCGCATCATCAAACCGAGCGCACACGTCGTTTTGCCTTTACCGTTTCCGGTATGGACCATCAGCAGCCCGCGCGTCTGCTCCTGGTAGTCCGCGCGACGCCACTTGTATTTTTTATCGATTCCAGACATAAAAAAATAGATCCTATTCGCCTATAGGACCTATTTGCCTTTTGTGGCTTAGATAACTGATTCAGTTTCTTTCAACGCGTCTTCGGTGATGTCGCGGGCGCCGTTGGCGCGCTTCACTGCGTCCTGGAGCAGCGCCATGATCGTCGTCTCGGCTTCTTCCCAGCTTCCTTTGAGCGTGCAACCGGCTGCGTTTCGATGACCGCCGCCGCCGAACTTCTCCGCGACCTTCGCGACGTTCACATCGCCTTTCGATCGCAAGCTCGTGCGATAAACACCGGCCTCACATTCTTTCAGCATCGCGACGGCCTCGACCTCGCCAACCGTCAGCGGATAGTTAACAAACCCGTCTGCATCTTCGTCCGAAGCGTGGGCCTGGTGTTGCATCTCGAGCGACTGCCGCATGCACGCGACACGCCCGCTTTCATCTCTGCGCGCGGTCGACAACACTGCTCCCATGAGCTGAATCCGGCTCCACGGGTAACTCGCAAACACTGCCTCAGCAGTCTTCGCAGGCTTCACACCCGTTCGCACGAGCTCGGAAGCGACTTTGAACGTGCGCTCAGTCGTATTCGAGTAATGAAACGATCCCGTGTCGGTGATCAGCGCCGTGTAGACGCATTCAGCGATCTCTTTCGTGACGCGGACGCCCGTCGCTTTGCAGAGGTTGTAGATCATCTCACCGACTGCCGAAGCAGTTGAGTCGATCCAGTTGATGTTGCCGAAGAGCGCGGTGGTCGAGTGGTGATCGATGTTGACGACGAACTGCTTGTCGAGATCGACGAGGCCGGGCCGCGTGATGTCGGAACACTCGATCACGAACACTGCGTGGTAAGAAGGATCGACTGCCGGAGTGACGCGTACATTCTTCGCGCCGGGCAGTTGCTGGTAAGCGTGTGGCACTGGATCGCGCATGATCACTTCGACATCCTTATCGAGCGCGCGCAACAACCAGTAAAGACCGAGTGACGAACCCAGACTGTCACCGTCCGGGCGGATATGCGAGGTGATCGCGAAGCGACGTTTTGCCTCGATCAGCTCGACTACTTGACTAAGCATAATTGCAACTCAAGAAATATAGGTCTATAGGCCCAATCGGACCTATACTCCTCTAATTATCGCTTTCCTTTCCTTTACTTTCCCATCCTCGCTCGATCTCCTGAAGCAGTTGATCGACGCGTTCGCCTTCTTCCTCGACGCGGTCACGCACGAAGTGAATCTCCGGCGTGCGCGGCAGATTCAACGAGAGCCCGAGCTGCTTGCGCACGTACGGCGCGGCGTGTCTCAATGCTGCGAGCGCCGCCTCGTGTTCTTTCTCGTCACCCGCGATCGTCACGTAAACACGCGCCGCGCGCTTGTCCGACGAAAGCCGAACGTCCGTAACCGTAACGGCGGTCAACCGCGGATCTTCCAGCTCGTAGCCGACAATCTGAGCAATCTCTTCCTTCAGCGTGTCGGCTGTTCTCTCTGCTCGACGCATAAAACCTGCGCGGCTCCTTGGAGTGCGGCGGCCTGGCGCCGCTTTCTCCGCGCGCGGAGCGCGCCACCTTCGATTGCGCGCTCCGCGCGCTAACAAAGCGGCGCCAGGCCGCCGCACTCCAAAGAGACGACCTTATAACTCTGTCGCCGCGACGCGCTCGACGATGTAGGCCTCAATCTGGTCGCCGACTTTCACGTCGTTGAAGTTTTCCAGACTGATACCACACTCGAACCCTTCGCGAACCTCGGACACGTCATCCTTGAACCGTCGCAACGAAGCGATGTTGCCTTCCCAGCTCACTACGCCATCGCGAATAAGCCGGGCCCGTGCATTGCGACGCACCGTTCCGTCGACGACCATGCAGCCCGCAACAGTTCCCGCTCTCGGAACGCGGAACACTTCGCGCACCGCCGCCTTGCCGAGGATCCGCTCCTTCTCGATCGCTTCGAGCATGCCGATCATGGCCGCGCGAATCTCTTCCTCTACCTTGTAGATGATCGAGTGGAGACGAATATCGACCGACTCCTGCTTCGCGACATCGGCCGCACGTGCTTCGGGTCGCACGTTGAAGCCGATGATCACGACTGCGGACGATGACGAGCCAGCCTGCGTCGCGGAGCCGAGCAACACGTCTGACTCTGTGATCGCACCCACGCCCGAGCGAATCACCTTCACCTTCACGCGATCCGTCGAGAGCTTTTGGAGGGTAGACTTCAGCACTTCAACTGAACCCTGCACGTCGGCCTTGATGATGACCAGCAGCTCTTTGACTTCACTCTCGCCGAGGGCTTCGATACCACGCTTCGTCGTTTGCAGCAGTGTTGCCTGCCGGCTCAGCATCTGGCGATGCTGTGAGATCGATTGCGCCTTGGTGATGTCGGAAACGACCTGGAGACTCTCACCCGCTTGCGGGACGCCCTGAAGCCCGAGCACCTCCACCGGAGTTGCCGGTCCAGCTTCAATGATCGGCTCACCACGATCGTTGAACATCGCGCGGACCTTGCCGGAGATCTGTCCGACAATGAATGGCTCGTGAATCTTCAGCGTTCCCTGTTGGACGAGGACGGTCGCGACCGCGCCACGACCACGATCGAGTTTCGCTTCGAGCACGACGCCGGAAGCGAGACGCGTCGGACTCGCGCGCAGGTTCAGAATGTCTGACGTCAACAGGATCGTTTCAAGCAAGGTGTCGAGGTTCTCTCGCTTCTTCGCGGAGACCTGGACCATTTCGGTCTCGCCACCCCACTCGAGCGGTGACAGGCCCTGCGTGGCCAGCTCCTGTTTGACGCGATCGGGATTCGCGTCAGGTTTGTCGATCTTGTTGATCGCGACGATGATCGGAACACCCGCAGCTCGCGAGTGCTCGATGGCCTCGATCGTCTGCGGCATGACGCCGTCGTCAGCCGCGACGACGAGCACAACGATGTCAGTCGCCTTCGCACCGCGCGCACGCATCATCGTGAACGCTTCGTGACCCGGCGTATCGAGAAACACTACGCGACGAGTCTCCGTCGGATTGTCAGGGTTCGGCACCTGGACGCTGTACGCGCCGATGTGCTGCGTGATACCGCCGGCTTCGCCACCCGCAACGTCCGTGGTGCGGATCGCGTCGAGCAACGAAGTCTTACCGTGGTCGACGTGGCCCATGACAGTCACGACCGGAGCACGCGGCAGCTCAACGTCATCCGCGTCGGCGGCGATGAGCTCTTCAAACTCTTCTTCCGCCACCATCTCTTCAAACGGCACGAACGAGACGTCGTAACCGAATCGCTTGCCGAGATCCGCGGCAACGTCGTCCATCAACGGCTGGTTGATGGTTGCAAACACGCCGCGCTGCAACAGCAGCGACACGACATCCTTCGGTTTGATTCCGAGTTTCTCTGCAAACTCTTTGACCGTTGAACCCTCGATCAGGCGCACTGACTTCAGTTCACCCGAGCCAGGCATCTCGAGTCGACCAGCGATGCGGTCTTCGAGCGACAACGCCTTCGGCGGTGGAATGAAATCGCCGCCCCTGTCGAACTTTCCGGCCTTGCCTTCGATCTTTCGACCTCCGCGCGGGCTGCTGCGTCGCGAGCGACGGCGACCGGCGTCTGGTGGTGGAATGTAAGTAGTCTGCGGCGTGGCGGTCTCGCCCGGCGTTCCGAGTCGCTCGGAGCGAGGCAGTGAAGGCCGCTCTCTCAAGCGGTTGCGATCGGGACGATCACTTCGTTCCGCGGGACGTTCCCTGGATGGCGCGGGCGGTGGCGGCGGTGGTGCCGGAGCACGCTCGCCCGGACGTATGCCCGCGTTCAACGCGGCCGCAGTCGGTCGCAAAACCCTGACTTGTCTCGACGGCGGCGGCGACGGGGCAGGGGCAGGCGCTGGCGGCGGTGGAGTGGTGACTCTGGATTCCAGGCCATTTGTCGGCGCAACCACTTCCGGCGCGATCACCGGCTCTTCAACAACTGGTGCTTCGGCCACCGGCGCGACTTCAACGGGCGGCGCGACGGGCGGTGGCGGCGGCACTTCCTCGATCACAGGCGCTTCCGCGCGTGCGGCCGGAGCCAGCTTCTTCACGAGCCGCGTGCCCGTGAAGGGTTGCTTGGCGGCTTGTGGTCCCGGTCCCGGCGAGGTCGCCGGTGTCGCGGGTGTCGCTGCCACAGGAACTTCGACGGGCTCGGCAGCTATAGGTGCGGGCGCTGGCGGTGGCTCAGACTCGTGAATCTCGACGTCAGCCTCGAAGGCGGGCGCATCCGGAGTCGGCAGCACCGCGCGCTTCACCACTTTCACCGCGCGCTTGACCGCCGTTTCCTTCTTCGGAAAGTACTTGTTCCGAATCTTCTCAGCGAGCTCTTTCGAGACCGAGTTGGAAGGAACGCTCACGTCCACACCTTCACGACGCACCTCTTCGATGAGTCGCTTGGTGTCGAGCTTTAATTCTTTGGCGAGATCGTAAATACGAACTTTAGAGGAAACTGTCATGCACTCCTTCTCGACGCTTCTTCCTGCGTCCTAACGACCTAAGTGATTGGGCACCACACGCGCCCAACCACGAGGGCGTCGATCAGAAGTTCGGCGCCTGACAGGAGGGGCAGTGCGGGCAACACAAACGGCCCGAAGAGACCGCATTTGTGTTGTTACTATGTGACTGCATCAGTGGTTCTCATCGTCGTCTGTGCTCCCGCCTGATGCAGTCTCATCCGAAACTGCGGGAGCCGATGTTTCTGCTTCTTCCGAAGCGAGCTCTTCGTCTTCCATCTCCTGCGCAACTTCGTCGATGTGTTCGAATGCTTCGACACCCGATGAAGTTATGTCGGGAGACGGCGTGATCGTGTCAGGCCGCAAGTCGCGACCTGCTTCCTGCAAAGCGATCTCATCTGCTGGAATGGGCTCGGCTTCCGTCACAGGGACTGGATCGGCCGACTCCCAGGCGATGATTTCTGATTCCGCAGTGAAGGGCACACCATTGTCGACTGCTTCGTCGTAACCTTCGGCAGTCGATTCGGGAGACGGTTGCACTTCTTCATCCATCGATTCGTCAAACTCGGCTGAAACGGCGTGTTGCTCTTCAACTTCTTCTCCGTCTTCACCGAGACTGCGATCGCGCATGGCTGTTACTGCCTTCGCGGCTTCCAGGATTACTTCCGCTTCGTCCAAACTCAGATCGAGGAACTCGACGAGGTCGTCGACTGAAGTTTGCGCGAGTGCGTCGATGTCGTTGATGTCGTGTGCGGCAAGCGCTTCAGCCTGCTGCGGCGTGACACCTTCGATAGCTGAGAGCGGCACGGCTTCGCCGGAAGCAATGAGCGCGCCCATCTGTTCGGTGACTTCGCGCTTGATCTCTTCCTCGCTGCGGATATCGATGTTCCAGCCCACCAGTTTCGTGGCGAGACGAACGTTTTGACCGCGCTTGCCGATCGCGAGGGAGAGTTGATCTTCGTTGACGATGACTTCCATCTGGCGGTTTTCAATGTCCGTGATTCTGACCTGATTGACTTTCGCGGGTGAAAGCGCGTTCGCGGCAAAGACTGAAGGCTCGTCAGACCATTCGATGATGTCGATCTTCTCGCCGCGCAACTCGCGAATGATCGCCTGCACGCGTGAGCCTTTCATACCAACGCACGCGCCGACCGGATCGACGTCACGTTCATTTGACATGACCGCGATCTTCGCGCGCTCCCCAGGCTCGCGTACGGCCGATTTGATCACGACAGTGCCGTCGTAGATTTCCGGCACCTCCATTTCAAACAGGCGCAGCAGTAGCTCGGGCGACGTGCGCGAGACTTCCACCTGCGGTCCTTTTGATTCTTTCGACACGTTGTTTATAACGACGCGAATGCGCTCACCCTGGTTCCACTGCTCACCGCGCGATTGCTGCGAACGCGGCAGGATCGCTTCGAGATTGCCGAGATCGACGATGATGTTGCCGCGCTCGAACCGTTTGACATAACCATTGACGAGGTCGCCGATCTTGTCGATGTACTGCTCGTAGACGTTGCTGCGTACGGCGTCACGGACTTTCTGAAACAGGATCTGCTTGGCTGTCTGGGCGGCGATGCGGCCCAGCTCTTCCATTGGCAACGGCAACAGGAGCGCGTCGCCGAGCTCGACTTCGTCGCCCGCGAGCTCGCGCGCTTCGACGATAGAGAGTTCGGTGGCAGGGTTCTCGACTTCGTCGACGACGACTTTCGAAGCCGAAAGCTCGATGCCGGTTTCGGCGTTCCAGTCGACCTGAATGTCTTCACCGGATCGAAACTGTTTCTTGGCAGCCGCGCGCACGGCTTCCTTCATTGCTTCGATCACGAGGTCGCGGTCGATGCCCTGTTCCTGGCAAAGCGCCTCGATATTTTGTGCTATCGATGAACTCATCTGTTGTTAATCCGTGTAATCTGTGGCTAACTAATGCCCTGAACGTCGCAACTCCTCGCTCACATCTACTTCCAAATTCGCCTTGGTGATCGTATCCAGAGGAACACGCACGTTGCCGCTGGTTCGATCTTCGAAAAGCACGTCGTTGCCGTCGACTCCCAGCAAACGACCGCGGAAATTGCGCTGGCCGTCAATCGGTTGCCGCGTCTTCATCTTCGCGTTGCTGCCGGCGAAGCGTTCGAAGTCGGCGCGCTTGTAAAGACCTCGTTCGAGTCCCGGCGACGAAACTTCGAGGGTGTAAGGCGCGTGGATGAAATCTTCCACGTCGAGAATCGTGCCCAGGTGAATACTTACTTCCGAGCAATCCTCGTGGGTGACACCCTGCGGCTTATCAATGAATATACGAACAATCGGCTTGTTCTCGGGGCCAGCTACCTCGGCGTGCACCAGCTCAAGGCCATGGTCGATTGCGACTCGTTCAGCTAGCTCCTGAACCCTTTCTGCAATCGACTCGTTTGCCATTACCACCCTTCTGCGGATTCTCGCCCCAAAAGAAAAAGTGGGCGCGAAACCCACCGGACAAGACCCCGTGCCTTCGAGCAAGCTGTGAATTATACGGAAAGGGCGGGGTTCAAGCAACCGCGTACGGTTAGCCACAAAAGGCACAAAAAGCACAAATCAGAAATGAGGTTTTTGTGTCTTTTGTGCCCTTTTGTGGCTAGGAATTCAGCTTCGCCTTAACGACCTCGCTAACAAGCTTTCCATCCGCGTTTTTCCCAGCGAGCGCGGCCTGCACACTTTTCATTACCCTGCCCATGTCCTTCATCGAACTCGCGCCTGTCTCGGCGATTGCGGCGGCGACGGCTTGTTCGATCTCGTCGCGTGAGGCGGCCTGGGGCAGGTAAGTCTCGATGACTTCGATCTCGGCTTTTTCTTTGTCGACCAGCTCCTGGCGCCCGGCTTTTTCATACTGCTCGATCGAGTCGCGACGTTGTTTGACGAGCGAGCGCAGCAGTTTCTGCATGTCGTCGTCGTCAAGCTCGCTGCCTTTTTCGATTTGGCGGTTCATCATCGCCGCCTTGACCATGCGCAAGGTTGACGTCCGGTTCGCATCCTGCGCCTTCATCGCCGCGGTCAGATCCGCCACGACTTGCTTTGTTAGGGACATTCCTAATTCCTTTCGACCAATATACCTCAACCAAAAACATAACCACAGATTACACGGATTGCATACGGATTATCCGTAAAAAATCCGTGTAATCCGTGGTTAACTAGGGAACAAAAACAGGGACGTTGAGGCCCGCGAGCAAGTTACGTTGGGACATGAGTTTCAGGAGCTCGGAGGCCATCAGGCGGTGACCGATGTGGTTTGGGTGGATGAGCTCGCCGAAGAAGCCCTGGTTCACGGTGCCTGCTGCCTCGGTCAATTCCAGGATTTCAAGGTACGGTGTCTGGCTCTTCTGCATCTCCGCTTTCAGCCACGCGCGATACTGCGTCATCAATTGAGCTTCAGCCGGGTTCGTCACACTGTCGCGATACGGCGCGCCGATCACGATCACACCGGCGCCGTGATCTTTCGCGAGTCGAACAATCGCGTTGAAGTTGTCGACGTACTCCTGCTGCGAAACACGCGGCACCGGCGTACGCGCGACAGGCGCAACACTGTTCTTCGATCTCAACCAGCGCGTCGCATGTGCAAACGCCTGGCTATGATCGATTAGCCAGCGACCAGCCACCGACGACCAGTCTGTGGTGATCAACTCACGATCTGGAGCGTCGCTGAGACTCGCATCGTTCCAACCAAAACTCGCAATAACCATGTCCGGCTGAAGATATGAGATGTCACGCCTGAGCCACGCCAGACCCTGATGACTCGTATACCCCGGCACAGCCATCGGAAACACTTCGATACTCCGGCCCGGATTCGCCTTCCGCAACTCCTTCTCGAGCAGCATCGGATACGGCTGCCACTCCGGATTGAAATCCCTCGGCCGCTCAGGCCACACGGGGGGCACGCGATAACCAAACGTCACCGAATCACCCAGACAAACAATCCGAAACGTCCCTGCCGGTTTCCTTCCAATCGGATAATCAGCACGAAAACTCTGCGCGTTCGTCGAGACAACAGTGAAATCCCAGTAGGCGTGGTCCAGGTTCGGCCGCAGTCGCCACAGCAGCAACGGATCGCCTTCGAAGATCGTCGACTGCTGCCCTGCTACCTGCATCTTCTGCTGCACCGTGTTCACGAACAGGTCGAGACTCTCGACGCGCGTCATCGTCGCGCGCGTGATGAGCTCGACCGACACTAAGAGCAGCAGGAAAACGACGTAGATAATTCCGATGTAGAGCAGTCGCCGTCGGAGCGGGATCTTATTTGATGTGGCCGTTTGATTTTGCAAGGTAGTCGCGCAGAAACCGACCTGTGTACGACTCGGGAATATCCATGATCTCCTCGGGCGTGCCGGTGCCGACAACGTAACCGCCCGCGTCGCCGCCTTCAGCGCCGAGATCGATGATGTGATCGGCTGTCTTGATCACGTCGAGATTGTGTTCGATTACCAGCAGCGAGCCGCCCGCGTCAATCAGCGCGCGAAACGCAGCGAGCAGTTTGTTGATGTCGTCGAAGTGCAAGCCGGTGGTCGGCTCGTCAAAGATGTAGAGCGTCTTCGCGCCAGTGCGTTTGAGCAGGTGAGCTGCGAGTTTTATTCGCTGTGCTTCGCCGCCTGAGAGTGTCGTGGCTGATTGGCCCAGTCGCAAGTAGCCGAGTCCGACGTCGTCAAGCACACGCAAACGGTTCGTGATCTTCGGCACTTCACGGAAGAACGTGATCGCCTCGCGCACGGTCATGCTGAGCACTTCGTGCACGTTCTTGCCGCGATAACGAATGTCGAGAATCTGCTGTTTGAAACGCGTGCCTTTGCACTCTTCGCAGACGAGCTCGACGTCCGCGAGAAACTGCATCTCGACCGTCACCGTGCCGTCGCCCTGGCAGACTTCGCAGCGCCCGCCGGGAAGATTGAAAGAGAAGTGCGACGGATCGAAACCGCGCGCCTGTGCCTCGCGTGTCGCCGAGAAGACTTCGCGAATCGCGTCGTAAACCTTGATGTACGTTACGGGATTCGAGCGCGGCGTGCGCCCGATGGGCGACTGATCGACAAGGATCACATCGTCGATAAACTGGGTACCTTCGAGCTTCTGAAACGCGCCGACCGGACCTTGCCACTCGCCACGTTGTTTCTTGAATCCGGCGTAGAGGCAGTCGTGAATGAGGGTCGATTTGCCGCTGCCGCTCACGCCCGTGACGCAGACGAGCATGTCGAGTGGAATCTCGACGTCGATGTTCTTGAGGTTGTGTTCGGCCGCGCCTTGTATGTTGATGCGTCGTTTCTGCATCGTGCGACGCTGGCGTGGCTCTTTGATCTCCGCGTCACCGCGCAGGTAGCGTGCAGTCAGCGACGTCTCGTCAGCGAGCAGACCGTTAAAGTCGCCTTCGTACATCACGCGTCCGCCGAGCTCGCCGGCAGCAGGACCGATGTCGAGGATATGATCGGCAGACCTCATCATCTCTGCGTCGTGCTCGACGACGAGCACCGTGTTACCGATGTCGCGCAGGTTCTTGAGCAGGCGAATGAGACGATCGTTGTCGCGCGGGTGCAGGCCGATCGACGGCTCGTCGAGCACGTAAAGTGCGCCGACGAGTGACGAGCCTAGGTTTGTTGCGAGTTGGATGCGCTGCGCTTCTCCACCGGAGAGTGTCGAAGCAAGACGATCCAAAGTTAAGTAGTCGAGTCCGACTTCAACCATGAATCGCAAACGCCGTCGCACTTCGAAAAGTATTCGTTCAGCGATCGCGGCTTGCTCGGTTGAGAGCTCGAGCGTGTCGAAAAACTCCGCCGCTTCTTTGATCGAGAGCGAGCACGTTTCCGGCAAAGTTTTTCCGCCGACGCGCACGTCGCGCGCTTCCTGACGCAGGCGCCCGCCGCCGCAATCAGGGCACAACGTGTAGCCACGATACTTCGAAAGGAACACGCGCACGTGAAGCTTGTACTTCTTCGTCTCCATCCAATCGAAGAAGCCACGCACGCCGCTCCAGTCGCCGCGGCCCTCGATGATCGCCTGCTGCTCGGATTTCGAAAGCTGATTGAACGGCACAGTCATCGAGATCTTGTCGGAGCGGCAAAACTGCTTGAGCTCCTGCATGGCCCACTCGTGCTGCGGCTTGGTCCAGGGCTCGATAGCGCCGTCTTTTAATGACAGGCCGGGATTCGGGATCACGAGATCGAGATCCAGCCCGATCGTGTTGCCGAAGCCCTGGCACGTCGGACACGCGCCGTACGGGTTATTGAAACTGAAGAGGCGTGGCTCCGGCGTCGCATAAACCGTGTGGTCGTACTTACACTCGAAGCGTTCGGAGAACCAGAAACGCTTGGGCTCGCTATCGGCTGTTTCGACTAATGCCGTGCCGTGACCTTCCTGAAAACAGATCTCGAGTGAATCGACGAGACGCTGGCGCACGTCTGCGCGTGCGACCAGTCGATCGACAAGCACGTAGACGTCTTTGAAGTCGTCGCGCGGGTAATCGTCAGGCGATTGCAGATCGATCGTTTGTCCGTTGACGAAGAGACGTGTAAAGCCTCGCTGCATCAGGCTCATCAGGTGCGCAGTCAGCCACTGGCGCGTGTTGCTTCCGCGGCCACGCTTCTTCGACGGTTCACGATTCGCTTCATTTAATCCGGCTGAAGCAGGGAAGAGCACGTAAAAGCGCGTGCCTTCCGCGAGTGTGCCGAGCACCTCATCGGCGACCGAATCGGGCGAGTCGCGCGTGACGAGTCGACCGCAGACACGGCAGAAAGTTTGACCAACGCGTGCGAAGAGCAGTCGCAGGTAGTCGTAAATCTCGGTTTGCGTGCCGACCGTTGAGCGCGGATTGCGTGTTGAGTTCTTTTGGCGAATCGCGATGGCGGGCGCGATGCCGTGTATCTCGTCGACGTCCGGCTTGTCCATGCGCTCGAGAAACTGTCGCGCGTAAGCGGAGAGCGATTCGACGTAGCGGCGCTGCCCTTCGGCGTAGATCGTGTCAAATGCTAGTGAAGACTTGCCCGACCCGCTCACGCCCGTCACCACCGTCATCTGGTTGATCGGGACGGTGAACGAGACGTTCTTGAGGTTATTGACGCGGGCGCCTTTTACTTGGATTGCTTCGTCAGGCATACAGGCACGAATCGAGCACAGTCGAAAACCAGCAATGATAGCGCGAGACTGTTCAAGCACCAAATCCGCGTTTTCAATCCGCGTTTATCCGCGTTACAATGCCCCTCAACATGAAAACGTCTCAATTTCTTTTGCGTGGATTTCGCCGCCCGCGCGAGATCGCCTGCTTCGCTCTCGGCAAGCTCGAACGCCAGGTCATGGAAGAAACCTGGCGCCTCGGCGAAGTCAGCGTGCGCGACATCCATCGCGCCTTTGACGAGCAAATCGCCTACACGACCCTGATGACCACGCTCGATCGTCTCTTCAAAAAGAAACTGCTCGAGCGCCGCAAAGACGGCCGCGCGTTTGTCTACACCGCTCTCGTCTCTCGCGACGATCTCGACCGCGGGATCAAGGAAGACGTAGTCGATGGATTGCTCGGTCACGGAGCGGACGGCGTCGAGCCGGTGCTTGCCTGTATCGTCGACACGATCAGCGAAAGAGATCGCGAGCTGCTCGACGAGCTCGATCGCCTCGTTCAGGAAAAGAAACGCGAGTTACGGCGAAAGGGCTAAATGTACGAGTTTCTCGGCATCACTCTCGTCCTTGCTTTACTGCTGACCATCAACGCGACCGCAACGATGATCGCCGCAGGTTTTGGACGACTGTTCAAACCGCTGCTGCGCAAATGCTCCGCACGTACACGCGCCGAGATACTTTTCGTGATGCGCATCGGGCCGCCGGTCCTCGCCATCATCGCGATCGGCGCTTTCATGATCCCGTCGTATCTGATTTACGAGCCGCACCAGACGGACGAGTCAGTCAGTTGGAAACTCGGATTACTCGCAGGTCTGTCTGCGGTCGGTGTTGGTCTCGCAATCGCGCGCGGAATCCGTACCTGGTTTGCGACACGTGCCCTCCTCAAAGACTGGCTGGCAAACTCGACGCAAATCGAGCTCGCAGAGATCAGCGTCCCCACTTACGTTCTGCAACATTCGTTTCCGATCATCGCCGTTGTCGGTGCGATTCGTCCGCGCTTGTTCATCGCCGATCACGTTTTGGAATCGCTGAGCACGGAAGAGCTCACGGCGGCGGTTGCACACGAGTGCGGACACCTTGCCGCTCACGACAACTTCAAGCGCTCGGTGATGCGCGTCAGTCGTGCGGCGTTGTTGCTCATTCCGTGTGGCAGATCTCTGGATCGTGCGTGGAGTGACGCGTCTGAATCAGCGGCTGATGAACATGCGGCACAGCAGAGCTCGCTCGTCGCGTTGAACCTCGCGTCGGCGCTCGTGCGGATTGCGCGCATGATTCCCGCCGGGCAGCGACAGCAGATTCCGGCTGCCGTGTCTGCGTTTCTCAGCGATGATTCGCCTGGAGTGAAAGTCAGAGTCAGGCGTTTGGTTGAGCTTGCCACGAGCGATCCGCGTCAGCTCGTCAGTAATGCCTCACTCGTTCGTTTCGTCCCCTGGCTTGTGCTCACCGCGTTCGTTGTCGCCAGTGTGATGATCGAGAGCCGCCCGCACGTCCTCGCCACGGTCCATTACTTCGTCGAACACGTCGTCGAAGTCCTCAGCTAGCTCCTACGACGGCTGGTAGTAGTTAGGGCGTGGCTATACAGTCCTACGTAAGTTTTTAAATCTCAGTCTCCAAAAACTCTAAAGCTATGAAAAAACTATTAACAGTAGTGCGGTGTTGTCTTCTCGCATGCGCGATGCCGTTCACGGCAGCCGCCGATGACGCAGACGGTAAAGTCAACGGAACAGTCAAAGATCCCGACGGTGCAGTTGTGAGTGGCGCGAGTGTTTCACTCCTCAACGCCACGCGCGCGGTGATAAGCGCGACCACTACTGACGCCGAAGGTCGCTTCACGCTCGAAAAGATCGCCCCCGGCGATTACCAGCTCAGCGTCGAAGGCACGGGCTTCATACGGCATCGCTCGGCCGTTCACGTGACTCCGGGCGACACGCAGCAAGTCGCTGTCGTGCTCGAGCTCACACCAATCGCCGAACAGGTCACGATCACAGCCGAAGCCGGACTCGTCTCCGACACGCGCAAAGTCGACACACAGGTGAACATCATCAACGAGCGCAAGATCCTGGAGCGCGCGCCCGAAGTGGTGGCCCAAGTCGTCGACGAAGAGCCGGGCGTGAACTTGCAACGCACGAGCCCTTCGCTAAGCGCCGTGTTCGTGCGCGGTCTGACTGGACGAAACGTCGCGGTCTATGTCGATGGCGTTCGTTACACCACGAGTGCACAACGCGGCGGTGTCGGCACGTTCTTTAGTTTGATCGAGCCGTCGACTTTGGAGACGGTCGAGATCCTGCGTGGTCCAAACAGTTCGCAGTACGGCTCGGACGTGCACGGTGGCGTTGTTAATTTCATCTCGCAGGCACCGCGCTATGGCAGCATGGACAGCGAGTTTCACGGCCACACAAACATCTTCTACTCGTCGCCGACAAACGGCTTCGGTGGCAATTCGTTGTTCACTTACGGCACGCGCAACTATGGACTATTGCTCAACGTGAACGGCCGCCGCATCAGCACGCTGCGACCCGCGGACGGTCTTGATTACCACGCTGCGGTGACGCGTTTTCTCGGTATTCCGTCGGATATCTTCGGCACGCGACTGCCTGACACGGGCTTCACACAATACGGCGGGCTCTTCCGCGCCAACTTCAATGTCGACGACAACACACAGCTTCTCTTCAGCTACGCGCGTAACCAGCAGGACAACGGCAAACGTTACGATCAGCTCCTCGGCGGCGACGGCAATAACATCGCCGACTTGCGCAACCTGATGACGGACACGTTCTACGCGCGACTCTTCCGGCAGAACCTCGGGGTCTTCGACAACGGCTCGTTCACGTTTTCTTACAATGGCCAGCGCGAAGAGCGAATCAACCAGGGCGGCCAGGGAAATCCGGTTGGGACGATCACGAACCAGCGCGAGCGCACGAACGTTCTGGGGTTCAATTTCTATCTCGACAAACAACTCGGCGAGCGCAATACGTTTCTCATCGGCTCTGACATTTATCGTGACAAGATCGACGCGCCTGCGTTCACGTTTGATCCGGTTGCCAGAACGACCGTAAACTCGCGCCCACGCATTCCGCATGGCGCGCGTTATCTCTCTTACGGCTTTTTCGCGCAGGACAACTTCACCGTAATTCCCGAGCGCTTGCAGATAAACGGCGCGCTGCGTTACAGCGTTGCGTCGTATAAATCGCGCGCGAGCAATTCGTTGCCGGGACCAGGCGGTGCGCCGCTCTTTCCGAACGACAGCGAGCGGTTCGATGCTCTTTCAGGTCGTATCGGTGGGGTTGTAAATGTGACAGGCGGTTTTGATATCGCGGCCAAGTACACGCGCGGTTTTCGTGCGCCCAATACAACCGATCTCGGCATCCTCGGGTTAGTGGGAACAGGCTTCGAGGTCAATACCGCAACCGCGATCGCGCGCAATGGCACTATCGGCACCACGGGCATTCACGTTACTCCTCTCGAGCCGGAATTCAGCGACAGCTTTGATCTGAGTTTTCGTTATACAAGCCGGCGTTTTGGTGCTGAGCTCACCGGGTTTACGACGAAGCTCAACGACGTCTATTTCGATCTGCCGCTCTCGCTTCCGCCAGGTGCGACCGGCACTTTCCTCGGCAGCGATCAGATCATCTCGCAGAACGCGTCTGGGTTAGTGTTTGTTGCGGCAGCGTCAACCACGCCCGTGCTGGTGCGCGTGAACTTCGACGATGCGCGTATCAACGGCGTCGAGTTTAACGGGCGTGCGCGTTTGACCGATCATTGGAGCACGAATGCCAACTTCACTTATATTCGGGCGTACAGTTTGCTCAACGGACTGCCGCCGGAGATTGAAGGTGGAACTCCGCCCGCGACGGTGTTTGTGAGTTTGCGTTATCAACCGCGCTCGCGTTTTTATATTGAAGGCTATTCGACGATGACCGGGCGGCAGAATCGTCTCTCGACGCTCGATCTCACGGATCGCCGGACGGGTGCGGCGCGTTCGCGAGCGAACATTCAAAACTTCTTCCGTCGCGGCGCGTGCGTGCGTGGGTTGACAACTCCTGGGCCAACGGGCTGCGGTTCCGCTGGCGGGGTTTTGATTCCCACTGGCGAGACGCTCACGCAGGTGCAGAATCGCTTGTTGCCGATTGGCGCGACGATCAATGGCGTTCGTGTCGTGGATAACAACACGCTTGTGCCGCTGTTTCGGTATCTGCCGGGTTATGGACTCGTTGGTGTGCGCGGGTCGATCAAGTTTGCGGAAAGATCGGAATTGTTCGTTGACTTTGAAAACATTTTCGACAAGTCGTATCGCGGGATTAGCTGGGGCATCGATGGTGCTGGGCGCGGCGTGACTTTGCGCTATCGATACGAGTTTTAACCACAGATTAAACGGATCTTAAAACCCGATTAATCCGGATCTGATCCGTGTAGTCCGTGGTTACTGATGTGGGACAATGTGTTAACGGTTGAGGGATTAACGAAAACGTTTGGTCGTCGTCGTGTGTTGTCTGACGTTAGCTTCAATGTGGGCACGGGAGAGGTGCTCGGGCTGATTGGGCCGAATGGCGCGGGCAAGACCACAGTGCTCGAGTGTATCGCGGGGTTGTTGCCGAGCGACTCGGGAACGATTGCGTATCGTGGAGATCGGCTTTCAGTAAATCGACGTAAAGATGCATTGTTCTATCTGCCCGATGGCATCCTGCCGTGGGCGCAGCAGACCGTCCGTTGGGTGCTCACGTTTTTTGAGAAACTCTACTCGCGCAGTCCCCAAAAGCTGATCGCTCCATTGCGTCTGGAAGAAGTCGCACGCTCGCGCGTCGCCACACTCTCGAAAGGCGAACGGAAGCGCGTACTCCTGGCTCTTGGCCTGCTCACACCGCATCCGTTGTTGCTGCTCGATGAGCCGTTCGATGGACTCGATCTGCGCCAGACGCGAGATGTCATGTCTCTGCTGCGCAGCGAGAGTGCCGCCGGCAGGACGCTTTTTGTCTCGATTCACCAGCTCGTCGATGCGGAGAAGGTTTGCGATCGGCTCGTGCTGTTGAATGCGGGCAAGCGCGTCGCTGAAGGCACGCTCACGGAATTGCGCGCACAGGCAAACTTGCAGGACGGTGGGCTTGAGGAGATCTTCCTTGCGCTCACTTAGCTTCGTGCGACTCGTCGCAAAAGAGCTTCGCGAGCTCTTCGCATCGCGCGCGTTCTGGTTGCTGCTTCTGTTTGTCGGGCTGCTCGCCGGTCACGGCTTCATCACAGCCGTCGGCTTGTACGCGGAGATGAGCGGCAGCGGTGGACCAGCCGCACTCCCGCAGGGCTTGACTTCACTCGACGGCGTGCTCGTTCCGACGTGGGGCGCGTACGACCTCGCGGCGACGCTTTTGTTTCCGTTCGTCGCGATCCGGATGGTGTCGTCGGAGAAGGAAAGCGGCGCGTTGAAGCTGTTGCTGCAACTGCCGGGCACGCTCGTTTCCAAAGTGACAGCGAAGGCACTTGTGTTGCTGTTTGCGTGGATCGTGTCGTGGGTACCGGGCGTGATTGCGATCGTGCTGTGGCGTTCTTATGGCGGGCACGTCTATACGCCGGAGACGTTGAACCTGTTGCTGGGCCACCTGCTGCGTGGCTCGTTGAGTGGCGGTTTGGCGGTTGCGGCAGCGGCCGTCGCTGAGAGTGCCGCGAGTGCGGCAATCATCACGCTCGCGTTCACGGTCGGTACGTGGGCGCTCGATTTCGTCGCAGCGGGACGCGGCGGGTTTGTGCAGCAGCTCGCGAGCTACACGCCGACTGCGGCGCTGCGATCATTTGAACAGGGACTGTTGCGCTGGAATGCTGTCGTTGTGTTTGTGCTGCTTAGTTGTGCGGCGTTCGGTGTGGCGGTGATTTGGTTGAACACGGGCCGCACGATCCGATCGCGGCTCTTGAGCACGTTAGTGTTGCTGATCGTCACAGTGGGCGCTGTTTGGGTCGGAGCTGGTGTACGCGCGAGCTGGGACGTCAGTGAAAACCGGCGCAACTCGTTTTCGGCTGTTGATGAAGCGTTGCTGCGTGGAATCGATCAGCCGTTGAAGATCACAGTCTTCCTGTCGCCTGAAGATCCGCGACTGACAGACTTCGAACAGAATGTTTTGAGAAAGCTGCGACGATCGATTAGTAAGCTCGAAGTTGATTACGCCGCGGCCAGTCGCACAGGGTTGTTTGAAGGTGCAGACGAGCATTATGGCGAGATCTGGTACGAGCTGGGCGGGCAGAAGATCGTCGACCGATCGACGATCGAGGAAGTGGTGCTGGAGCAGATTTATAAGCTCGCAGGCGTTAACGTACCTGAGCGGTCGACTGACGATGGCTTTCCCGGTTATCCATTAGCGACGCAACCGAAGCACGCGGCTGCGATCTTTTACGTTATCTGGCCACTGCTTGTTTGCGTGGCCTGGTGGGTATCGAGAAAATTGTAGAAACTCTGCGTAACCTCTGCGTTCTCTGCGTCTCGGCGGTAACGATCACCGCAGAGACGCAGAGAACGCAGAGATTACGCAGAGAAAACATTGAGGGGGATGACATGAGAATTTTATTAGCTTTAATAACCACCGCGTTCTTGTTCGGGGGAACGGCGGTGGCGCAAAGGACGTCCAAGCCGAAGTCGATCCGTGTCGATCTGTCGAAGGAGAAGCCGGGGCGTGATTCGACGAAGTTTCTGGCGGTGGTCGGCAACTGGTCTGTTGTCGATGATGGAGGAACGAAAGTTTTGGGTGTTGATGGACGGCAGTGGCTGCGCGGTCAGCCCGCGGGTGGCCTCGCGCAAAATGCACGTGCGATCTATGGCTCGCGTCACGAAGAGTTCATCGACAACGTGAAGGCGTTTGCTTATTTCCCATACGCTGTCGCAAAAGACATCGACGACTTTCACGACGGCAAGATCTCGATGCGCTTCAAACTCGTCGCCGGTCAGCTCGATCAGTGCGCGGGCATCCTCTTCAACCTGAAGCCAAATGGCGACTATCTCACCGTGCGTTTCAACGGCAAGGAAGACAATGTCGTGCTCTGGACGTTTGTGAAGGGCAAGCGCAGCTTCGTGAAGAAGGGAACGGAGAACGTGCCGTTGCAGATGAACACGTGGCACACGCTGGAGATCTCGGTGCAGGGCACAAATCTTCAGGCGTCGCTCGACGGGAAACCCCTGCTCGATTACACGCTGGCTGAGCCAGTCTCAGGGCATGTCGGCGTTTGGTCGAAAACTGACAGTGTCAGTTACTTCGATCAGTACACGGTAACGAAGCAATAACCACAGATAATGCGGATTTAAAATCCGCGTTATCCGTGGTTAATGTGCCTACGGTCAATGGTAGTAATTAGATTTTAGCCTCACAATCTCTCCTTCGAAATCCTAACCTCCGGGTGATTACTATGAAAATTAAAGTCCTACTTACCTTGCCTCTGATTCTGTGTGCCTTCATTACCGCTCTAGCGCAGTCGCCGAATACCGCCGCGATGATCGTCGTCGTCAACGATCAAACCGGCGCGGTCGTAACCGACGCGAGAGTATCAATCATCAACTCAGCCACTGGCGCTTCGCGTGAGGCTGTCTCCGGGACCGACGGCACCGCTACCTTTCCCGCGTTATCGCTGACGGGCACGTACAAGGTCACTGTCTCGCGACAAGGCTTCGGTGACGAAACACGTGAAGGCCTGACCCTCCGCTCCGGCGAGACTGCGACGATCAAAGTGACGCTCCAGGCGGGCTCACAAAACGCAGAAGTCACCGTGTATGGCACTGCCGAAGGCGTCCGCGCTGATCCGCAAGTCGGTCTGCCACTCACGCCGGAACAGATCAACGAAACGCCGATCCTCGGTCGCAAAGTCTCGACTCTCCCCTTGCTCAACTCCGCATTTCGACAAGGCAAGGGGACCGGCGATCTCTTCGTCAACCAGACTTACTTCATCACCGGAGCAGGCTCGCGCCGCACCACGACCTTCACACTCGACGGCGCCAACAACGACGAAGGCTGGGGCCGGCAGACAGCAGTCGCGACGATCCCGCTCGGCGCGATTCAGGAGATCGCCATCATCTCGAATGCGTTCTCGGCTGAATACGGCTGGACTGCGGGACCCGCGCTGAACATCGTCACCAAGTCAGGCACAAACGATTTTCACGGCGAAGGCCTCTTCCTGATTCGTCCCGGCGACTGGCAGGCTGACAGCTTCTCGACAGACGGCTTCTGCCCGCCATCAGTAACGACCTGCGTGACGCCATCGACACTTCAGTCTATTAGCCCGGTAGACATTCCTGACGCCCTCCAACAGTATTCCGCGACCATCGGTGGTCCAATCGTCAGGGACCGCACGTTCTTCTTCGGAACGGCTGATTACACACGTCAAAACCGCACGACGTTTCTTTCAACCGCGCTGCCGGCTTTTGTGTTGCCCGCGGATGGAAATCTCGAATACGTCGGTCATTATCGACAGTTCCTGTTCGACGGCCGCGTCGATCACAAACTCACGTCGAGCCAGAACTTGATGTTCCGCGTGAATGTCGATCGGTTCTACGACGACAACCCGCAGGACGCGGTCGGTGGCACAAACGCGCCTAGCGTGGCGCGCCGTTACTCCCGTCGCTCCTGGACCACGCAGGTCAACCACACCACCGTCATCAATCCGCGAGTGCTGAACGAAGCACGCTTTGCTTATCTTCACGGCGATCCGGTAACGAAGTGGGAAGCGCAGAACCTGTCAACGACTTACACACGCGGCGGCGCAAATGGTTTTACGATCGGACAATCGCGCTCCTCAGATCTCTGGGGACACCAGGTGCAGTTCTCCGACACGATGTCGTGGTCGCTCGGCAAACACTACCTGCGTTTTGGCGGCAGTCTGGTTCATCATCGCTCCGGCGGAACCGGCAGCGAGCCGGGCACGGCGATCCTCGGCACGTTCACGTTCTTCAACAACACCACTGCGCCGTTCGGTCAGCTAACTCTTGCAAACGTGCAAAGCTACACGCAGCCGATCAATTTCGGCATCAGCAGCTACAACCTGCCGCAGTGGCTCAACACCGCTTTCGTGCAGGACAACATTCACGTGCGCAGCAATTTCACTCTCGACCTGGGACTGCGTTATGACCGGCAGACGCTCACTGATGCAAAGAACAACTTCGCACCGCGCATCGGCTTCGGCTGGAATCCGGGTGGCGATCCAAGGCTCTCGATTCGCGGCGGCTACGCGATGTATTACACGCAAATCCGCTCGAACCAGGTGGCTGGTTATCTCGTCAACGGTCTCGATGGTTTGACGACGTATACGGCGAGCCGTCCGACAGACGTCGGTTTTCCGACCTGCCTGGTCGGATCGTGCCTTCCTGTGAATGTCGATCCGCGGACCATTCCGGCTTCACAACTGCCGGCACGTGACATCACAATCCGCGCGGGCCTGCGCGATTTCTATCGCGAGCAGTTTGCGAGGTTCGGGTTGAATTTCGACCTGCTGCCGAACTATCCGGACAAACTCGTGAACCCGCGCAGCCAGGTGCTGACCATCGGCGCGGAGCGCGAGTTCTTCAAAGGGTTCTTCTTCGGTGCTGACTACGTACACCAGCACTGGTCCAATCTCGATCGCACTGTTGACTTGAATGCGCCGGCGCCTTTCACCGATCGCAGCGCGACGAATACGACACGAACGGTGGCTAATGCCAACAACACGCGGCCGATCCGGCCTGCTCCGGGCGGTGTGCGACAGGTCAACGTGATCATGAATCTCGGTGTGGCTGATTACGATGGTTTGCAGACGCTGTTTAGCTATCGCGGCAACCGGCGCATGTTTGCATCCGTAGGTTATACGCTGTCGAAAGCGACAAACACTTTCGAACCCGACGGCAATGGCATCGGACCGAATGAGAGTCACATCAGTCAACTCGGCGAACAGGAGCGTGGTCCAAGCGTGGTCGATCAGCGCCATCGCGCGGTGATCACGTTCCACTATCGTTTCCCGTGGGACTTCACGGCAGGCACAGTGTCGATGTTTGCCTCCGCGCGTCCATTCAATGCCACGACCGGCGCGGACAATAATGGTGACGGCATCAACAACGATCGTCCCCTCATCGATGGCGTGATTCTTCGCAAGTCGGCGTTTCGAGGCACGGCGACGTCAGATGTGGCAGCGTTTGTAGAGAAGCGTTTCCGATTTTCAGAGAGCAAGGCGATCGTGCTGAGACTGGAAGGGTTCAATCTGTTCAATCATGGAAACTTTCTCGGTCGTGGCGTGACAACTTTCGGGCCCGGTCAAACAGCGGTGCCGACGTTTGGACACTTTGTGACGAATGTGGGGACTTCGGCGACTGCGATTCCGGCGTTCGCGAATATCGATCCACCGCGGATGTTCCAGTTACAGGCGAAGTTCGTGTTCTAGAGCGGAGGCGTGTCCTCGAACGGGAGATCTGGTTGATAGCTGCTTTCGCGGCGGGCGACGTAGAGTCGCATCACAAACCAGAGCAGTCCGAGTGCGAGTGCGATCCAGACGATTGTCCAGAAGATAGCGGGAATGCCGGTGGCGCTCGCCATGTTCATGGCGTCAGTCTGCACGGTCGGCGCGAATGGTGACGAAAGGAAGAAGACCGTCTTCAAATCGAAGAGTGCGTTGAGTACGCTTTGCACGGCCAGGAAACTGACGAAGAAAGTCGCAACTCGCGCACTCGCAAACCTAGCGATCAAAACCAGACCCACTGAAATAAATAATCCCGCCAAAAGTGTAAACGGGATTCCCGACCACGCATTCATCCAGAAGAGCGGTTTGATGAAGCCGAAGATCATCGTCAAACCAAACACGTAAATCGCGCAGGCAAGCAGGACGATACGGGCGGCGACCGCTTTGCGAATCAGGACCAGCAGCAACGCGCCGAAGGCCATTGAGCCCAGATAGCCGGCACTCGAGATGAAGACTTGTGAAATGAGTCCGCCTTGACTTGTGTAGGTTTCGCCGCTCGCGTTTGTCGCGACGCTCAGGCTCGCGACGGAGTTGCCGGTCAGCAGGGCGGCGAGGGCGTGTCCGCCTTCATGGATGAACGTAACGAAGATCCGGAAAGGATAGGTCAGGAATTCAGCGAAGGGGATGAACCAGAGCACGACGGAAATCGCGGCGGCGATAAGCAGTGTCGTTGCCTGGGGTCGTGCGTCTTGTGAAAGCCTTAATCGCATCTTCAACTCTCCGGTAGTTCGGCGGATTTTTCGGCCCTTATTTTAGTGCCGGGATGATTAACGCACAACATTGTGGCGAGGTTCCACAGCATCCGTGTCATCCGCGGTTAAACTCGCTGGTAATCGCCGGACTTGCCGCCGGTCTTTGACTCCAGGCGGATGTCCGTGATCGTCATCCCTTTCTCCAGCGCCTTGCACATGTCGTAAATCGTCAGCGCCGCGACTGAGACTGCCGTCAGCGCCTCCATTTCGACGCCCGTTTGCGCGTTTGTCGAGACTTCCGCCTCGAGCGCAACGCCATTGTCTGCCAACGTCGCCCGCACGTCGATGTGCGTGAGCGGCAGCGGGTGGCAGAGCGGAATCAAATCGGCGGTTCGTTTCGCCGCCATAATCCCCGCGAGCCGCGCTGTTTCGACCGGATCGCCCTTCGGCGTCCGATGTTCACGCAGTGCCGACACCGTTTCGCGCGTCATCAACACACGCGCCGTCGCCACTGCGCGTCGCGAAGTAACGTCTTTATTTCCCGTATCGACCATGCGAACGCGGCCGTGTTCATCGACGTGAGAAAGCTGTGTCATCGCCCGAGAGTAGATAACAAAAACGTCATGGCAATCAAGTAGATCTCGACATCCGACCATGTTTCCGTCTATTCTGCCACCGACCGGGACGAGAGCCTCGTCCGAACAGCTCTCCAAGCTCTCCTTCCCATTCTCAAGCTGGGTAGTTCTTTAGCAATAATCAAGCGGTACAAAAATCCGAACCGTCGCGCGTAAACGTAGATTAACGACTATTTTTGACTCGGAGGTTCCCCTGTGTTCGAAACGGATAAGGAAGTACTGGATTGGTATGAGCGACAACCCCGCGCTCTGTCAAAAGAGTACGTCAATAGCATCAAGTGGAATGAGATCAAAAACTATCCGATCAACCCCGCATTTTTGCCCGTGCTTGTTTACATGCGTGATATCGAGTACTTCACGGACATGTATTACCAGGAGCTGCGGCGCACGCCGACGGGTAAGGATCCGGTGATCAGAAAGTTTATGGATCGTTGGAGCATCGAGGAGCTGCATCACGGCAACCTGCTCAATCGCTTTCTCGAAGAAGCCGGATACCCGACCGGGAAAAACTGGCAGGTCGAGGCAACCCGCAAGATTCCACGACTCTACACGATCGGAAGTTATCTCGTTGATCATGCTTCGCGTCCGTTTGGGAAATACTTCCACGGCGCGCACATGGTCTGGGGCGCGATCAACGAGATCACGGCGATGAACGCTTACCGGCGACTTTCAGATCTCGCCGGTCATCCGGTGTTGAAGCAACTGCTGATCGGAATCGTGCAGGAAGAGTCGATACATGGAAGCTTCTACTGGAACGTGGCGCGCGTGAAGCTTGGTGAGACGAAGTTTTCGCGCAACCTCGCGCGCTTCATCATCGGTAAGTTCTGGAGTCCTGTCGGGCAGGGAGCCAAGCCGAAGGGTGAAGCAAACTACGTGATGGCGACGCTGTGGCCTGGTAAAGAAGGTCTCGAGTTATTCGATCAGAAGATCGCCAGCCGCATCGAGCGCCTGCCCGGGTTCCTTGGATTCAAAGGACTGACGGAGCGAGTTGCCCCCATCTTGCACAAGGGCGCCGCGATGAACGTCGCCTGCGCCTTAGGCGCCTCCCTCTGGCTGGGCTTGTAACAATCAACTAAACTTGGGTGGGCTTGTCACGAATCAACTGTAGGGGTGGCCCTCCGTGGCCACCCGTGCGTTGAACATAAATAATTCAGTTAAGGCAATCTCACAACACCTACTAACGCTCCCGCTTCAATCGCCTTAACACTCGCGGGAACGATCACGAGCGCAGTCGTCAACGCAAACGCGACAAAATCTGAAGACCCACCCCACTTCAACGGAAACGCCACCAGCTCTGCATCATCATTGCTTGTGAGCTGCGCTGGCAAGTAGCTCTCACGATCCACAGTTCCCTTAACACTGCGCGCCAACACAGCAGTCTCGCGTTTTAATGATGGTTCCGTGGCACCCTGCATTGCGAGCATCGCCGTGCGCGCGAACAGATTGAACGTCACTGAGACTGAAACCGGATTGCCCGGCAGTCCGAACACGAGCGTGCCGTTTGGCAAACGCGCGAATACAGTCGGCTTGCCGGGTCGAAGCGCAACCCGTTCGAAAAAAATCTCTGCGTCGAGTTCTTTGAGCGCAGCTTTAGTGACGTCGTAAACACCCATCGACACGCCGCCTGAAGTCACAATCACATCGGAACGTCTGGCAGCTTCGGCTATCTGCGTTTTCAGCAGCGAAGTCTCATCGCCCGTGAGCGGCATGCGTTCGGTGATCGCCCCGGCTAACTCAGCGTAAGCGCTGATCGAGTAATTATTCGAATCGCGAATCTGATCCTGCCCGGGTTTCTGATCTACTGAAACGAGCTCGCTCCCGGTTGCGAGTACAGCCACACGCGGCTTTTGAAACACCTCGACTTGCGCGTAACCAAACGCAGCGAGCACGGCCATCATCGCCGCATTGATCGTCGTACCGGCACGCAAAACGATTTCACCCGCGATAATTTCAGAGCCGCGTTTGACGATTGATTTTCCGGTCTCAACAGTCTCAAGCAACTCGACGACAGTGCCATCTTTGAGCTCGGTAGTTAACTCAACCTGCTGCACGCTGTCGGCGCCCGCGGGAACTGGGGCGCCGGTCATGATGCGCACCGCCTGTCCTTCTGCCAACTGGTGGTGCCAGCCTCTGCCCGCCGCCGACTCGCCCACGATCTGCAAGCGTGCCGGGGTTTCTTTTACATCGTCAGCGCGGACCGCATATCCATCCATCTGCGCACGATCGAATGGCGGCAGATCCGTATCTGCAACGACGTCCGCGGCCACCACCCTCAAGAGCGTCTTTTCGAGTTCCACTCGTTCGGTCGACAGCGTCTGCGTCTGCTGCCTCACGATCTGAATAGCTTCCGCGACCGATATCATTCTCCGTTGTGCCTTTTGCGCTTTTTGTGGCTAAAAAACCGAAAGGCCGGTTTTGGACCGGCCTCTCAAGGTTGGCGGAGGCATTCAGCCTCTATTGGTTACCGTCCTCACCCCGGCAACCACATTCACCGTTGGGTTGAATTGTAGTCAAAAAGCCCGCGCGGTCAAGCGCAGCGGCAAATTTTTTACGGAGTGCCCGTAAATTGGAGGTTATTGGGATAAGTGGCGGGCCATACGGGACAATCTTCGCAACTTTTCCTGTCGCCCGGCAGAGGTGATAGGTATCTTCTTCCAACAGTTGGGAAAAGCGCTCTCAGTTCGTTAAGGAGATCTCCATCGTCTCGATATAAACTGCACCGCACGGCATCATCGGCTTTCGCCACAGCTTCCTATCAAACCTCACTAAAACCTGGACGTGGTGGGTTCCGAGACAGTTCTCGCGTTAATAGATAAAGATTTAATCAAAGAAATGATCCCCCCTCAATGGCTGGAACAGACTATGCGCTATAAACCCCGAACAAAAAGTTATCAAAAACCTCACAGCAGCTTGCCACATTCAACGCACCAACTGTCGACGTGGAAACACCTGGACTCTTGCAGGTCCAACTCTCGACCGGCGACACAGACGGGCTGCAGGCAGTGATCCAGCACAACGGCAACAATGTCTTCAACTACGGCCTGAGCAGCCAAAACATTACGACGTTGCTTCAGGCCATCATCCCGGCGGAGACATTCACGGTTGGTTTTAACGCGATCCAACGTGAAGTTGTGGCTGGGTCAGGGTCTCTGACAGTGAAAACCATGGCAATTTGGTGGCAGACTACCTGAGCCATCCCAAGAAACGCTATCTTAGACCAACTGCAACGACAGCTCCACGGGCTGCGGGAGTTAACTTGCGACCATGTGATGACTTGCTCACGGCGATTCCGCTCCGAGCGCTTGTTCGGTGCGGTTACCTCAGCGGTAATTTAAACGGAACCCGCGCAAGATGGATGACATACATTCCGACCGCTTTGAATGAACCTTCATCAGGACAATACCTGTCAACTCCGTGATACTTATCTTGTACGCTACCTTCAAGAAACCAATCTACGCCATCCAAGCACACGGTAGCTTCTCCCTTATCATTGGGTTCGGGATCCTTTTCTTCAGAGCGGAGCGTCCAAAAAGAAGCTTTTTCAAGAAGAAGCTTAAAGCGCTGCCATTCTTCTGGACTAATACGTCGGGATTTCTGACCATGAAGCTTGCTCCATCCATAGCCAACCTGTCCACTGAGCCATTTAGCATGCACTCGGTATTGGCTACCCTTCTTTTCCAGACGCACTATTAATGGATGATAAAAAGTTGCGCCTAACAACAGACGATATGATTCATCATCAGCGTTTGTTAATGGGTAAATTTCTGGCTCGTTGAATATAGCCAGAGTATTCTTGTAACGAACGTCCGTACGAATCCTCTGAGAAGGGTCGGTAGCCTGCGACAAACTGCTATGCGAAAGCAGCATCAATATGGCAATCGCATAAAGGGTCTTCTTCATAGAATTGGGTAGCACCGAACGTTGCGCTTGAGCGTATCCTGATGTGATAAATCGGGGGGCCAGGTTAGCGCTTCGTTTCCCTTTACACATAAACAGCGACTCCATTTGCCAATTTGTTTGTTCATGGCACTTGTGAAGTCTTGGGCCGTCATTTGGTTGTCTTATGCGGTTCCAGATAATCGGGCCTGCCAAAGGACTCAAGGCGCATCCGCCGACCGTCGGATATACTTCCCGCCTCGATTTCAAGACGTTGGTAAATCATTGTCGGTTGAACGTCCTTGTGTTTTTGCAATTCTGTTATTGAGCATGAAATTCATTAGCGCCTGAGGAACGTTTCGTGAACGATACGCAATTGCTATCATCGGGTCCACCAGTCCTGCAAGTCGAAATCCACCTCAATGAAGCTGGATTCGTTGCAAGAAGGGGATTCGATCGTAAGAAATATTGATTCAAATCCCCTGAACAAGAACAAACAGTTAGCTAATCAATTGGCTCGGTCGTGAGTTGTGGTTGATTCTTCAGTGGACCAACTCCCTGCTTCCCTAGCAGGCTGCGGAAAAATTGAGCATTACTACTGAAGTTCTATTCTTCAATCAGGTTTTGGTTATCAGTAATGAGCGATTTTCGTTTAGTGGTTGATCTATCGAGTGGCTCCTTGGCCACTTTCGTTAGCGTGCTCAAGCAAGTGTGGTCTCCTCAAAGCGAAATTCAGGTTACCGGCGACAGGTTTCTGATTCTGACCAAGTTGTAAGCTGCCGTCGCGAATTGGAAGATCCACCCTACCAATTCCAAACCGCGGTGGCGCGTCTTGCGCAACAACCCGACGGTCTTCAGCCAGCCAAAGACCTCTTCCACTCGTTTGCGTTTCCGTTGACCTAACGAGATAGCCCGGGTGACGCGTGGTGCGGCCATCAATGGCACTCCCGCCACGCCGTTTATCATTTTGGGCTACGTGCGGCGTCACGCCCAACGCGCGCAAATCCGCCACGAAATCCTGCGTGTCATAAGCCTTATCGGCTCCCAAAGTCGCCCGCTTGTGGCGCTGGCCCAACAACCTCAGCGCCGCCGCGCGCTCAGCCGTGCCACTGGCCTGCGTCAATTGCGCGTTGACCACCAAACCGTTGCGATTCTCCATCAACACATGGCCCTGGTAGACCAGTTTGGCTTCGCTGCCTTTCGTCTTCTTAAACAGTCTCAGGTCGCCATCGGTAGTCGATTGATGCGTTTCATTGGAGCGTTTTTGGCCATGAAAGTTGACCGTCGGAATTGCCGGGATCATCCGGCTCATCCCGCTTGCCACCGCTGCTCTGTTCCTTCGGCCGAAAGCTTTTCAGGCTGGCCCAACCTTCGACCAGGGTCCCGTCGACCGTGAAGTGTTCATCAGAGAGCAACTCCTGCGTGCGCGCCAACGCCAACACCGCGGCAAAAAACTCGGCCGCGATCTCGTCCCGCAACAAGCGGTCCCGATTCTTAGTAAAGGTCGTCGCGTCCCAAACGCGGTCGTCCATATTCAAGCCCACGAACCAGCGAAACAACAGGTTGTACTGCAACTGCTCCATCAGCATTCGTTCACTGCGCACCGAGTAAAACACTTGCAACAGCAAGGCGCGCAGCAAGCGCTCAGGAGCAATCGAAGGTCGCCCCACGCGCGAATACAGTTGGTCGAACCGTGGCGACAGTTGTTTGAAGATTTCATGCGTCATCTTCCGAATTGGTCGCAACGGATGATCCGCCGGCACGCGTTGTTCTGGCGAGATGTAACTGTACATCCCTGCTTGTTGTTCATTGTCTCCCCGCACTTTGCTCCTCCGTCTTTGGCGTCGGACCAGATTATAGGTGAGCGTGATCAACCTGTGGGAAGAATGTTTAGTTTTTCAGCAGCCTCCCTAGATGATCGGGAAATGTCAATCTGGATTTCAGTCACGTTGTTAAAGTAATTGAGCTCCGGAAGTTGATGGCAAAAACCGATCGGATCCGTGAAAGGACACGGCTCGCCTGACGCTGCCAGGAACGGCGGATTGACGGTGATCCGGATGATGTACGTGCCTGGAGGAACTGAAGCCTGTCCATCTCCTCCATCCAAAACGAAAAACTGACCAGCAAGCTGCCAAACATAGGTATCGGCCCAACCGACGCTAATTCTCTGATTGCCGACAATGGCCGGTTCTGTTGCGGTAGCCGGTGCACCACAGGACAGATAGTTTCGCTCGTTGTTAGCCGGACCGGGAAATTCCTGAAATTTTTCTATGTCAATCATGCAAAAGCCACGCTTAGCTGCACGCCAAGTGTGACCCGTTGCCGGATCAATCAATTCGACAGAAAGTGGTGGGCTGTCCAACAAACTGTATTGGAGAAGCTCGTGAGAGAGAATGATCGAGTATTCAGTGACGTGAAGAGAGAGAGTTCTATCTGCGCGTAGCGCTTAGTTCAACAGTCTTGTATGTTGCTGGCAGCTAATGGTTCGAAAAACGGTAGTGGTTGAAATGTTATTGTTAGTAGTAAATGAGTGGGGAAAAGAGGAGGAGGAGAGGAGTAGGAGCTCGGTAAATTATTGAACTGGCGGGCCATACGGGACAATCTTCGGTGCGCCCAAGGAAAGCTTGGTGTTTCTGATTGGGTGCAAGTCCCAATTGAGTAAGGTCAGACCAACCACTCATACCGAGTGTTGCAGTCGTCGAGGAAGGAGAGTCAATCATCGAACGAAACGATTGAAGCGTACACAGGGCATCACATAGGCCGTAAGAGAGAGCGCACTCTCTGAAGCTTGCTTCAGCCTCGTCAAGTCCAACAAAGCAGACGGCGATGGAGTCGAAGATCCAGAAGCCAACACAGAGCAACCGTTAAGGTGAGGTTGCCGAGGGTCTGCCGGGGTCGCTCAAGAGCGTGGCATGTGTGAAGAGAAACAGTGGAGAACTTGGGAGATCCCACTGGTTCCTGCACGGGCAGGTAGGTGAAGCCGACCAAAAGAAGGTGAGCCGACGACTAGATGCGAGTCAGATCAGCTCATAGTACTCAGCGAGCGGGAGAGCCGCTTACAAGGGAAAAGGGGCCCAACAAAGGAAACACTGACCGAGCATGAAGGAACGGATACCAGTGCAAACCTCAATGTTGGGGATAGCAAACAAGGCGCAGAGTGATAAGCGGCACCGGTTTCGCAACCTCTACCGAGAACTCAACGAGGAGTTGTTACTAGACAGTTGGCGATTACTGCGGAAGGACGCAGCTTTAGGCGTCGACCGAGTGAGCGTCGCTGAATACGAAGCAAACCTCGCAGAGAATATCCATCAATTGGTGGAACGACTGAAGCGGAAGCATTACCGGGCCAGGCTGGTGAGACGGCATTACATTCCGAAAGGCAACGGAGGCGTGCGCCCGCTCGGAATACCAGCCACCGAAGACAAGCTGCTGCAACTGGCAGTAAAGCGCCTGCTGGAAGCAATCTACGAGCAGGACTTTCTGTCATGCAGTTATGGCTATCGACCATTGGTGGGAGCGCGCACAGCAGTAGATGAATTAAGAGTCAAACTGCAATTCGGCGGCTATCACCATTTGGTGGAAGCGGACATCAAAGGCTTCTTCGACAACTTGTCGCACGAGTGGTTAATGCGCATGCTGGCGGAGCGGATTGTGATGAACCGTTTCTGCGGTTGATAAAGAAGTGGCTGAAGGCCGGAGTGCTGGACACAGACGGGCAAGTGCTGAGGCCGGAGAGCGGTACGCCACAGGGTGGCTCGTTATGCCACGACTTTGTCTGCGGCTTTGGACGAGCAGAAGAAGCAGAGCGTTTTTACCACGAGTTGGAAGAACGGTTACGGAAGTTCGGACTGGAACTGGCGCAGGACAAAACGCGGGTCATGCCGTTCAGTCGTTATCGCCAGGGCGAGACGAGCTTTGAGTTTCTGGGTTTCGAGTTTCGCTGGGGTGTGAATCGCAAAGGCCATGCTTGGCTCAAGCGACGTACCGCACGAAAGAAGTTGCGCAACTCATTGAAACGGGTAACCGAGTGGTGCCGACAAAACCGCCATCGTCGCATCAGGGAACAAGTGCAACGGCTGAATGCCAAGCTTCGTGGTTATAACAACTATTACGGAGTGAGTGGTAATTCCGCCAGCTTGGATGAGTTCTTCTATCACGTGCGACGGATACATCAGCGGTGGCTTAATCAGCGCAGTCAGCGGCGCAGCTATACTTGGGCCGCCTACAACGAACTGATGTGCCTGCTCCGACTCGAACAACCGCGCATCGTGCCAGGGGTTAAGCAATCACTCTAGTCTTCTGCGGAAGCGAGTATTCACGAAGAGCCCGGTGCGGGAAAACCGCACGCCGGGATCTGTGCGGGGGCTGCTGGGTAACTGGCAGTCCTACCGCGATCAACTTGTTATTGAGGCCAACCACAGAAATGCTCAGGGTTCTTCGAGCAGTTGCGAGGCCCAGGGTTGGGCACACTCCGTGGCTGGCGTTGAAGGAGTAGGGCCTCCGGTTCAAGTCCGCAGG
>Ga0081539_10001638_pt1 | contig 36478 bp, 42 predicted proteins | sample TabmetS4T2R2_FD_71023 | JGI IMG/M metagenome (GOLD analysis project Ga0081539, IMG submission 71023) | Tabebuia heterophylla rhizosphere microbial communities from the University of Puerto Rico - S4T2R2 | ecosystem: Host-associated > Plants > Roots > Rhizosphere ... | reverse complement strand
GGGGGGGCGGGTGGGGGGGGGCCGGGTGGGGGGGGGCGGGTGGGGGGGGGCGGGTGGGGAGGGGGGGGCGGGAGTTCGGGTGGCTGGGAGGGCCGGAGGCCGGTGTGAGGGCGGGGTTGGCTGGGGATCGGGCCTGGCAAGGGCCGGCGATGCTGGACCAGGCGGGGCAGGGCGGGCCATCCGCCAGCCCGCGCGCCGAACCACGGTTCCACCCCCCGATCGCGCCTGACCGCCCTCTCCCTCGTCTCGCCATCTGCCTCACTTACCTGCCCGGGCTCGCCCGCCTTGCCCGTCTCACCTTTCCTCACCGCTGCCTTTCCTCACCGCTGCCTCACCCCACCGCTGCCTCACCCCACCGCTGCCTCTCCTCACCGCCGCCTCTCCCCACCGCCCCGCCTCCGTCTCTCCCGCCCCTCGCCTTCGCCTCTCCCCCACCCCTCATCTCCATCCCTTCCTGCTCCTCGCCTTCGCCTCTCCTCACCTCGCACCTCCGCCCCCGTCCAACTGCTCTTCGCCCCTCGCCTCCACCGCTCCCTGCCGCTTCTTGTCCCTCGCCCCTTCTTCCCACCGCTCTTGGCCCCTCGTCGCCCGCCCTCTTGACTCCCGGCTTCTCCAACACGGGACATTTTCGCCTACGTGGAATCGGCCACGCTCGCGTTCAGCGGCTTCATCAGATCCAGCGCCCGACCGTCGCCGATGGCGGCCACCTGGTGATTACCTGCCCAATTAGCTAGGTTGTCCTCCCCTCGTCCGATTCTCGCAAGGGGGAGTGGCAGCCGTGCGGCAACAGCACAAGACCTTCCAGGCGATCGAGGTCGGCGACGGCAGCGACGGGCGGTGGGCCGCCTACGCCCGGGCCCTGTGGCAGGAGATGGAGGGCCTGCTGACCGAGGAGGGCCGCACTCCGGAGGGCGCGGGTCGTGTTCGGGCGCTGTTCCGTGCGCACATGCCGGAACTGGTCCCGGTTCTGGACCGCCTGGCCGGCCAGCTCGACCGGCCCGAGGCGGAAGCCTTCCTCACCCACGCGGCACTGCGGCCCTTCTCCCCGGCCTGCACCCAGATCGGCCAGAACGGCACTCTGCTGCGCAACTATGACCTACGGCCCGATCAATGCGAGGGGACCATCGTCTCCTCCTGCTTCCTGCGCCCCGTGATCGGGATGCAGGACATGCTGTGGGGCTTGCTGGACGGGATGAACGACGCCGGTCTCGCGGTCTCGCTCACCTGGGGCGGACGTTCCGCCTACGGACGCGGCTTCGCCATTCTCATCCTGGTGCGCTACCTGCTGGAGACGTGCGACACCGTCGATGAGGCGGTCGACAGGCTGCGGTCCCTGCCAATCGCCGTCCCCCAGAACCTCACCCTTGTCGACCCCGTGAAGGCGATGACGGTGTTCGTGGGACCGGACATGTCGCCGACCGTGGCGCCGGATGCCTGCGCCGCCAATCACCAGCACCTGCCGGTGACCGACGAGCAGGAGCAGGCCCTGCAGACGCAGGAGCGGCTGCGCGCCATTCGCGCCGCGGGTGACGACGTGGCGGCAATGCTGAAGCCGCCGCTGTATCGACCCGTCGACGAGCAGGGGTCCAGAACGCTCTACACAGCCCGCTACCGGCCCGTCGAGGGCCGCGTGACGTACTACTGGCCCGGCGAGTCCTGGCAACAGTCCTTCGGCGACTTCACCCCCGGATTCCGCACCGTGACCCTGGGCCGGGCCAGCTGAGAGGCTTTCCGGACCCCGCGCACCCCTGCACGCAGATCCTGCGAGAACGTGATCCCACCCGCCGCCGACAGGCCCTCCCGCGGCCGGCCCTGCCACGGCCGCACGATGAACCGGCAGGGGCCCGCCCCCGCCTCGCTGCCGCTGATCGGCCCCCACCCCTCCATCCCCCACTGCCTCTTCCCCGACGGGAAGCGAAGCCGTCCTTGGGCAGCCGCTCGCCCCACGCGGCTACACCGCTCAGCCGATTGATTGCCAACCACCAGTACGGAATCCTGAAAATGATTCATCTACGGTTGAGGAGGGCGCATGTTCCGCAGGTCAGCCGTCATCGCGGCTGTTTCCGTTCTGGCCGCCGCCGGGGTTACTTTCGCCGCTGGGCCGGCGCAGGCCGCGGCCTGTCCGTTGGGCTTCGAGTGTGTGACGACGTACTACAGCGACGCCGCACACACGAACGTGGTCGGCGGGAAGGTCGAGTACTGCGACGGCGACTCCAGCACCTGGGGCAGCCGCACCGGCTATTACGACTACTACCGCTCGTCCTGCTGACGGTCCTGGTCGGGCTCCGGCTCCAGCACCTGGGCGGCCTCGCGTTCGGCCACCAGTTCGGTGTAGATCGGGTTGGGATCGGTCATTACGGTGCCTCCCTCAACGCTCGCCTGCTCTTACCCACCCGAACGGCCCTTCAAACCGGTAACTTTGACAAGTGGCCGAAAAGGCTGCCGACCGGCGCGCTCGCCGGCAGCAGAACGACGGACGACAACCACTCGACGACCGATCCGGCCGTGCGGCGGAACCGCGCGTTGAACAGGCGGGCAACCCACCAACCCAGCTTGACGAGCAGTTCGAGCGGCAGATGGCCGGCGAACGCGCGCGGCGGCGGGCGGCCGAGGCCGGCGAACGTGCCTCGGAGCTGCGGGAACGGCTGGCCACCCTCCGGTCGACGGACCCGCTGGAGCTGACGGAACCACCCGGGCCGTCGGAGTCGGCGGGAACGACAACGAGTCCGCGGGACCCGCTCCGGCGTGCCTCCCAGGCGGCGGCCAACGCCGTCCGGCACCAGGAGGAGGCCGCGCAGCGGGACCAGGCGGCCCACGCCTCGGCGATCCGCGCCCACGAGCGCGCCGCCGAGGCCTACGAGCGCCTCGCGGGCACGGTCGGACCCGAGCTGCGCCGCGAGTACGTCCGCAAGGCCCGCCTCCACCGGGAGGCGGCCAGGTCGCCGCACCACACCAGCACACCGCACCACACCAGCACGCCGGCCTCGACCACCTGATCGAACGTTGCGAGTTTGATCAGTCGGGACCGGGTAACCAACACGAAACGCCTACGCGAGGAGGCGAGGCAACCATGGCAACTCGACCTCGGGACGTGGTCGTCGTCGGGGCCTCGGCGGGTGGGGTCGAGGCGCTGCGGGCCATGGTCTCGGGTCTGCCCATCAACCTGCGCGCCAGCGTGCTCGTCGTCCTGCACATGCCGGCCGGCGGGACCTCGGCGCTGCCCGCCATCCTGAGCCGGGCCGGGCCGCTGCCCGCACGGATCGCGCGGGACGGGGAACCGCTGGAGCAGGGCCGAATCTACGTCGCCCGGCCGGACCACCACATGCTCGTCGTGAACCGGGCCGTCGCGTTGTCGCACGGCCCCACGGAGAACGGGCACCGGCCCGCGATCAACGCCACCTTCCGCTCCGCGGCCATCGCGTGCGGTGGGGCCGTTACCGGGGTCCTGCTCAGCGGGGTGCTCGACGACGGGGTGGCCGGCCTGCTGGCGATCGCGGGGCAGGGCGGGCGGACGGTGGTCCAGGACCCGAGCGACGCGCTGTACCACGGTATGCCGGAGAACGCGCTGCGAGCGCTGACGCCCGACCACGTCGGTCCCGCCGCCGACCTGGGGCCGGTGCTCGCCAAGATGACCTCGGAGGTCGCGGACAACTCGGACGACGCCGCACCCGACGTGCTGCGCTGGGAGAACGAGATCGCGAGCGCCGGCCGAACCCAGCAAGGAGCGGAGACGGTGGGCACGCCATCCGAGTTCGCCTGTCCGGACTGCCAGGGCGTGCTCGCCGAGATCGAGGGCGACGCCATGCGCTACCGCTGCCGGGTCGGCCACGCCTGGACCGCCGAGGCCCTCCTGGCCGCCCAGGGCTCCGCCCTCGAACGCGCCCTCTGGACAGCACTGCGTACCCTCGAAGAGAAAACCGCGTTGAGCACCCGGATGGCGCAGGAAGCTCGCCAGCGCGGCAGTCACCGCGTCGCCGAACGGTACGACCAGATGGCCAGGGAGACCCACGAGGCCGCCGCCGTCCTCCGGCGCCAGGTCATGGAGCGGGGCTAGGGACGTGTTGCGGCTCGAGGACCGGGCACTGGACGAGGCCGTCGTCGTCGCGCCGAGCGGTCGGCTCGACGTCGTCACCTACCGTCAGCTGCGGGACCACCTGATCAAGGTCGGCACCGACAACCCGCGGGCGGTCGTCGTCGATCTGGCCGGGCTGGACATCGCGTCCGACTCGGCGCTCGCGATCTTCCCGGCCGTGTACACCCGGCTGGATCAGTGGCCCGGTGTGCCGCTGCTGCTCGTGACCGGCCCCGGCCAGATCCGCAACCGGCTCGCACGCACCCGCACCGCGCGTTACCTCCCCGTCCACGAGACCGTCAGCAAGGCGGTGGCCGCCATCGACGACCCGCCCCCACGCCGCGTCGCCCACGTCCAGCTGCCCAACTCGCTGACCAGCCCGCGCCTTGCCCGCGAGTTCGCGCGGCTGACCTGCGTCGGCTGGAACCTCGACGACCTGCTCGACGACGCCCTGCTGCTCGTCGGCGAACTGGTGACCAACGCCGTCATGCACACCGACTCCGCGCCGGTCGTCCGGCTCGAGCTGCGCCGGGACGTGTTCAGCGTGGCGGTGCGTGACGACGTACCCGGTGAGGTGAACATGCGTGACCCGGGCGGGGGGGTCGCGGGCATCCACGGGTTGCTGCTGGTCGCCCAGATCGCGACCGCGTGGGGCAGCTCGCCCACCTCGACCGGCGGCAAGGTGGTGTGGGCGACGCTCCGCGCACGCTAGTGACTACGGGACGTCGCACGACAACGAGTACGGTACTTCGGGTGGAGGATGTGTCCAACCAGCTCAACGGTGACTTCGAGGCGGTGCTGCTGTACCTCAAGGAGTCGCGCGGGTTCGACTTCACCGGGTACAAGCGCACGAGCCTCGCCCGGCGGGTGCGCAGGCGGATGAGCCAGGTCGGCATCGACAACTTCCCCGAGTACATCGACCACCTGCAGGTCAACGCCGAAGAGTTCAACGCGCTGTTCAACACGATCCTCATCAACGTCACCAGCTTCTTCCGCGACCCGGACGCGTGGGAGTTCCTGCGCTCCGACCTCGTGCCGGGCCTGCTGGCCGAACGCTCACCCGAGGACCAGGTGCGGATCTGGAGCGCGGGCTGCGCCTCCGGCGAGGAGGCGTACACGCTCGCGATGGTGTTCGCCGAGGCCATCGGCGTGGACCGGTTCCGGCAGCGGGTGAAGATCTACGCCACCGACGTCGACGAGGAGGCGCTGGGACAGGCCCGGCACGCCGCGTACCCGGAGAGCGCGATCGAGAACGTGCCGGAACCGATGGTGCGCAGCTACTTCGAGCGGCAGGGCAGCCAGTACATCTTCCGCAAGGACCTGCGCCGCTCGGTGATCTTCGGGCGCAACGACCTGGTGCAGGACGCGCCGATCTCACGCATCGACCTGCTGGTGTGCCGCAACACGCTGATGTACTTCAACGCCGAGACCCAGTCGAAGATCCTCGGCCGGCTGCACTTCGCGCTGGCGCCGCGCGGGCTGCTGTTCCTCGGCAAGGCGGAGATGCTGCTGTCCCACACCAGGATCTTCGACCCGGTCGACCTCAAGCGCCGAGTGTTCCGGAAGACGACCGCAGCGCCGGTCGGGCTCGGCCACTTCGCGGCGCAGTCGTTCACCCACGACCGGAGCGGCGAGATCGGCAGCCTCGACCAGCTGCGGGACTACGCGTTCTCCGCCTCCCCCGTCGCGCAGGTCGTGATCACCGGCGAGGACATCGTCGCGCTGATCAACCAGCAGGCCGAGCTCGTGTTCGGGCTGTCGCACCGGGACGTCGGCCGGCCGCTGCGTGACCTGGAGGTGTCCTACCGGCCGGTGGAGCTGCGCGGGTACGTCGAGCAGGCGAAGATCGAGCGCCGCGGCGTCCGGATCAAGGACGTCGAGTGGCAGCGCGGCCCCGGCGAGGCCATGTGGCTGGAGATCCACGTGAACCCGCTGGTGGACGTGGACAACGGCCTGCTCGGCGTGTCGATCGCCTTCCACGACGTCACGGCCGCGCGGGCGCTGCTCGACGAGCTGGCCCACGCGAACCGGCAGCTCGAGTCGGCCTACGAGGAGCTGCAGTCGACGAACGAGGAGCTGGAGACCACCAACGAGGAGCTCCAGTCCACGGTCGAGGAGCTGGAGACCACCAACGAGGAACTCCAGTCCACGAACGAGGAACTGGAGACGATGAACGAGGAGCTCCAGTCCACCAACGACGAGCTCCAGGCGATCAACGACACCCTGCGGGAACGCAGCGTCGAACTGGACGAGGTGAACGACTTCCTCGAGTCGATCCTCACGTCGATCCGGTCGGGGGTCGTGATCGTCGACAACGAGATGCGGGTGCTGGCGTGGAACCGCGGGGCCGAGGACCTGTGGGGGCTGCGCAACGACGAGGCCGTCGGGCAGCACCTGCTCAACCTGGACATCGGGCTGCCGGTGTCGGAGCTGCGCCCGACCGTCCGCGCCTCGCTGCAGGACATCGACTTCGAGGACACGAAGTTGATGTCGGCGGTCAACCGCCGGGGCCGGCAGATCAGGTTGCGGCTGCACTGCGGACCGCTGACGACCGTGCGGGGCGACATCCGGGGCAGCATCCTGCTGATGGAGACGCTCAAGGAGAGCGCGACCGGGGTTTGACGTGCCGTCCGGGGACAGGAACCATGGAGGCGTGGTGCAGTCACAGCACACATGCCTGCTCTCGGTCAGCCAGGAACAGCGGGCGGAGGTCGCCTCCCATTTCACCCGCACGGGTAAGGATGTCGTGTTCCTCGGCACGGAGGGTGACCTGTTCCTGCGCAGGCTCTGCGAGGACGGGCGCGGCCCCGTCGCCGTACGGCCGGGGCCGGTGTCGTGCGGCGCGCTCGCGACCTTGCACTCCAGAAACGCCACGCTGTGCCTGTACGACAACACCAAGCTGAGCGGTGCCCGGCGCGCCGAGATACTGCGTGCCCACGAGACCGCGGTCGTCGCACCCGCCGTGTTCGACGACGGCATCCTGCGGATCACCCGGCTCGCCGACGGGCTGCGGCTCGCGGGCGAGCTGGACATCAGCAACCGGAACGGGCTGGTGGCCGCGATGGCCGGGGACGTCGACGTCATCGACGTGCGGTCGCTGCGGTTCGTGGACGCGGGCGGGATCGCGGCCATGTACTCGGCGGCGAGCGGCCAGGTGCGCCTGCTGTACCCGCAGCCCGTGCCCAAACGGGTGATCACGCTCGTCGACCCGAAGGCGCGGCGGCTGGTCTGCGAAGGGGCCGGCAGTGGCTGACAACCCGCTCGCCACCGCCACGATCGCGTGGCTGACCGGGGTGTTCGACCCGGCGCAGCCCTCGACGCTGCGCCGGTGGGTGCGGGCACACGCGGTGCCGGCCGTGCCGGACATCGACGTGCTGAACGCGCTGGTCCTGGTCCTCAACGAGGCCGTCACGCTCAGCGGCCCGGCCGCCACGGCGGACGAGCCGGTCACGGTCGAGCTGTGGCGCGAACCGGAGATGCTGCGGTTCCTGGTGGCGTGCGACGCGAGCCTGCCCGCGTTGTCGCGCGAGCAGTTGCCCGCGGACCAGCGCCTGCGTGCGCTGTGGCTCACCATGCAGGTCAACCCTGTGATCCAGGTCACCATCACGCCGGGCCTGATCACGGTCACAGTCCCCGCCCGCCGGTGGTCATAGGAGCGACCCCGAGCGGAAAGGAAACACTGATGACCGACGGCATCCAGACCATCCTGTACCCGGTGACCGACCTCGCCGCGGCGAAGGCCGCGTTCACCGCCCTGATCGGCACCGAGCCGGCGCAGGACGCGCCGAACTACGTCGGCTGGCAGGTCGGCGGCCAGACGTTCGGGCTGGTCCCGAACGCGGAGAAGCAGGGCCTGACCGGACCGACGCCGTACTGGCACGTGTCCGACATCGAGACGTCGCTGAAGGCGCTGGTCGACGCGGGTGCGGTGGTGACGGCCAAGCCGAGGGACGTCGGCGGCGGCCGGCTCGTCGCGACGGTGACCGTCGACGGCAGCGTCGTGGGGGTGCTGCAGCCCTAGGGGGTGACCATCCCCGCCTCGTAGGCGAAGATCGTCAGCTGGACCCGGTTGGTGACGTCCAGCTTGGCGAACGTCCTGGTGATGTGGGTCTTCACGGTCGCCTCGCTGAGGAAGAGCTCGCTGCCGATCTCGGCGTTGGACTTCCCCTGCGCGACGGCCGTGACCACCTCCCGCTCCCGCACGGACAGCTCCGCCAGCTTGGCCAGCGCGCGCAACCGGCGCGGGTTGGCCCGCGCGGCGACGAAGTGGCCGACGAGCTTGCGGGTGGTGCCCGGCGACAGCATCACGTCGCCCTTCGCGACGACCCGGACCGCCTCGATGATCTCCTGCGGCGAGCCCTCCTTGAGCAGGAACCCGCCGGCGCCGGCTGCGAGCGCGTCGAACACGTACTCGTCGAGGTCGTAGGTGGTCAGCACCAGCACCTTGGGCGGGTCGTGCAGCGCGGTCACGGCGGCGGTGGCGGCGATCCCGTCCATTCTTCGCATGCGGATGTCCATGAGCACGACGTCGGGCGCGAGGGCACGCACCGCCCCGACGGCCTCGTCCCCGTCCGCTGCCTCCCCGACGACCACGATGTCCGGCGCACTCCCGAGGATCATCGCCAGCCCGGTCCGCACGAGCGGGTCGTCATCGACGAGCAGCACCCGCAGCTGAGTCACCGGGACATGCTAGAGCCGCGTGTCCAACGCCCCCGACCCGCGTGTCCAACGCGGGTGAAACCCGTGTCCAACGCGCACGACAGGTGAGTTCAACAAATCCGGCCGGCCGGGAGGCGGCCGGATTTGTTGAACTCGCGGGTCAGTTTGGTTGGACACGCGGGTTCTGGGCGTTGGACACGCGGGGTCAGGGCGGGGGCCAGGGGAGCCAGGTTTGGACGGCGAAGGTGCCGTTTGTGGTCGGGCCTATGTTGGCGCGGCCGCCGAGGGCTGTTACGCGTTCGGAGATGCCGGTCAGGCCTGTGCCGCTGCCGGGGGACGGGGGGACGGTGCCGGGGGGCGGGATGGGGTTCACGATCTCCAGGGTGAGGCCGGCGCCGGGGCCGCCGCGGACGATCACGTCGGCGGGGGCACCCGGGGCGTGGCGGACGATGTTGGTCAGGCACTCCTGCACGATGCGGTAGGCGGCCATACCCAGCTGCGGCGGTGCGGCGGCGGCCTGGTCGAGCAGCATCGTCACGCTCACCGGCACGCCGGCCTGCCGCGTCTGGCCGATCAGCGTCGGCAGGTCGGTCAGCGTGGGGGCCGGGCCGTTCAGGTGGAAGTCGCGGCCGTCGCGCAGCACGCCGATCACCTGGCGCAGGTCCTCCAGCGACTGCTTGGCCGTCGAGCGCACCGTGCGGGCCGCGTCGCCGGTCTTCTCCGGGCCGGACACCTCCAACGCCCCGGCCTGCAACGACAGCAGCGACAACCGGTGCCCGAGCACGTCGTGCATCTCGTGCGCGATGCGGGAACGCTCCTCCTGGCGGGTCATCTCGGCACGCATCCACGCCTCGCGGCGCTCACGCTCCCGCAGGTCCGCCCGCGTGCCCCGCAGGATCCCGTACACCAGCGGGACCGCGGTCATCATGGCCGCCAGCACCAGCACGCCGATGATCTTCGCGGCGCCCTCCTCCGCGATGAACACGCCCCAGATCTGGGAACCGTCGACCCATCCCGCGTCCCGCCACAGCGCGAACGCGGCGACGCCGTAGACCACCGGCGCGGCGAGCCACAGCAGGCGGTCCCGCCGCGCGGCCGCCAGTGCGGCCAACGCGATCAACGCGGCCATGCCGTCCGAGCCCACCAGCGGCGGGACCAGCGCGATGCCCCACACGAGCACCGGCCACTGGTGCCGCCACACGAGCAGGGTGGAGGCGCCGATCCCCGCGAGCAGGCCCACGAAGATCAGCGGTGTCGGGTGCAACTCCTTGTCGTACGAGACGGAGCTGGCCGCACTGAACGCGACGATGTTGCCGATCACGCTGATCGTCACCGCGAACACGGTGGCCAACACGCCGAGCGCGCGCCTTTCCATGCCAAGAGCGTACGGACCGACCGGTGGTGGCCTCATCAACCTATCCGCGAGTCGCGATTACGACGAAAGTCGTAACGGCGAACGGCTCACGAACGACGCGACGCCACAGCGCGCGCTGCTTCCATTCGTCGCAGCGAAATTCCCCGAAAGGACTCCAGTCGTGACTCAGTACGCCCCGAACCCGACCCAGACTCCCGCGAAGCCCAGCAACGGCCTCGGGCTCACGGGCTTCATCCTCGGCCTCGTCGGGCTCCTGCTCTCGTTCATCCCGCTGATCGGCGTCGTCGCGTGGCCGCTCGTGATCCTCGGGATCATCTTCTCCGCGATCGGCATCAGCAAGGCCGCCAAGGGACGCGCCACCAACAAGGGCATCGCGATCACCGGCCTCGTCCTCTCCGTCGTGGGACTCGTCGTCTGCATCCTGTGGGCCGCGGTGTGGAAGAAGGCCGCGGACGACATCAACGAGGAGGCCAACCGCGAGGCCGTGATCGTCTACGAGATCACCGGCGACGCGACCAACGTGAGCGTCACGTACACGACGTTCAGCGACGCCAACGCGAACACCAAGGACGAGACCGTCGCGACGCTGCCGTGGACCAAGGAGGTCAAGACCAAGGGCTACGTCAAGGAGGGCCAGGTCATCGTGACCACCGGCGAGGCGGGCGGGAGCGTGACATGCACGATCACCGTGGACGGCAAGGAGGTCGAGTCGAACACCGCGTCCGGCCCGTTCGAGATGGCCACCTGCGACAGCATCTGACGTTTTTCCCCGCGGAAAGCGCTGACGGACCCCTTGGAGGGAGAGGGGTCCGTCAGCGCTTCTTCCGTCAGGGCACGACCTCCACGACGTCACCCGGCCGCAGCGTGTTGTAGTACGTCACCGCCGCGTCGTGCGAGAGGTGGATGCAGCCGTGCGAGGGCACACCCAGGCTCCCCTCGTGGAACGCGATGCCGCTCGTGGTGAAGAACACCGAGTACGGCATCGGCGCGTCGTAGGCCTTGCTCCAGTGGTCGATGTCCCGGTAGGTCACGTTGAACGTGCCCGGCGGCGTCTCGTACCCCGGTCGACCCGAGGTGATCGGGACTCCGCCGTAGGTGACCACGCCGTCGTGCATCAACCAGGACGTGTTCGCGCTCAGGTCGATGCACGCGTCGGCGGCCGCACTACACGGCACGCCCGGGGCCGCCTGGGCGGTGGCGGGCAACGTGAGCAGCGCCGCCGCGCCCAGGGCCGCCGAACCGGCGGCCACACCTATGGACTTCCGCAGCTTTCCCATGGCCGGACCTCCCATCCGCCCCGTACAGGGCTCGTGTTCGGTGCTGCGATGATCATGGATACCACGGGTGGAGCGCGACCAAACTACAGTTTCGACAGGTCGACCGCGTTCGCCATGGCCTGGTAGCCGGCGTCACCCGGATGGAGGTGGTCGCCGCTGTCGTAGGCGGGGAGCATCCGCTGCGGGTCGGCCGGGTCGCGGGTCACCTTGTCGAAGTCGATGAACCCGTCGAACTCGCCGCCGGTGCGGATCCACGTGTTGACCGCGACCCTGGTCGCCTCCAGCGTCTCGTCCCACACGCGCCAGCCCTTGAACGGCAGCATCGTCGCGCCGATCACCCGGATGCCGCGGGCGTGGGCCTGCGCGATCAGCTGGCGGTACGCGGAGATGATGGCCGCCGGATCGGTCTGGTGCGGGGTCTGCTGGATGTCGTTGATGCCCTCCAGCACGATGATCGTGCGGACGTCGCCCTGGCTGAGCACGTCGTCGGCGAAGCGCGCCAGCGCGTTGCGGCCGAAGGCCGAGCCCGGCACGTCGAGCAGCAGGCGGTTGCCGCTGATGCCCGCGTTCAGCACGCCGAGCCGGCCACGCAGCCGGTCGGACAGCAGGTCGGGCCAGCGGTGGTTGGTGTTGTCGGTGGAGCCGACGCCGTCGGTGATGGAGTCGCCGAACGTGACCACCGAACCGCGCACGTCGCTGCGCACGTCCACGCCGCTGACGTAGTGCCACACGCTGGTCTGCTCGGTGAACGCCGCGCCGGACTCCTGGTCGGCGAAGTCACCGTTCCGGGTGAAGAACGACGTCTGACCGGTGAACGCGTGGTAGGTGACCGGCCCGGACTCGGTCGGCACGTACGTGGTGACCAGCAGGTCGCCGTCGCGGGGCACGCTCAGCCGGACGGGGTCGCTCAGCACCTCCGCGGCGGCCGGCACGACCACGGACCGCTGACCCCCGAACGTGAGTGTGCGCATGGTGCCCGGTCTGGCCGCGGGCGAGGTGTTCGACCGGGCGACCGCGATCGTGACCTTCCCCAGGGTCAGTGGGGACGTGCCGAAGGTGTTGGACAGCCGGACCCGCGCCGAGCTGCCCCCGATGCTCGTGTGGATCACGTTGCGGATCGAGTAGTTCGGGTAGCCGTTCGGGGTGTTCGCGACCCCCGTGCCGGGTGAAGCCGACCAGGTGCCGACCCAGCCACCGGGCGGCGCGTGCCGCTCCCGACCCGTCGTGCTCGAGGCGACCGCGCCCGACCCGACCAGCGTGACAACCACCGCTCCGAAAACCAGTAACCGTCGCATGACGATCACGGTGGCTTTCTGGCGTCACCCGCGACAACCGCTGTTGGGGTGACGACCTAACTGCGGTCAGTAGTCATGCTCGCTCCGCAAGCTCCGCTCGGAAACCACCCTCGTGAAGCCGTCGGGCACCACCGCGACGAGCTGCGCCATGTTGGGCTCCGTCGCGGGCAGCCACAGCAGGTCGAACGGGGAGGCGTCCCGCGTGACGGTCCGGCAGCGGACCGGACGGTACGTGCCCGTGTTCACCCACACGTCCACCGCCGGCTTCCCGTGGTGGCGGAACACGGTCGTCGGGTTGTCACGGATCGGCACGCCCGGCCCGGACTCGGTGACCGTGCCGGCCGCGATCCCCGCCACGATCTCCTCGGACGTCCGCGCGCAGTCGCCGGACAGCCCGCGCACCGGCCCGGTCCGCCATTCGCGGCGCGCGTAGTCGACCTGGATCCCGTCGCTGCGGTCGGCGAGCAGCACACCGTCCACAGTGATCCGTTCGCGGAACGCCGCACCCGCCAGCACCCACCGCTCGACGAGCACCCGGTTGCCGGCGCGTGCCGCGTACCCGCGCTCGTAGGCGATCGCGAACGCGGGATCCCGCGGTGCCGGCGTCGGCCGCGGCGCCGGCACCGGGCGCGGCACGGCCAACGCCGGCGCGATGTTCCCGTGCGGCGGCGCCGCGAAACTGACCACTCCCCCAGCGGCGGCAAGCACGAGCACGAGGCCCACGGTCCGCCTCAGCCAGACCAACACACTGAGAAGACACCGCCGCGTGGGGAAGGGTTGCCCCACAACTATTTCTCTTCGGTAAAGCCCGGCGGGACGACGGTCGTCAGCTGGGCGAGGTTCTCCGGCGTCGGCGGCAGCCAGCTCACGTCGAACGGCGTGGAGCTCTCCTGCAGCCACTGCCACCGCACGGGCAGGTAGGTTGTCGCGTCCACCCACAGATCCATTGCCACGCCTGCCTTCGGCGCGTCGCGGTGCAGCTTCACCACCGGCTTCCCGTTGATCTGCTCCTGCCCGAGGACCTCGATGTCGCCGTGGGCGAGCCCCTGCTGGATCTCCTTGGGCGTCAACACGTCGTCGTACTGCGGCGCGCTCGGCTCCACGCCGGGGAAGACGTGGTAGGTGCGGGTGCGGTAGTCGACGTACACGTCGGCCGTCACGTCCCGGCTGAGGTCCACGACCGGCTTGCCCGCGATCGTCACGCGGAACCGGAACGAGCTGCCGTCCGCGGCGAGCCACCGCTCGTACAACGCCTCCTCACCGGGCCTGCTGTACTTCTCGCCCTTGGTGACGACCGCCTGCTCGTGGATCACCTGGTCCTGCAGCCCGTCGAGCGCCTCGGTCGTCCGCTGCTTGACGTACGCGACGTTCACCGGCGCGAGCCGCGTGGTCTCCGGTGGCGGCACGGCGTCCGACCGGGTGGTGTCCGGGGAGGTGTGCACGCTGACCGCGACGACGGCGGCGGCCGCGGCGACGGCGACCGGGACCGCGATCACCAGCCTGCGGCTGATCCTGCGGCGGGCGTGTCCCCGGCGCACGGCCGCCAGCAGGTCCGGGCCGGCGGTCACGTCCGCGACCTCCTCGTGCAGTACCGCCCGCACCTCGGCGAACAGCTCCTGGTCAGTGCTCATGAACCCGCTCCCCGAGTGCCTGCCGCAGCCGGGTGACGGCTCGGCTCGTCTGTTGTTTGACCGTGCCTTCCGAGACGCCGAGCGCCGCCGCCGTGTCGGCGATCGAGAGGTCCGCGAAGAACCGCAGCACCATCACCTCCCGCTGCCGGCGCGGCAGGTCGGCGAGCGCACGCCGCAGGGCGTCGCGGTCGACGACCGTCTCCGCGGGGTCGCGAGTGGCGGCGTGCGGGGTCGCCTCGTCGAACTCCTCCTCGACGCCCCGCCTGGCCTTGCGCCGCCAGTGGTCCCGGGTGAGGTTGACGAGCACCTTGCGGGCGTAGGCCTCCGGGTGCTCGCCGATCGACCGCCATCGTCTGGCCAACCGCAGCAGGGCCGTCTGCACGAGGTCCTCCGCGAGTCCGCGATCCCCCACGAGCAGCACGGCGGTCCTGAGCAGCGTCGTCGACCGCTCGAGCACGAAGCGCTCGAAGTCGGGACTCAGGTCTCGGTGCATGGCCGGGTAGACGACGCCCATCGGGGCTAGGTTGACAGCATGACGAAGGTTGCACTGCTCGGTACCGGCATCATGGGCGCCGGCATGGCTCGCAGTATGTCGCGGGCCGGGCTCGACGTCACCGTGTGGAACCGCTCCGCCGACAAGGCCCAGGCACTCGGCCTGCCGGTCGCGGAGGACCCGGCGTCGGCCGTCCGGGACGCGGACGTCGTGGTGACGATGCTGTTCGACTTCGAGTCGGTCTGCCGCGTGATGACCGAGGCGCTGCCCGCGATGCGGCCGGACGCGGTGTGGTTGCAGACCAGCACGATCGGGCTGGACGAGACGGGTGGGCTGGCGGAGCTGGCCACCAAGCACGACGTGTCCTTCGTGGACGCTCCCGTGCTCGGCACCCGGCAGCCGGCCGAGAACGGGCAGCTGACCGTCCTCGCCGCCGGCCGGCGGGACGAGCGGCTCGAGCCGGTGCTGGACGCGGTCAGCGCGAAGGTCGTGTGGGTCAGCGAGCGGCCGGGCGACGGGCACCGGCTGAAACTGGTGATGAACGCCTGGGTGCTCACCATCACCGCGGGCACCGCGCAGAGCATCGCACTCGCCGAGGGGCTCGGCCTCGATCCCCAGCGGTTCCTGGAAATGATCGCCGGCGGCCCGCTCGACAACGGGTACGCGCAGCTCAAGGGCAAGAACATGCTGACCGGTGAGTTCACGCCGGCGTTCCCGCTGAGCGGCGCGACCAAGGACGCCGGCCTCATCCGCGAGGCGGCCGACGACGCGGGCGTCACCGCCGACCTCGCCGGTGCCCTCGAGCGCCTGTTCCGTGCCGCCGGCGACCAGAACGACGACATGTCGGCCGTCATCCGCGCGCTGCGGGTAGACCAAAAGTAGGCACTGCCACTACTTCAGTTGGGCGCTACCACGTGACACACTCGCAGGGCCCACCACAGCCCTGCGAGGACTCACATGCCAGAACAACGTCGTTCTGAACCCAGCCGCCGCCGGTTCATCGGCTACCTGGTCGCCGCGCCCACGCTCGCCGTCGGCGTGACCTGGACACTGACAAGCCCGGACAGCGCGGAGGCCGTGCTCCCCACCCCGCCCCAGCCGTCGGACGTGTTCGACCTCGGTGACCTGCAGAACCTGGCCGCGGCGCCAACGTCCGGGCTCATCAGCGTCCAGGTCAACGAGGACGGCACCGCGTCGTTCGCCCTGCACCGCTGCGAGGTCGGCCAGGGCATCACGACCACGGTTGCCATGATGATCGCCGAGGAGCTGGACCTGCCGGTCGAGAGGGTCACGGTCACGCTCGCCGACGCCCGGCCCGAGCTGCTGATGAACCAGCTCACCGGCGGCTCCAACTCGGTGCGCAGCATCTTCACCCCGGTCCGCACCGCGGCCGCCATCGCGCGGCAGCGCCTCGTCCGCACCGCCGCCGCCCGGTGGGGTGTGCCGGAGGACGAGGTGTCCACGAAGGACGGTTCGGTCCACGCGGGTGAGCGGTCCACGTCCTACGGCGAGCTGGCGGTGGCCGCGGCCGCCGACCGGACCGTCCAGGTGTCCGCGACGCTGAAGTCCGCGGATGACTTCACGGTGCTCGGCAGGCCGCACAACCGGATCGACGCGCTCGCGGCGGTCACCGGGCGCAAGGCGTTCGGCATGGACCTGTCGGTGCCGAACGCGTTGCCGTGCATGGTGCGCCGGCCGCCGACGATCAACGGCACGGTGCGCGCGGTCCGGAACATGGCCGAGGTCGAGGCCATGCCGGGCATCACGGACGTCGCGGTGATCACCTACGGCGTCGCCGTGCGCGGCGAGACGTTCGGCCAGTGCATCGACGGGCTACGCGCGCTGGACGTCGACTGGAACCCCGGCCCGGTCGCCGGCGAGTCGGACGACACCGTGCTCGCGAAGCTGAAGAAGGCGCAGCTGCCGCTGGCCGTGCCGGCGCTCGGCGCGCTGTCGGTCGACGCGGAGTTCACGTTCGCGTTCGCCTCCAACGCGCCGCTGGAGCCGGACAACGCGATCGCGGACGTCCGGTCCGACCGCGCGGAGATCTGGTCGACACTGAAGGTGCCGATCGACGCGCAGGAGGACATCGCGCGGCAGCTGGGCCTGCCGATCGACAAGGTCGTCGTGCACGTGGTGCCGGGAGGGGGTTCGTTCGGGCGGCACCTGTTCCACGACGTCGCCGCCGAGGCCGCGGAGATCTCGCAGAAGATGGGCAAGCCGGTCAAGCTGTCGTGGTCGCGCACCGACCACTTCCGGCAGGGGCGGGCGCACCCGATGAGCGTGTCGCGGGTCCGCGCCACCTACGCGCTGGGCAATGTGTTGACCTACGAGCAGCGGCACACGTCGACGGAGACCAGCTTCAGCCACGGCCTCGGCGAGATGATCACGTCGTCGGTGGCGGAGCTGCCGATCGCCGGGAACCTGTCGTTCGCCGAGGGGATCTTCCTGCTGTCGCAGACGGTGCCGTACAACTTCGGCGTCGTCACCCAGCTGCTCAACGAGATCCCGCTGAAGTTCAACACCGGGAGCATGCGCAACATCTACTCGCCGAACGTGGTGACCGCGCGCGAGCTGGTGGTCGACATGCTGGCGGCGAAGATGCGCAAGGACCCGGTGGCGTTCCGCCGCTCGTTCCTGCGGGACGACCGGCTGCGGGCGGTGCTCGACAAGGCGGCCGAGGTCGGGCAGTGGGGCAGGGCGATGCCGAAGGGCACGGCGCAGGGCATCGCGCTGGCCGGCGAGTACCGCGGCGCGTGCGCGGTGCTGGTGGAGATCGACTGCACGCCGGCGACCGTGAACCGGGTGGTGGAGGGCGGCGTGACCGGCCCGCGCGTCACGAAGGCGACGATCGTGGTGGACGCCGGGCTGCCGCTCAACCCGCGCGGCATCGAGGCGCAGATGATCGGCTGCCTGAACGACGGGATCGCGCTGGCGCTGACGTCGAGCCTGCACATCAGGGACGGGATCCCGCTGGAGGGCAGCTGGAGCAACTACTTCTACACGCGGCAGTGGAACACGCCACCCTCCGTCGAGGTCGTGGTGCTGCCGGCGTCCACTGGCGAGCCGAGCGGCATCGGCGAGCTGGGGGTGGCGCCGGCGTTCGCGGCGGTGGCGTGCGCGTACGCAAGGGTGACCGGCACGGTGCCGAGGAGCTTCCCCATCAACCACGGCACGTTGAGCTTCGAGCCGTTCCCGCTGGAGCCGTCCACCCCGCAGTCGCCGACCGACGGCCTCGACCACACGTTCTGAGAGGTTTCCGTGCCACAACACACTTTCGTGCTGAACGGTTCGCCGGTCACCGTCGAGGTCGCCGACGACGTGCGCCTCCTGTGGGTGCTGCGGGACATCCTCGGCGTGACGGGCCCGAAGTACGGCTGCGGGATCAACGTCTGCAAGGCGTGCACCTCGCACATCAACGGCAAGGCGTTCAACCCGTGCTCGGTGCCGGTGTCGAAGCTGAAGCCGACCGACGAGATCACCACGATCGAGGGCCTGCCGGCGACCGTGGACCGCGACCTGCACCCGATGCAGGAGGCCTGGCTGGAGGAGGACGTCGCCCAGTGCGGCTACTGCCAGCCGGGCCAGATCATGGCCGCGGTGGCCCTGGTGCACAAGGTCCGCGCCGAGGGCCGCGAGATCACCGACGACGACCTCGACGGGTTGCGCAACATCTGCCGCTGCGGCACCTACTCCCGCATCCGCACCGCCATCAGGAAGGGCGAGGGCCGCATGTGAGGCTCAGGAGATGGTCCGCTGCCACCCCTGGGCCGAGGGGTAGAACCCGCCGTTGACCAGGTTGCCGGTGCCCCAGCGGCCCTCGCCGCCGCGGAACTGGGTGGCGAACACGCCCGCGCCGTAGGCGGTGTCGAACACGCCGTAGCCGCGGGCCCTGGCCGCGACGTCGTCGTTGCCGACGAGCGTGCCGTCGAACCACCTCTCGTCGGCGAGTTTCATCCAGTCGGAGGAGGGACTGAACTTCCCGGTGACGCCGCTGTAGAAGCCGATCCGCGCCTGGCCGCCGGACACCTGCGTGCACTGCGCGATGGGACCGTACCGATCGTTGACGACCCAGGGCATCGGGCAGTGGACGGGGGCCTCACCCTCGACCGGGAACGTCGCGCGGTCGGACTGTTCGGGTGCGGGCGGCACCGTCCCGTCCGGTGCCGGCGGCCCCGGCGGCGGGGCGCCGGGCGACTCCGTCGGGTTGGGCGGGTCCAGGCCGACGGGCGCGAGGACGCCCGGGTCGGCTCCGCCCTGGTTGGCTCCGCCCTGGTTGGCTCCGTCCGTGGGGGCGTCTCCGCCTCCACCGATGGGTGCCCCGACGGTGGTTGGTTCGGGGCTCGGCCCGGAGGTCCGGGTCCGGCTCGAGCCGGGCGGCGCGTGCGTCGGGTCGTCCGGGTCACCGGCGCCCTGCCGGGAGCCACCCGGACCGCCACCGGAACCGAGCAGGAACGTGATGGTGGTGACCGCCGCGGCCAACGCCAGCAGGGCGGGCACGAGCCGCCGTACACGCCGACGGGTCGACGGAGGCGCGGTGAGGGTGGGCACGGTTTTCGATGCTGGTGCGGGTTCCTGTGCTGGTGCTGCTTCCGATGGCGGTGCTGGTTCCTGTGCCGCGGCGACGCGGCGGCGGGCCGCCACCCAGCGGGCGGTCTCCTCCTCGTCACACCCGCACGCGTGGGCGAACGCCGCCACCAGTTCCACCCTCGGCACCGTGTCGCGGCTCAGGGCCACCGTCAGGGTGCTGCGGGGCAGTGTGTGCCCGCCCGCCGCGGCCCGTTTCTCCAGCCGCCGCAGGCCGAAGCCGGTCCAGCGCTTCAGGCCGCGCATCGCCTCGACGAACTCCGCCGGGGTGGTCGCCTTCGCCGGATCGGGTCTGCCAGCATCGCCGGACACGTTGGCGTCAGCCATCGCCGCCACCTCCCAGGCAACGTGCCGAGAGGCAAGCGTAGCGAGAATCCGCCGCCACAGGGAGCTTTCCGGCGGACCGGTCCCGGTCAGTCCGGAACCCCTGGCCAGCTGGCGCCGGCACCGCCGGAAACCGTTGGCTGGCACGCATGGACATCGCGACGTTTCAGGTGCTCGGCCCGGTCACGGCGGTCGACCGGGCCGGCGCCGCGGTGCCGCTGCACGCGGCCAAGACACGCACCCTGCTCGCGGCCCTGCTCGCCCACGCCAACACCCGCGTGGCCACGGACGCCCTGCTCGGCGCGCTGTGGCCGCACCGTCCGCCCCGCTCGGCCCGGGCCAACCTGCAGACCTACGTGTCGGCGCTGCGCCGCGTCCTGCCACGCGGACAGAAAAGACTCGTGCACGACCGCGCCGGCTACCGGTTGGTGGTGCAGCCGGGCGAGCTGGACCTGCACGCCTTCGAGGAACTGGTCAGCCGCGGGCGCCGGGAGCTCGCCGCCGGCCAGCCGGAGCGGGCGGCCGAGACGCTGCGCCGAGCCTGCGCGCTGTGGCGGGGCGAGCCGTTCGAGGACGTCCCGCACGCGGCGGACGCCGCCTACGTGCAGCGCCTGCGCGAGGACCGCTGGCATGCGCGGGAGAGCCTCGTCCAGATCCGGCTGTGGCTCGGCGCGAACGCGGAGCTGGTGACCGACCTGGAGGCCATGGTCGCGGAGGAGCCGCTGCGGGAACGGCTGTGGTTGCTGCTCATGCTGGCGCTGTCCGGCAGCGGCCGCCGCGCCGAGGCGCTTTCCTGCTACCAACGCCTGTACCGCCTGCTGGACGTCGAGCTCGGCATCGCACCCGGCGACGAGCTGCGGCGGCTCCACCAACGCATCCTGGTCACATGAGCACGCGCAGCTCTTCCGTGCCGTGCTGCACGAAACCCCGTGCGCCGTAGTGGAAGACCGGCGGGTGCGCCGGGTCGAGGCGCAGGTTCGGGAACGCGTCCAGCAACGCCGTCACGGCCGCCGCCGCCTCGATCTTGGCGAGCGGGGCGCCCGCGCAATAGTGCGGGCCCAGGCCGAAGCCGAGGTGGGCGGCGCGCCGGTCCAGGTCGAAGACGTCCGGGTCGCGGTGCACGGCCGGGTCGTAGTGGGCGGACGCGATGCACAGGTAGACCATGCTGCCCGCGGCCAGGTCCAGCCCCGCGACCGACGTGTCCGCCTGGACCAGGCGGTACAGGCCGGCCGACGGGTTGGCCCAGCGGAACGACTCCTCGATCGCGTCGCCGACGCGGGTGGGGTCGGCGCGGACCTCGGCGCACGCCGCCGGGTTCAGCAGCAGGCTCGCGAGCGTGCCGGACAGCATCTGGATGGTCGTCTCGAACCCGCCCAGCAGCAAGGAGATCACGGCTGTCGTCACCGCGTCGGTCGAGAAGCCACCCTCCTCGACGTGGGCGCGGACGACGTCACCCAGCAGGTTGTCACCCGGCTGGTCGGGGTCGACGAGCGTCTCGGTGTACGCCCGCAGCTCGTGGTACGCCCGCTGGCCCGGCTCGACCAGCTCGGGGTTCATCGGCGACCCGAGCACCGCGGGCCGCTCCCGTCCCATGGCGGCGAGCGACCTACCCAGGGTGGTCGGCGAGGTCGACCGAACGGCGAACGGACTCTCGGCCACGGGGATGGTCATGGCCATTACATCACGTGTCGTACCGGTCCCGTAACGTCATCCCGCCATGCCCTGAAAGGCGCGTTCGAGACGTTCAACGTCCTGAACGCGCCTTTCAGGGCAGTGGCTACGGGCGGAAGTGGGCCGCCAGGTCCAGCGCCGCCGGGTCCGCCGTCCACACGAACCCGTCGTGCTCGTCCTCGTTCAGCACGACGTCCCGCGGCGTTTCCTCCGCCACGTCGAAGATCCGCGCGTGGACGCGGCGCTCCCGGCCGCTGACGTCCATCCAGCTGTGCCGGGCCCGCTCCCCGACGATCCGCACCGCGAGGCCGGTCTCCTCGGCCACCTCGCGGATGGCCGCCGCCTCGTGGGGCTCGCCGGGCTCGACCGTGCCGCCCGGCAGCTCCCACCGGCCGCCGAGGAACACCTCCGGCGTGCGGCGGAGGTAGAGCACGGCGCCATCCCGCTCAACGCGGCAGTACACGAGGTGCAGTTCCCCCATGGCCGACCAGAGTAGCCATTCACCCTCCGCCACCTATTGACTACAGCCGAAATTTGGTCTAAACCAGATATTGTGGTCTAGACCACACTCTCCGGCTGGCCCCTGCACCCCGGGAGATCCGCATGAGTCTGAAACGTAAACTGATCATGTTCGCGTCCGCCGTCCTCATCGCACCGCTCGGGCTCGTGATGCTGCCCGCGGCGACGGCGAACGCACACGGCTACATCCTGACCCCGCCGAGCCGGCAGGCGCAGTGCGCGCAGCACACGGTGACCTGCGAGTCGATCCAGTGGGAGCCACAGAGCGTCGAGGGCCCCAAGGGACTGCGGAACTGCCACGGCAACGTCGCCCGGTTCGCCGAGCTGAGCGACAACAGCAAGCCGTGGAAGGCGACCTCCGTCGGCCGCACGGTCAACTTCACGTGGACCTTCACCGCCCGGCACGCGACGGACACCTTCGAGTACTTCGTGGGCAACACCCGCGTCAAGGAGGTCAAGTACAACAACCAGCAACCGCCGGCGACGCTCACCCACAGCGTGAACCTCGGCGCGGTGAGCGGCCGGGTGCGGTTGCTGGCGGTCTGGAACGTCGGTGACACGACCAACGCGTTCTACTCGTGCGTCGACCTCCAGGTCAGTGGCGGCGAGTCGCCGGAACCCGCCCCGGAGCCGCAGCCCGAGCCGACGCCGCCGCCGGTGAGCGGCACGTGGGCGAGCGGCACGGCCTACGCGGTCGGATCCGTGGTCACCTACAACGGCACGACGTACCGGGCGCTGCAGAACCACACCGCGCTACCGGGTTGGGAGCCGCCGAGTACCCCTGCGCTCTGGCAGGCCGTCTAGATCACTCGGTAGCGCTTGCCGGCCGATCCGGGTCCGCTCCGGATCGGCCGGCATCCCTTGGGAGGCACCATGAAACTCCTCCTGATCGCGGCCCTCTTCCTTCTCGCCGGCTGCGGGGTCGGCATCACCGAGACCACCGGTGTGTCCATGTCCGCGGGCCCGCCGCCCGACGGCACGTTCAACGACACCGACGTGATGTTCCTGCAGATGGCCGTGCCGCAGCACGAACAGGGCATCGAGATGGCCCGCCTCGCCGAGAAACGCGCCTCCCGCAAGGAGATCCGCGAGCTGGCGACGGCGATCCGGGTGACGCAGGAGGACGAGGTCGGGCAGATGAGGGCGTGGCTGACCCGGTGGGACCAGCCGATCGCACCCGACCTCGACCCCGCCGCCCACACCGGGCACGGCGGCATGCACGGCACCGACCCGGCGGTCCTCCAGGCACTGCGGGACACACCGCGCGGCCCGGACTTCGACAAGCGGTTCCTGACCCTGCTGACCGGTCACCAGCACGGCGCGGTCGAGCTGGCGCGCCTGGAGGAGAAGGACGGGTACAGCAAGGAGGCGCGTTCACTCGCGGGGCGGATCATCGCCTCCCGCACCGCGGAGATCGAGCAGCTGGGTGCGTATCTCTGAGCCGCAGGTGGACCGTGGCGAGGGAGCGCCACGGTCGCCACCGGTCCGGGTCGGTGGGCGCGGGGTCGGTGGCCGGGAAGGCGTCGCGATCTCCTTTGACGCAGCGCGATGTACTGCCGCGCCGCGGCGTCGATCCCGTGTGGTTCCTCGCCGGCGGCCATGGCCTTCGCCAGTCGTGGCGACCGCGATCTCGAACTCCGTCCACAGCCCCGGCACCCGCGCGCCCCGGCCGTTCTCGGACGAGCGGTCCCAGCACCGGGTCCCCGGCCAGCGCGGCGCGGGCGGCGACCGGGTCGACGTCGACGCCGACGAGCCGCGCGGCCCTGGCCACGACGTGGATCACGCCCTCCCAGTAGGGGAGGTGGGCACGCAGCAGGAGGTGGTCCGCGCCACCCGGCCCGATCTCGAGCATGCCGGGCGCGCCGTCGAGCATGATCGTCCGCCGATAGACGTTGTCCACAACGGACTCGGCGCCGGGAATGGCGCTCTGGCGGAGAAGTTCGGCCATCGCGGCCCAGTCGTAGGGCGCGGTGAACGGAATGTTCTCCGCCCGCGGCTTGGCCCCACAGCCGGGCCGGCAGTAGATACCGGTCGTGCGGACGGCGGAGTAGGTGGTCACGACTCCACACTCCCCGGCACCGGCCGCCGGGCCAGCCGTATCCGGACGTCAACTCGGACAAAAGATCTTCCAACCCTCGATCACTGGCGGACGGGACCTGGATCGTGGCATCGTGGCGGGGCATGGTCCGGGGACGGGCCGCCTCGATCGGCAACGGTGTTGTCGCAGGTCAGGACGGTGGTAGTAGTGAAGAAGATCATCAATGATCCGTCCACAGTCGTCGCCGAGGCGTTGCGTGGGGTTGAGGTGGCCCATGGCGACCTGCTGACCGTCGTTCATGATCCGGCGGTGATCCTGCGGGCCGATGCGCCGGTGCGGGGGAAGGTCGCGATCATCTCCGGCGGCGGGTCGGGGCATGAGCCGATGCACGGCGGGCTCGTCGGGCCCGGCATGCTCGACGCCGCCTGCCCCGGGGCCGTGTTCACCTCGCCGACGCCCGATCAGATGCAGCTCGCCGTCGAGCGGACCGACGGGGGTGCGGGGGCGCTGCTCATCGTCAAGAACTACACCGGTGACGTGCTCAACTTCGAGACCGCCGCCGAGCTGGTCGACACCGAGGTCCGCACGATCGTCATCGACGACGACGTCGCGGTGAAGGACTCGACCTGGACGGCCGGGCGGCGGGGTGTCGGCGGCACCGTACCGCTGGAGAAGATCACCGGCGCGGCGGCCGAGCGTGGAGACGACCTCGACGCCGTGCACGCGATCGCGCAGCGGGTCGTCGCGAACGTGCGGTCCATGGGCATGGCCCTGACCGCGCCGACCGTCCCGCACGTCGGTGAGCCGAGCTTCGACCTGTCCGACGACGAGATGGAGGTCGGCATCGGCATCCACGGCGAGCCCGGCCGGGCACGCATGCCGGTCGAGAACGCCGACGGGATCGTGACCCGCCTGCTCGAGCCCATCGTCGAGGACCTGCCGTTCGCCGAGGGTGACCGGGTCCTGCTGTTCACGAACTCGATGGGTGGGACGCCGCTCCTGGAGCTGTACCTCGCCCACGGCATCGCCGAGCGGCTGCTCGCGGACCGCGGGATCGTCGTCGAGCGGCGGCTGGTCGGCCCGTACGTCACCAGCCTCGAGATGCAGGGCATGAGCCTCACGCTGCTGAAACTCGACGACGAGCTGCTGGAGCTGTGGGACGCCCCGGTCCAGACGGCCGCGCTGCGGTGGGGGCGCTGACGTGGGGTGCACCGCCGCGGACCTGGTCGCCGCCATCCACGCCGCCGCCACCACGATCGCCGAGCACCGCGTCGAGCTGATCCAGCTGGACCGCGCCATCGGCGACGGCGACCACGGCGAGAACCTGGACCGGGGTTTCAAGGCCGTGCTCGCCGCGTTCGAACAGTCCACACCGGACTCCCCGAGCGCGGTGTTGAAGGCGGTCGCGACCACACTGATCTCCAAGGTCGGCGGTGCGGCCGGCCCCCTGTACGGCACGGCTTTCCTGCGCGCGTCGGCCGCGGTGAAGGACAAGGCGGAGCTGGGCCCCGCGGAGGTGGTCGAGGCCCTGACGGCGGCGCTGGGTGGCGTGGTCGCCCGCGGCAAGGCCGAACCGGGCGACAAGACGATGGTCGACGCCCTCGACCCGGCGGTGAAAGCAGCGGCGGCGGGTGACTCCGTGGCCCAGGCACTCGCGTTGGCCGCCGACGCCGCAGAAGAGGGCGCCAACGGCACGGTTCCTCTTGTCGCCCGGAAGGGACGGGCCTCCTACCTCGGTGAGCGGAGTGCCGGGCACCTGGACCCGGGGGCCCGCTCGACCGCTCTCCTCCTGCGGACCTTCGCGGAGGTGGCCGCACGGTGAGCCGGGTCGGGTTGGTCGTTGTCTCGCACAGTGCGGGGTTGGCGGCGGGGGTGGTCGAGGTGGCGGCGCAGATGGCGCCGGACGTCACCGTCGTTGCCGCCGGTGGGACGGCCGAGGGCGGGGTCGGCACGGACTTCGATGCCGTCGTCGCCGCCATCGAGCAGGCTGACGGGGGTGCTGGGGTCGTCGTCCTCTATGACCTCGGTAGTGCCCGCATGGTCGCCGAGATGGCCGTCGAGGTGGCGGACAACACCCGGCTCGCCGACGCGCCGCTGGTCGAGGGCGCCGTCGCGGCCGCCGTCTCCGCGCAGGGCGGTGCGGACGTGACCGAGGTGGCTCACGCCGCCGAGGACGCCGCCGGGGTGCCGGGATCGACCGCACCCGAGGTCGTGCCCGACGACGCCCCACCGCCCGCCGAGGGCACCGTTCTTGCCGGCGCCATCGACGTCGCCGGGGGTATGAGCGTCGCCATCGGGAAGCCGCCCGCGCCGGCCGAGGTCGTCGTCACCCTCACCAACGAGATCGGGTTGCACGCGCGTCCGGCCGCGGTCGTGGCGCGCGCACTGACCGGGCTGGACGCCACCGTGACCATCCACTTCAAGGACGCCGCCGCCGACGGGCGCAGCGTGCTCGCGCTCATGGCCCTCGGCGCCCGCGGCGGCGACCAGGTGCGGGTGACCGCCGTCGGGCCGCAGGCCGGGGAGGCCCTCCGGACGTTCCAGGACCTCGCGGAGAGCAACTTCGGCGAGTGACGAACCGAGCGCTCGCCACCCGACCAACCTTGAAACGCTCGGCGCCCACTCGTCGATCCCCCTCATATGCTTGGACCTGATTTGCCTGTCGCCGCTCGAGCAGCTTCGACAGGGATGAAGATCCTCGAAAAATTGTGGGCCGCGTTCACCAGAAGACGAAAAGATGCATCCCTGGTCGGCGCTTTCCGCAAGTCCTTGGGCATCGGCCAGGCAGACGCGTACAGTTATCGCCTCGCCATGAATCATCCCCTGTACCAGGTCGGCACACCACATCCCGACGATCTGGACGCGTTCACCTGCATACTGGGCGCCGACATGGACGCCTGGGATCGCACAATAAAATGGGTGACGGAGGAGGAAATAGCCGGAAGTCTTTCGGACGGCTTCTTCCTCATCGGCAGCCCAGAAGCCGAAGCAATAACCAGACTCGCCTTTGGCTACCGACGATCACGCAATGGAATGGAACACCTGGGCATAGGGATCAGACTGCCATTCAGATGGGAAGAAGATGGCACCATCATAAAGGCGTCATACAAGCGATACACCCCGGATCGGGGGATGGTCACCAGGCCCAACTGGCCGATACTAGATCAACGAGAGCGTTCGATCCGGTCGATATTTCCCCGTCTCGACAATGACGGCCTGCTACTGAGCGACCTTCTGCTGATCACCAAGATTCCGAATTTTCTCACCATGGAGTCCTACCAAGCAGGAAGGTCCATCGTCAGCGTAGCCGGTTCGCACGGTCCGGGCACAAGAGCGATTGAGCTGCTACTCCGCGACCGAAAGCTCATGGCCCAGCTCGGCGCCGAGATAGCAACAAAGCATCAAGGGTTCCAGGTGCTGCTCGAGGTGGGGCAAATCGTCCATGACCCGAAGAAGGGGTCGCGTGGGCGACAGCTAGAAGTTCGCGCCGTAGCGCCCGTGGACTTTCCCGACAAGACGTGGATGGCCGCACGCAGGATGATCAACCAGCGGCTCCCGACTTGGAGCAAGGAAGTATCCGGCTAGCCGACTGGTCAGGCGACACGCGGGTGACAGTGAACTGTGACGCCCGTCACCCCGCTTCACGTCCCAGAAGGGCTGTCCCGTCTCGTGGGCATTGGTTGTCTGAGAAGGGACAAGGCAATGCACGAGATCGTCGTTCTTGGGGCCGGATACGCGGGGATGGCGGCGGCCGCGAGCCTGGTCGCGCGAACCACGGGCCGCGACGTCCACATCACCATCGTCAATGCCAGTGAGCGGTTTACCGAGCGGTTGCGGCTGCACCAGGCCGCCTCCGGGCAGGAGCTGCCCGACCTGCGGATTCCCGACCACCTCCCGCAGGCGGAGTTCGTCCAGGGGTGGGTGACCAACGTCGACGTGGACAAGCAGACGGTGCGGCTCGACGACGAGCGGAACATCGCCTACGACACGCTTGTCTACGCGCTCGGCGGCGTGGCCGACACGAGCGGCGTCCCGGGCGTGGACCACCACGCGTACACACTGGACAGTGCGCACTCCGCGGAGCTTCTGGCGCGCCGTCTGTCCACACTGGACAACGGCATCGTCGCCGTCTGTGGGAGTGGGCTGACCGGTATCGAGGCCGCGGCCGAGATCGCCGAGCGGCACCCGCACCTGGAAGTCCTGCTCCTCGGCCGGAGTGCGCCCGGCAAGGACCTGGGGCCGAAGGCCAAGGCGTACCTCGACAAGACACTCGACCGGCTGGGTGTCCAGGTCCGCGGCCGCGTCGAAATCACCAAGGTGCTGCCGGGTGCCGTGAACCTCGCGGGCGGGGACACCGTCGCGGCGGATGTCGTGTTGTGGACGAGTGGGGTGCGGGTTCCGGTGCTCGCGCGCGGGTTGGACGTGGACGGCCACGGCCGCATCGTGACCGACGACGCGCTGCGGTCGGTGTCGCACCCGAACGTCTACGCGGTCGGCGACGCGGCCGCCATCCGGCAGAAGTACGGCGTGATGCACGGCACCTGCCAGGGCGGCATGCCGACCGGCGTGCACGCGGCGTTGTCGATCATGCGGGAGCTGGACGGCAAGGCGCCCAGGCGGTTCCGCTTCGGGTACTTCCACCTGCCACTGAGCCTCGGCCGCCACGACGGGGTCATCCAGTTCACGAAACCGGACGGCACCCCGCGCCGGTTCGCGCTGACCGGACGCCGGGCGGTCTGGTACAAGGAGACGGTGAGCTCCGCGCCGTGGCCGACCTACCGCCGGATGTTGACCTCCCCGCGGTCGACCGCGCTCTGGACGCACGGCGGCCGGTACACGCGATGATCTTCGAGGAGTACCGGAACCTGCTGTTCTCGGTGGCCTACCGAATCCTCGGCTCGGCCGCGGACGCCGAGGACGCCGTGCAGGACGCCTTCCTGAAGTGGTCGGCGGCCGACCGTTCGCAGGTCGCCGACCCGAAGGCCTACCTGGTGCGGATCGTGACGAACGTGGCGATGGACCGGCTGCGCTCGGCGGCCCGGCAGCGCGAGACCTACGTCGGCCCGTGGCTGCCCGAACCGATCATCACCGACGAGACGGTGGACGCCGAGTCGGTGTCGACGGCGCTGCTGGTGGTGCTGGAATCGCTGACACCGCTGGAGCGCGCGGTGTTCGTGCTGCACGAGGCGTTCGGCTTCGGCTACCGCGAGATCGCCGGAGCGGTCGAGCGTTCCGAGGAGACCGTGCGGCAGGCGGCGCACCGGGCCCGCAACCACGTGCAGGCGCGGCGGCCGAAGTTCCACGCCGACCGTGCGCGGCAGCGGGCGGTCACCGAGCGGTTCTTCACCGCGGCCGCCGGCGGGGACATCAACACGCTGATGCAGCTGCTCGCCCCGGACGTGACACTGTGGACGGACGGCGGCGGCAAGGTCCGCCAGGCGACCCGTCCGGTCACCGGCGCCGAGCGGGTGGCGAAGTGGTTCGCGGGCGTCGGCACCCGGCCGTACGAGGGGATCCTGCCGGCGGACATGCGTGCCGAGGTGGTCGACCTGAACGGCGCGCCGGGTGTCGTGTTCAGCGGCCCCGACCGGGTGATCGCGACCCTGACCCTGGACCTCGACGAGAACGGCCTGATCACGGGCATCCACAACGTCGCCAACCCGGACAAGCTCGGCGCGGTCACCTCACGGACCGTGCACCACCTGGGCTAGAGGGCGTCGGCGGTGCCGTCGACCTGGGTCGGGGTGTCGCCCTCGAACTCGACGAGCAGGCCGTACGGGTCGGCGATCGGGAACGGGGCGGCGGCGAAGCGGACCAGCCAGCCGGCGTCGCTGAAGGTCACCTCCGGCAGGTCGAGGGCCGGCGGCTCGGACACCGCGGTGACGCCGAAGTACGCCGGGTCCTCCCGCAGGCGCCGCTCGACGAACTCGTACGCCGCCGACAGGTAGCGGTCGACGTCCGCGACGACCGCGTTGATCAGCGCGAAGTCCAGGTCGGTCAGGTCGAGGAGCTCCAGCAGCACGTTCACCTCGACCCGGCAGCCGAACGCCGAGCTCTCGGGCGGGACGGTCAGCCGCCAGAACCGCAGACCGTCCGGGGCTGGACCGGACTCGAACGCCGATGGGTCGATCACGAGGTCCGACAGTAGCCGTCACGCGCAGGTACCTTTGCGGTTATGGCCCAAACCGAGCAGCGGCCCGCCCAGCGGGCACGGCATCGCAGCGGGATCCTCGCGGTCGTGGTCGTCGCGATCCTGCTGCTGTTCGGCGTGCCGTGGTGGCAGCTCGTGACACCGTGGCCCACGCCCGTGACGGCCGCCGGGACCGTGCTCTTCGCCGCCGTCGCGGTCGCGTTCCCGTTCCTGATGTTCCTGGGGCACGGGCGTTCCCGGGACTGGGCCGCGCGGGTCGGCGACACCGTGCTCGGCGTCGTCTGGGTGCTGTTCGCCTGGTCGGTCATCGGGCTGGTGCCGCGGCTGTTCGGGGTCGACGGCCGGATCGTGGCGGCGGCGGTGCTCGCCGTGGCCGCGGTGCTGGTGGTGTGGGGCGCGTACGAGGCCATGCGGGTGCCGCGCGTGCGCCGGGTGGACGTCACGCTGCCGCGGCTGGACGAACGCCTCGACGGGACGACCGTGGTCGTGCTGGCGGACACGCACTTCGGCCCGATCGACCGTGCCCGCTGGTCGGCCCGCACGGCGGCGGCCGTCAACGCGCTGGCGCCCGACGTCGTCTGCCACGCCGGCGACATCGCGGACGGCTCGGTGGCCGCGCGGCTCGCCCAGGCCGCTCCGCTGGGCACGATCGAGGCGGCGCTGGCCCGCGTGTACGTGACGGGCAACCACGAGTACTTCGGCGAGGCGCAGGAGTGGCTCGACCACATGGCGTCGCTGGGCTGGGAGCCGCTGCACAACCGGCACGTCGTCGTCTCCCGCGGCGGCGCGGACCTGGTGCTGGCCGGCATCGACGACGCCACCGCGCTGGCGTCCGGCCTGGCCGGGCACGGCGCGCAGCTGGACGCCGCCCTGGCCGGGGCGCCGGCCGGCGCCCCGGTGCTGCTGGTCGCCCACCAGCCGCGGCAGGTCGTCCAGGCCGCGGCCGCGGGCGTGGACCTGCAGGTGTCGGGCCACACGCACGGCGGCCAGATCTGGCCGTTCCACTACCTGGTCCGCGTCGACCAGCCGACCGTGCACGGCCTCACGCGCCACGGCGAGACCCAGCTGTACACGACGCGTGGCGCCGGTTTCTGGGGTCCGCCGCTGCGGATCTTCGCGCCGAGCGAGATCACGCTGCTGACGTTGCGAGCGCCCGTCTAGCGGTCCGCCGTGGTACGAAGGGCGCGGTTAGGCGTCCCGTAGCCGGAGAGTCGCGGCGCCCGCCAGCAGGGCCGCCGCGGCCCACAGTGCCAGCACGCCGAGGCCCTGCCACGGGCCGATCGGCTGCTGGTCGAGGTTGATCGTCGCCTGGACGGCCAGACCGGCGGTCATCGGGCTGAGTTTCTGCAGGCGGGCGGACCACTCGGGGTCCGCGACCAGTGACGTGACGATCGGCGTCAGGTAGAGCAGGCCGAGCACCACGCCGACCGCCGCGGCCGCGTCCCGCACGACCGCCGCCACGCCGACGCTCAGCAGCGCGATCAGCGTCAGGTACAGCACCGAGCCGGCCGCGGCGCGCAGGACCGGGCCGTCCGCCAGGGAAAACCCGCCGGGCAGGAGCGCGTCACCCACCGCCACCGAGGTCAGCACGGCGGCCGCGCCGGCGGTCATGCTCAGCGCCGCCGTCACCGAACCCTTGGCCGCCAACACGGTCAACCGGCGTGGCACGGCGGTGAAGGTCGTGTGGATCATGCCCGTGCCGTACTCGCCGCTCACCGCGGCCACGGCCAGGACCGCCACGACCGCCTGGCCGAGCGCGACACCCATGAGGGCCGACTTCGCGGGGTCACCCCCGGTGGGCATCGCGTTCGCGGCGAGTGCGCCCAACCCCGCGGTGAGCGCCACGACGCCGAGCAGCAGCCATGCCGTGCCGGGGACGGTCCGGACCTTCGTCCACTCCGCGTGCAACGCAGTCATGCGTCCCGCTTCCGCATCGCCAGCGTCGCGACCACGACGGCGACCGCGGCGTAGGCGCACAGCACCGCGAAGCCGCCTGCCGGGGACAGCGGGAAGAAGCCGTCCACCGGGGTGTAACTGGCGCTGACCTGCGGGTACTCGCGCACGCTCTGCTGTATCGCGAAGGCCGCGGCCGGGGTGATGGCGGTCAGCAGCTCCGCCGGTCCGGTCGGGAGCACCGACGCGACGGCCAGCAGGTACGGCAGCACGATCCCCACGATCACGGCCGTGACCGTGCCGGCGCCGCGGCGCAGGAGCGTGCCGACCGCGACCGCGAGCACCGCGGCCACCGCGAACAGCAGGCCGGTCCCCACGATCACCCGCACCTCGGTCCACGCCGAGGTCGGGAACAGGTAGAAGCCCTTCGCGACCTCGAGCTGCTCGACCAGCGGGATCGCCAGCGCGGCGGAGACCACACCGACCACGAAGGACACCCCGCCGATCACGACCGCCTTGGCGGCGAGGAGCTGGCCGCGGCGCGGGTTGGCGGCGAAGCTGGTGCGGATGAGCCCGCGCCGGTGCTCGCTCGTGACGAACATCGTGGCGACCACGAGCACCGCGATGAGTCCCGCGAACACGCCGATCAGCGCGCTCTCGACGGTCCTGCCCAGGCTGCCGGCGGACTGGACGATCGGCGCGATGTCGCCGTGGCCGGTGATCGTGAACTCGCCGTCGTTCTCGGTGAACCCATTGTCCATTCCGGACGCACCGCCGACTTCCGTGCCCTGCCAACGGGTCGACCAGTCGCCGTCGGTGGTCACGTCGCCGAACGTGGTGGTGGCGGTGGTCGGGCCGCCCTGCTCCGAGATGCCGCCGAACGTCTCCTCCCGCTCGACGTGCTGCGGTGACGAGACGAACATGCCGGCCTCGACGCGCTCGCCCAGTGCCAACTGGACCGTGCCGAGCGTGGTCCAGCGCCGGCCGTCCGGGGAGGTCGCGCCGGTGAGCGTGTTTCCCTTGCGGGACAGGCGGAGCCACCCGGTCTCCCGCGGGCCCGCGAGGTCCTCGGTGAAGTCGTACTGCATGCGTACGCCGTTGGCGCCGGTGGTCATGACCGCGGCGTAGGACGAGCCGACCTCGGTGCCCCGCTTGACGATCACGCCCGCCTTGGCCCACGGTTCGGCGTCCTCGAGGGAGGCGACCCGCGCGGTGATGCTGCCGTCGCCGGTGAGGGTGCGGTGCACGAAGTAGAACGCGTCCATCACGGGTGTGCCGTCGGGTCCCCTCGGTGGGGTCTGGCCGGCGCAGCTCTGCCCGTTGGGACCGGAGCAGCTGAAGCTGCTGCCGGCCGGGCCGAGAAGTCCGATGAGGACGGTCAGCGGGATCGCGACGACCATGCCGACGACCCAGCCGCGGACGGTCCGGAACTTCGTCCACTCGGCGTGGATGAGGTGCTTCACCGCTCCACCGCCCTGAACTCGACGGCCTCGCGGGTCAGTTCCATGTAGGCCTCCTCCAGCGTGGCGCGGTGGGCGCTGACCTCGGTGAACGGCACGTCGTCCGCGGTCAGCAGCGCGATGACGTCGGCGGCCGCGAGCCCGTCGACGGTCAGGGTGTCGGCCCCGGTTGCGGCGACGGTGGCGCCGGCCCGCGCGAGAACTGTTATGGCCGGTGTCCGTGCGGTGGTGCGCAGCGTGACCCGGTTCCCCGACGCGGCGGCGATGAGCTCGGCGACGCCCGTGTCCGCGATGACCCGGCCGCGGCCGACGACGACGAGGTGGTCGGCGGTGTCCTGCAGCTCGCTCATGAGGTGGCTGGACACGAGCACGGCCCGGCCCTCCTGGGCTTTCTGGCGCAGGAAGGTCCGCATCCAGACGATGCCCTCGGGATCCATGCCGTTGAACGGCTCGTCGAGCATGAGCACGGGCGGGTCCCCGAGCAGCGCGGCGGCGATGCCGAGCCGCTGACGCATGCCGAGGGAGAACCCGCCGGCCCGGCGTTTGGCCGCCGGACCGAGGCCGGTGATCGCGATGACCTCGTCGACCCGCGTTTTCGGGATGCCCTGGGAGTGCGCGAGCCAGAGCAGGTGGTTGCGGGCCAAGCGGGACGGTTGGAGCGCGCCGGCGTCGAGCAGCGAGCCGACGTGGGTGAGCGGGCGACGCAGGTCCCGGTAGGGCCGGCCGCCGACGAGCGCGTGCCCGGCGTCGGCCGCGTCCAGCCCCAGCACGACGCGCATGGTGGTGGACTTCCCGGCCCCGTTCGGCCCGACGAACCCGGTGACCTGCCCCGCGCCGACGGTGAAGGACATCCCGTCGAGCGCGGTGGTCCCCCCGAACCGCTTCCGCAACCCGACGACCTCGATGGTGGCTTCCATGGTCTGGGAGGTTATGGAGTCGGCGGTGGTCGGGTCGTCCCGGCGCGGAGCCATCTTGCCCCTCCCTGACACGAGTGAAGGACGTCCCTCGTGGGAGTGACGCCAGCGCCGCTGCCAGCGGAGACAATGGCCGGCATGCGCGCAGGAGGGGCTCACTCGCAACAGCCGGACAGCGAGTTGTCCACAGCCGGCCTGGCACGGCCGCGGAATTGTCGGTGGCTCCCGATAGGCTGGAAAACGGGGGGCCCCCCGGCGCACCAATGGGACTTTCGTGCAGGGGCGGGCCGGGCGGCGGCCTTTCTCCTGGGGCTTGTCGCGGGCGGGGAGGCCTTTGGGCGGGCGCTCGGCGCGGAGGTCAACGTCGAGTTCGGGATCACGCTGTGTCTGCTCGCCGTCGCGGGGACCGTCCCGCTCGGACTGGTTCGGCCCGTGACCGCCGCGGTTCTTGTTGTCGCGGCCGGGTTTCTCTCCCTGGCGTTGCTCATGGTGCTCACCGTGGGGGCGACCGGCGCGATCGTGATCGTGCTGGTGCGGGTGAACACCGTGTGGGCGCAAGCGCTTGCCGCGCCCTTCGTCGTGTTGGCGCTTGTCCGGCCGTCCCTGATGACCGTGTTGCTCGCGGCGGTCACGCCGGCCGCCGTCTGGGCCGGTATCGCGGTCAGTGCGCACAAGGAGGCGTTGCTCCACCGGGCCGCGCGGCAGGCGGTCGCGACCACGCTGGTCGAGCACACCGCCCGCGGGGAGCGGGCCAGGATCGCCCGGGAGCTGCACGACGTGGTCGCCCACCACATCTCCATGATCGCTGTGCAGGCCGAGACCGCGCGGCTCACCACACCGGGTCTGCCCGACCTCGGGGCGCAGCGGTTCTCCGAGATCGGCGACCGGGCGCGGACCGGGCTCACCGAGATGCGGCGGCTGCTCGGCGTGCTGAAGGAAGGCACCGAGGCCGAGCTGAAACCCCAGCCGCGGCTCACCCAGCTCGTCGACCTGCTCGACGACGCCCGCCAGTCCGCCGGCGCCCGGCTCATCGTCTCCGGCGCCCCCGTGCCCCTCGACCCCGGCGTCGAGCTGGCCGCCTACCGGATCGTCCAGGAGGCCCTCACCAACGCCCGCCGGCACGCGCCGGGGGCCGCGGTCGACGTCGAGCTCCGGTACGGGACCGAGCTCCGCCTCCGGATCAGGGACAACGGGCCCGGGCCGGCCAACCCCGCGGGCCACGGGCTCGCCGGGATGCGCGAGCGCGCGGCCGCCGTCGGTGGCACGCTGCGGGCCGGCCCTGTCGACACCATCGGCGGGTTCCTCGTCGAAGCCGTGCTGCCCGTGGAGGCGCCGTGATCAACATCGTCGTCGCCGACGACCACGAGGTGGTGCGGACGGGATACGCGGCCCTCCTCGAGACCCAGCCGGACTTCACCGTCGCCGGGACCGCGACCGACGGCGGGGAAGCCGTCCAGCTCTGCCTGGAGCACCGGCCGGACGTCGTGCTCATGGACGTCCGCATGCCCAACATGGACGGCATCGAGGCCACCCGGCGGATCAAGGGCCCAAAGGTGCTCATCCTCACCACGTTCGACCTCGACGAGTACGTCTACGACGCCCTCCGCGCCGGGGCCAGCGGGTTCCTGCTCAAGGACGTCACCGCCGAGCGGCTGTTCGACGCCGTCCGGGTCATCGCGGCCGGGGAGGCACTGCTCGCGCCGACCGTCACGCGGCGGCTCATCGGCGAGTTCGCCCGCCTGCGCCCGCGGCCGCGGCCACCCGCGCTGGCCACGCTGACCCCGCGGGAGACCGAGGTCCTGCGGCTGGTCGCGGAGGGCCTGTCCAACCCGGAGATCGCCAGGCGCCTGGTGGTCACCGAGGAGACGGTCAAGACACACGTCAGCCGCATGCTCGGCAAACTGGGCCTGCGCGACCGCACCCAGGCGGTGGTGGCGGCCTACGAGTCCGGCCTGGTCCTCCCCCGCGGCCACCTGCCCTGAAGGACCCCTTCAGGCAATGCCGGGGAAGTTAAGGGTGTGGTGGTGTGTCAACCCCGGGTGAGTGAGGCAACGGAGCTCCCGCTAGAACATGGTCGACCAAGATCAACGTTCGGCGGGAGCTCCGTTGTTTGCGCAGT